>Ga0181520_10001029_pt1 | contig 58744 bp, 45 predicted proteins | sample PEATcosm2014_Bin_29_FD_132451 | JGI IMG/M metagenome (GOLD analysis project Ga0181520, IMG submission 132451) | Peatland microbial communities from MTU Mesocosm Facility, Houghton, MI, USA - PEATcosm2014_Bin02_30_metaG | ecosystem: Environmental > Terrestrial > Soil > Wetlands > Peat | place... | reverse complement strand
TCGAGGCCACCCTCACCAACCACGATTCCGCGCCAGTGAGCGGCGTATTCAGCGGGACGTTCGGCGCGGCGGCGTTTCGAACCAGCGTCGCCATACCGGCCGGCGAGTCTAAAGTCGTAAAGCTCGACCCCGCCTCCGCGCCGGCTCTGCGCCTCTCTCATCCCAAGCTCTGGTGGCCGGCCGGATATGGCGATCAGAACCTCTACCCCGTGAAGCTCGCTTTCACCGCCGGCGCCCGCCAGGTGTCCGACGAAAAGACCTTCCAGGCCGGCGTGCGGCAGTTCACTTACAGCGAAGACAACACCACGCTCCGGATCTGGATCAACGGCCGGCGCTTCATCGCGCGCGGCGGCAACTGGGGCTTCCCCGAAGCCCACCTGCGCTACCGCGCGCGGGAGTACGACGTCGCCGTTCGCTATCACAAGGAAATGAATTTCACCATGATCCGCAACTGGGTGGGGCAGACCGGCGACGAGCCGTTCTACGACGCCTGCGACAAATACGGCATCGTGGTGTGGCAGGATTTCTGGCTGGCCAACCCCGCCGACGGCCCCAGCCCCGACGACAACGACCTGTTTTTGAAGAACGCCAGGGATTACGTTTTGCGCATTCGCAACCACGCCTCCATCGGCCTTTACTGCGGCCGCAACGAAGGCATTCCGCCCAAGCCGATTGACGACGGGCTGCGCGCCCTGGTGGCCGGCCTGCACCCCGGCCTGCACTACATCCCCAGCTCGGCCGAAGATAACAGCCGGAACCCCACGCCCTACGTGGTGACCGGCCACGGGCCGTACCAGGCCCAGGCCATCAAGGCCTACTTCGTTGATCGCGCCACGCCCAAAATGCACAGCGAAATGGGCATGCCCAACGTGCCCACCCTCGACAGCGTGAAGCTCATGTTGCCGGAATCGGCTCTCTGGCCGCGCAACATCCTCTGGGCGTACCACGACTTCACTACCGCCGGCGCGCAGGCGGGCGCCTCCTTCGCGGGTATCATTGACGCCTCTTACGGCGGCGCGAAGAACGCCGATGAGTTTCTAACGTTGGCCCAGTTCGTCAACTATGACGGCCATCGCGCCATGTTCGAAGCGCAGAGTAAGAACCGCATGGGCCTGCTCATCTGGATGAGTCACTCCTGCTGGCCTTCCTTTGTATGGCAGACCTACGATTATTACTTCGAACCGACAGCCGCTTACTTCGGCATAAAGAAAGCCTCCGAGCCGCTGCACATACAATGGAACGCGGCCACCGACTACATAGAGGTGGTGAATTACAGCGGCGGCGACGCCAAAGGTCTTACCGCTACCGTACAACTGCTGAACATGGATGGGGCGGTGAAATGGGAGAAGACCGCAGGTGTGGATAGCCCTGAAGACAGCGTGCAAACGCCCATCAAGATGGAATACTTGCAGGGCTTGACGCCCACTCATTTCATCCGCTTGAGACTAACCCGCGCCGGCCAGGAAATCTCTCAGAATTTCTACCTGCACGGGTTGGAAGAGGCCAACTTCAAGGCCATTCGCGACCTGCCGAAAGTGAAACTCGAAGCCACGACCCGCGTGGAGCGCCAGGGCGCCAACTGGGCGCTCACCACCGAGTTACACAACCCCTCCGCGCAGCCCGCGCTGATGGTGCGGTTGAAGGCTGTGAGAGAAAAGAGCGGCGACCGCATTTTGCCGGCCATTTACAGCGATAACTACATCGCCCTGATGCCCGGCGAACGACGAACCATCCGAACCGAGTTAGCCAGCGCCGACACTCGCGGCGAACGTCCGCGCATGGCGGTGGAAGGGTTTAATACGGGGGAAGTGAGCGAGAAGTAGGGCGGCATCCGGCGGACCGGGCGCGATTCAACTTGCCTTCCCTCACCGTCGAAGTTCAGCCGGCTCTTAGCGGCGCGGATCTAGACATTTGATCCGCGCCCGGCCTTCGGCCTGCTTGGGCAAGCTAAAGCATGCCCCGCCCGGCTTCGCGGGAAGACAGCTAGATCCGGTGAAAAGCCTTGAGCACCTCGCGCGTGGAGTAGTGCAGCGCGATGGGGCGGCCGTGAGGGCAGCTCATGGGGCAATCGGTGGCGGCCAGGGCCCGCAGCAGCCATTCCATCTTGGCTGCGTCGAGGCGGGTGTTGATCTTGATGGCCGCGCGGCAGGCGATGGAGGCGCAGATGCCGCGGCGCAGATCGTCGAGCGAGGCGTTGCGCGGTTCGCCTTCCGCAATTTCGAGGATCTCGAACAGGATCTTCTCGAGGTCCGCTGCGCTCACCGCGGCGGGCGCGGCCTTCACCGCCAACGTGCGATTGCCGAACGGCTCGGTCTCGAAACCGGAGGCGTGCAGCTCGTCGGCGATGCGCGCGTAGTCGATCTGCTGCTCGGCGGTGAGTTGCACGATCAACGGCATGAGCAGGCGCTGCGTCTCCACGCGGCCGGCCGCGCGCTGCTTGATGATCTGCTCGAACAGGATGCGCTCGTGGGCCACGTGCTGGTCGACAATCCACAGCCCGTCGCGGCCGGCGGCCACGATGAAGCTCTCGTGGATCTGCCCTAGCGGCCGCAGGTCCGAGAGAACCGAGAGGGACATCTCCGGCGGCGGAACCGCGTCCGCCGGAAACTCCCCGTGCATGTCCAGGTGGCGCGAGAGCTTGCCGGAAGGCGGGGGGCCGGGCGCCAGCTCGATGGGCGGCGCGCTGAAATCGAGGCGCGGCTCGGGGGCGGCGGGAGGACGCAGGGTGAAGTCGGGAAGGGGGTGGGGCAGGCCTCCTGGCCTGCCTTCCGGCCCGCCGCCTTCCGGCAAGGCAGGCCAGGAGTCCTGCCCCACTTGATTCTCGATCATCTGGCTGAATTCGGAATACGGCAGGGCCGCGGCGGGTTGCGGCGAGGACGCCGCCGTTTTCGGCGCTTCGGAGACACGGCCTACCGGAAACGCCGGCGCGGGCCGGCTCTCGATCAGCCGTTCCCTTATGGCGTCGCGCACGAAATCGTGGACGAACGAACTATGCCGGAAGCGCACCTCGGTCTTCGACGGATGCACATTGACGTCCACTTCCTCCGGCGCGCATTCGAGGAACAGCAGCGCGAAGGGGAAGGCCGAGGGCGGAATCAGGTTGTGATAGGCCGAGGAAAGCGCGTGCAGCAGCAGGCGGTCGCGGATGAGGCGCCCGTTCACAAAAATGAAAATCGAATTGCGATTGCCCTTCTGGACCTGCGGCCTGGAAAAAAAGCCGGTGAGGCGGAACGTGCGCGAGGGCGGCTCGTCCGGTTCGGAGCGGTAGTCCGCAATCGCCGCGCTGGGCGGCACGCTCGCCACCGGCAGCAGCAGTTCCTTCTCGCGCACCCCGATCTCGACCAGATCGTCGAGCGCCTGGCTGCCGAAAACCTGGTAGACGCGCTCCTTCAGCGCGGCCACCGGCGTCACGCTCAGCAGTTCCGTCGCGCCGTTGATCAGGCGGAACGTCTTGCCCGGGTGCGCCAGGCTGTAGTGCGTCACCAGCGAGGCGACGTGCGCCAGCTCGGTCTGATCCGTGCGCAGAAACTTCTTGCGGGCCGGAACGTTATAGAAAAGGTCGCGCACGGTGACTGTGGTCCCGCGGCCGAGCGCGGATTCCTCGCAGCGCAGCATCTTCCCGCCGGCGATTTCGATGCTAGTGCCGGTGGTTTCCTCTTCGGAACGCGTCTCGAGCAGCAGCCGCGAAACCGACGCGATGGAGGGCAGCGCTTCGCCGCGGAAGCCCAGGGTGGAAATGGAGAGCAGATCCTTGACGTCGCGCAGTTTGCTGGTGGCATGGCGCTCGAAGGCCAGTAGGGCGTCGTCGCGCAGCATGCCGCTGCCATCGTCGGCGATGCGAATCAGGCGGCGGCCTCCGGATTCCACTTCGATGCGGACCTCCGCCGCACCTGCGTCGAGCGAGTTCTCGAGCAGCTCCTTGACCACCGAAGCGGGACGCTCCACCACCTCTCCGGCGGCGATTTTGTTGGCGACCTGGTCGGGAAGAACCCGTATGCGGCCCATGGGGACTAGGGTATCAGTTGTCGGCGGTCCGGCCTCCGGCGGACGCACCGGAGCCGGATGCCTTCAGCGCCTTCATTGTATACAATGAAGGCATAGGCAAAATGGCGCAACTCACGGTTCGCAATGTTCCCCCGGAGATCGCGACGGCGCTTCGGGTACGCGCCGCGCGGCTCGGCCGGTCGGCGGAGGCGGAACACCGGTCGATTCTCGCCGCCGCATTACGCGTGGAGGCCGGCGACTTCTGGGCCCGGGCCGACGCGCTTCGCGCGTCCGCGCGCCGGCAGCGTTCCGACAGCGCCGCCCTCCTGCGTGAAATGAGGGACGCGCGATGATCGCGGCGGCGGTGGTGGCCGCGAGCGTCGCGGTGAAGTGGGTAGTCGAGGAACCCGGCAGCGGCCAGGCGCGAATGCTGGCGCGGGCCCGCCTGGAGGCGCCGGACCTGCTGGCTGTCGAGTGCGCCAACATCCTATGGAAGAAGGCGCGCATCGGCGACATCGACGCGAGGCAGGCGCGCGAACGCCTGGACGCGCTGCTCGAAGCGCCGGTGGCCTTGACGCCGAGCCGCGACCTTCTTGGAGGGGCGCTGGGCCTTGCTCTGGATCTGGAACACCCGGTGTACGATTGCCTGTATCTGGCGCTGGCCCTGGCCCGCGGCGTTCCGCTGGTCACCGCCGACGAGCGTCTGGCAAAGGCGGTTCGCAAGCGCAAAAGTGCGGTCCGCGTGACGCTTTTGTCCGAGTTGAGCTGACGAACGGAGGCTGCCGGCCGGCTGCCGAAGAACTTTCGTCCTTGTGGGGCAGGCGCTTTCGCCGGCCAACAGGGAACGGTCAGCCTGCCGCGCCGCCGCGCGATACCATTTCGATATGCGGCGGCGCGATCCCACCGAGGAGGCCTTGAACGCTCTCGCGGAGTTACGACGGCAGCCCGACTCCGAACCACTCCGGGCCTTTCTCTCGGACCGTTCGAACCTGGTGGTCGCCAAGGCCGCCAAAATCGCCGGCGACCTCCGCATGGCCGAGCTCGTCCCGGATCTCGCCGCCGCCTTCCATCGCTTGATGGCCAACCCGGCGAAGCTGGACAAGGGCTGCGCGGCCACCACCGCCATCGTCGGCGCGCTTTACTCCATGGACTACGATTCGGCGGACGTGTATCTCAAGGGCGTGCGCCACATCCAGATGGAGCCCTCCTTCGGCCGGCCGGTCGACGCCGCCGCGCAACTACGCGGCGACAGCGCGCTCGGCCTGGTCCGAACTCGCCACCCGGAGGCACTCTTTGAAGTGGTTCGCCTGCTTGCCGACAAGGAACCGCGGGTGAGGATGGGCGCCGCTCGCGCCCTCGGGTCGGTAGTCGGTGAAGCGGGGGAACTGCTGCTGCTGCTGAAGGTTTTGACGGGCGATTCCGAGCCGGACGTGTTGGGGGAGTGCTTCTCGGGAATGCTCGCCTCCGGCGCCGAGCGCTCGCTGCGGGTCGTCCGCGCGTACCTCGATCACGAGGACCCGGCCATCGCCGAAGCCGCCATCCTGGCTCTCGGGGCGAGCCGCCTGCCGGGCGCCATCGATACGCTGCGGGAGAAGTGGGGGCGCACGGTCCATGGCCCCATCCGGAAGACGCTCCTGCTGGCGCTCGCTACCGCCCGCCAGGACTCGGCGCTCGATTTCCTGCTGTCGCTCGTGGCTGAGGGAGACTCGCGGGTTGCGTCCGAGGTGGTCGCGGCGCTGCGCGCCTACCGGAACGACGAACACGTGCGGAAGGCGCTGGAAGGAGCCCTCGAGAGACGCGGGACCGCCGGCTAGAACTTGTAGCCGAAGGTCAGGCGGACGATGGGGTAGTACTTGAAGGGGGCGAGACTGTTGTTGAGTTTGGTTTGTTCCGCTTGAACATTGGCCAGCACCGCGGGAGTCGAGGCGATGGAGGAACAATTCAGGCCGGGGCCCCCGGCGCACGCGCTGCCGGCCAGGTTCAGCATGGCATTGGGAGAACCCTGAAAGGCAACGCCCAACTCGAAATTAGCCGTGAAGTGGTGCGTGTTGCGCGGCAACAGGTTGCCGAATCCAATCAGGACCTCCGGCGCGACCTTGCGGGCGGCTATGGAGCCGGTTCCGGTGACCGGGGCGGAGCTGCCGCTATAGTAAGTGACGTCATTGAGCGTGAAGCTTTGCCCGGCGGGTACCGAAGCACTGGCGGTTCCCTGATTGCCGTCATAGATCATGGTGCCGGCGCTGATGTGAATGGGGCCGACGATGTACTGGTCAAAAAGCACCTCGGCGGACTCCAGTTTGAGCGTTCCGTTGAAAGTGATGTTGTCGCTCGACTTGGTGAAGGTGTCGCTGTATTTGAAGTAATTGAATCCTACACGCACGTTGGACTTGCGCGTTACGGCAGTGGCGGCCTCAATGCCGGCGCCGAGTGTTCCAGCGCCCACGGCGATGCCTAATCCGCCGGCCGAGGACTGGCCAAAGCAGCAAACCGGGAGGGCGCCGGCAATGCAAAACGCAAGCGGCGCGGTGAGAAAGAACCGTTTTTTCATCTTCTTCAACTCCCCATCACGAAACTACAGCCGTTAAGACGGCGAAAAAATGATATCGCGCCGGCGACAGGCGAGTCAATCGGAATTCCGGCGCTGCCAGTAACTGCAAATAAGTCGGCGCGCAATATCACGTTTGATGCCGAGCGCACCCGTCATCCGATGCAAACCTTCACCTTCTCCGCGATCCCTCTGGAGGTGTACGGCTTCTGGATGAAGCCGGAGACCCGCTGGCCTTTGAACAGGTCCATGGCCTCGCTCTCGCTGTAACCGCTCGACACCACCACCTTGACCTGCGGCCGGATCTTACGGAGTTCGGGAAGCGCCTCCTCGCCGCTCATCTTCGGCATGCTCAAGTCGAGGATTACCAGGGCGATATCGCCGGGGTGTCTCCTAAGTACGTCGATCGCCTCCAGCCCGCTGTCCGCCAGGAGAACCGTATAGCCGTACCGTTCGAGGGACTTCCTCACCATTTCCCGCACGACTTTCTCGTCATCCACCACGAGGACCACTCCGCCGCCCTGGAGCGCGGCGTCGCGAGCCGCGGCGGGCCGCTCCCCCAACAGGCGCATCGCCGCCGGAAACAGCGCCGTGAAGCAACTGCCCTGGCCCGGCGCGGAGGTGACGGCAACGCCTCCCGCGTGACCGCGCAGGATGCCGGCGACGGCCGCCAGCCCCAGCCCCCGCCCCGTGAATTTGGTGGAGAAGAAAGGATCGAAGATGCGGGCCAGGGTGGCATCGTCCATGCCGCAGCCGGTATCGCGCACTTCCAGGCAAACGTATTTTCCGGGCCGCAGCGCCGCTACTGCCGGGTGCAGCCGGAGATACCGGTCGTCCACGTCCTCGACGCCGGTCCGCACCGAGATCAGGCCATCATGGCTGCCGATGGCTTCGGCCGCGTTCAGGGCCAGGTTCATGAACACCTGCTGCACCTGGCCACGGTCGGCTTCGATGGGCGGCAGATCGTCCGTCAGATCCAGGTATAGCGCGATCTTCTTGGAAATCGACGGCCGGACGAGGCCGGTCATTTCGGGGATGAGGGCCGAGAGATTGAGCGGTTCGACCAGGAACCTGCCCTTGCCCGAGTAAGCCAGCATCTGGCGGGTCAAATGGGCCGCCTGGTCGCCGGCCTGGATGACTCCCTCCAGCAGCTCCGCGGCCGGGTTATCGGGCGGAAGCACCTCCCGGGCCAGGCTGGCGTTGCCAATCACGCCGACCAGCAGGTTGTTGAAGTCGTGGGCTACGCCGCCCGCCAGCAACCCGAGGCTCTCCAGCTTCTGGGCTTCCCGCAGCCGCGTCTCGGCGCGTTTGAGTTCGGTGACATTGGACATGACTGCCACCGAGCCTCGCGATTTCCCGTCTTCGTCCAACAGCGGCGTCGCATCGCCCACCAGGTTCAGGCATTCGCCGTCCTCAAACACAATATCCAACTCGTAGTTGCGGACCGGTTGCCCGCCGGAGGCGGCCTTCTGTGCGGGCAACTCCTCGTTCGGAATCTCGATTCCTCCCTTCATGGCCCGGAAATTCATCGGCCTCTCGCCTTCCGGCGCGGATTTCGAGAGATTGAGGCCGGGCTGCCTTCGCAGCAGTTCGTGGGCCGCCCGGTTGCCGGTCATGGAGCGGCACTCGGCGTCGCGAGATACAAAAATAGCCGCCGGGGCCGCGTCCATCAGCGCTTCGAGTTCCGCCGCGCGGGCGCGTTCGCGGATCTCGCTTTGGCGCAGCGCCTCCAACGCCCGCATGCGGTCGGAGATGTCATTGAACAGGATCGCGACTCTTCGGCTCTCGGGCCCGCCGACGCGGTAGGCGCTCACGTCGTACCAGCGATCTAGCGCCCTGGCTTCATTCACAAAACGCGCGGGTTGGCCGGTCAAGGCGACTTGGCCGTAGATTTCAAACCAATGCGCCTCATGCTCGGGCGCCAGTTCGCGCATGAGCCGGCCCCTGGCGTTCTTTAGGCCGGTTTGCGCCTCAAATGCCGGATTGATCTCCAGGAAACGATAGTCCACGGGTCTGTCGCCGGCGTCGAAAATCACCTCGATGATGCAGAACCCCTCGAGCATGGTGTCAAACATCATGCGGTATCGCTCTTCGGACTGGAGCAGCTTCTCCTCCGCTTGCTGGCGGTCGGTCAGATCGAGGATGGTGTACGCGAATTGCGAATTCCCGGAAGGCCCGGTCCCCAGGTAGCCGGCGGTGGCGAGGAGCCAGCGTTGCCGGCCGTCCGCGTCCCGGCGGGCGTACTCCATCGAGACGGGCTTGCCGGTGCGCCGGCACTTTTCGTAGAGACTCACCCACCGCCGCACGACCTTGTGCCCAGCGCCCGCGTCGCCTGCCGATTTGCCGGCGATCGATTCCCGGTCTATTCCGTACATCTCCGCCGCGGCCGCATTGCAGGAAACGTGAACGATGCGGCCATCCACCGTTTCCACGATTCCGCGCATCACCCCGGGGCTGTCGAAGAAACTGCGCAGAACGGCTTCGCTCTCGCGAAGGGCTTTCTCCGCCTCCTTGCGCTCGGTGAGATCGGTCAGGAACGAATAGTAGAAGGGCTGGTCCTGCCGATCTTTCACTAGATGGACCAGCAGCTCTATGGGTACCCTGGAGCCGTCTTTGCGGAGATACTCCTTCTCATACCGGACCGGGCGGCCGGTGTGATGAAGCTCCTCCAGCTTGGCCCGTTCCATCTCATGCCATTCGGACGGGGTCAAACTCGCCGCCCAATCGATGCTCTGGAGTTCATCCCGGCTGTAGCCCGTGAGCCGCTCGAAAGCGGCGTTGACGAATCCCAGCCTGCCGTCCGGGTAGCCTACGGCGAAGGGCTGATCGGCCCGTTCCAGTAAATCGGCCAGAAACCGGTTCTGCTCCTGGCTGGCGCGCAGCGCTTGCTCGGCCCGCTTGCGCTCGGTGATGTCCAGGAATGCGCCGACGCATCCGCGCACCTGGCCGGATGCGTTCCGCAGCGGGCTGGCGCTGCCCAACATGTTCAAATGCCTGCCGCTGGGCAGGAGTACGTCGAGTTCGGAGTAGCGAATGTCCACCCCTCGGGCCGCGGCTTCCTGCATGGGCAGTTCTTGCGCTTGCAGTTCCCGGCCGCCGTGGAAAAACCGCCGCGCCGCCGTTACATTCGCCGACACGTTCTCCCCCGCGGCGGCCTCGTAAAACCGGTCCGCCATGCGGTTGCCGGTGATTTCCTGGCACTGTGGATCGTGCGCCACCCAGATCGCCACGGGCGCGACCTCCATCACCGTCTCCAGTTCCTCGATTCGCCGGCGCAACTCGCCGTCCAGACGCTGCCGTTCCTCCTCCGCCCGCTTGCGCCCAGTGATATCCGTGAACACCACGCCGAATCGGCCCGGTTCGGTCTGAAAGGCGGACACCTCGAACCACCGCCCCAGCGGGCCGAACCATTCTTCAAACCGCGCCGGTTTCCCGGTAAGAGCCACCTTGCCATACCGCTCGATCCACACGGGCTCTGTCGCGGGGAACAATTCCATGACGGTCCGTCCGAGGATATCCTCGGTCTTGAGGCCGGTCTGACGCTCGAACGCCGGGTTGACCGCCAGGTAGCGAAGATCGTACGGCACTCCCGCTTCATCGCAGATGATCTCGTCCAGCGCGAAGCCCTCGGTCATGGTTTCAAACAGGGTCCGGTACCGCTCCTCGCTGGCCCTCAATGCCTGCTCGGCGCGCTTTTTCTCGGTGATATCGCGCACCACCGAAACCGAGCCGACGATGTTGCCGGATGCGTCCCTAACCGGCGAAGCGCTCACCTGCCGATAGCGCAACTCCCCGTGAATCGGCGTCCGGATCAGCTCTTCCTGGTCGCGCACCGTCTCTCCGTTCAGGGCGCGCAGCGCCGCAGCCTCCTCCACCGGGCGAGGGCTGCCATCGGTGCGATACGCTTCCAGGCTCCGGGCCATCTCCTCCACACCCACCAGGCCGGCAGCGCCCAGGTTGAATTCGCGGAGGGCCGATGGATTCGCCAGGATGAACCGGCGCTGGGCGTCGGCGAACCAGATCTCGTCGGGAATGCTGTCGATCAGCGCCTGCAATCTGCCATCTGAAGGCGCGTCCCCTTCGGCTTTCCTTGTCCCGCCGGAACGTGCTCGGATCAACGCCTTGGCCACCGCGACCAGGACCGGCGGATCGAGCGGCTCCTGTAACCAGGCGTCGGCGCCGCTTTCGATCGAATCCGGGTAGTGGTTACGGGATCCGCCGGGCCGGGAGATATGCAGCACCGGAATGGTGGCGCCGCGGGGACCGGCCTTCAGCCGCCGGCAGACCTCCAAGCCGTCCATGCCTGATTCGACGGCGACAACGGCAAGCGCGGGCGCGTTTTCCGAGGCCAGTCTCAGCGCTTCGGCCCCGGTGGCGGCTTCGATGACCTCGAATCCAGCCTCACGGAGGACTTCGTTGCGGACGCCGCGAACCGCTGCATCGTCGTCGACGGAAAGGACCGCGAGGGGCATGGAACCGCCTTCAAGAGATAATCGGATCGGATTGGCCGCCAATGCGATTCGCGCACCGGCTCAGCGGACCAATCATTCTACACCATGGACAAGGCGTTGTTAATGACAAAGGGAGGGAAGGGACGTTGGGCTAGCGCGGCCAGCAGCGCTCGACTCGCCAGCCATACCTGCTATCGTAAAAATGAAGGTATGGGAAGCTTGCGCCTGTAATCCGTTACCATGACCCTGGTCGTTAAGAACAAAGAGCCGCTCGTGGTTCCCGCGGCCGCTCGCCGGATAGCTGGTTTCAAGGGTGGGCAGGAACTCGAGGTCAAGGCGTCCGGCGGCGTCATCACCATCGTCCCGAAGCTCTCGCCCGACGAACTCCAGGACGAACGCGAGATTCGCGACCCTAAGATCCGGGCCGCGATCCGGAAAGGCCATGAGGAATTCCTAGCCGGCAGGACCCGCCCCATTGAGAACTTCTTTGCCGCCCGCGCCTCGGGCCCACGGAAGCGCGTGCACCCTCGTCCCGTAGCATGACGCCTTCCTTCGCCGTTCACCCCTCGTCACATTACCAGCGGATCTCCACGAAACTTCAGAAGGGCCACCGTGATTTTGAAGCCGCTGAACGAAGCGCGGTGGCCAACCACAACACCAAGAAGCTCGAAGGCGTGCCTTCCGGCGAGGGTCAGTATCGGCTTGCCCTCGGCCGGTGGCGCTTCCGCTACGACATCATCGGCCAAGTGGTTCTCCTCGCCTACTGCGGTCTTCGCAGGGAGAGCACGTATTAGCCGCGAAGAACGCCCGCCAAAAGGCCGGCGGCAGAAGGCTTGGCCCCACATCGGAGCAGCCGCCTTTTTACATGTGTTACCCTGAATCTTCCACGTGTGCCGGCGCGCGTCAGTGAAGCGTTAGTCTTGCGTACGTACCCGCTCAAGGAGGCCGACCTCGTCGTCAGCTTCCTCACGCGGGAACAGGGCAAGGTGCGAGGCGTGGCCAAGCGGGCGCGGCGGCCGAAAAACTCCTTCGGCTCGGGGCTGGAGCGGTTATCGCACGTGCGGATGGCGTACTTTCAGAGCGAAGCGCGCGAGCTGGTGAACCTGGATTCCTGCGAATTGATCCGGTCGCAATTCGATCTGGTTTCCGATTATTGGGCGGGCGTGGCGCTCGACGCCTTCGCGGAGCTGAGCGAGCAGTTGTTGCCGCCCGCGGAGACGAACGAGAAGTTTTTCCGCCTGCTGCTGGCCGTGCTGGAACACTTGAGGCCGGCCGGGGTGGACGATGCAGGCAGGGTGTGGCGCGCGGCCACCTATTTTGCATTGTGGGCGGCGCGGCTTTCGGGATGGCTGCCGGAATTGCACGTCTGTCTGGGTTGCGGAGTCTCTTTGGACGGCCCCGCCGAGCGGGCTTTCTTCAGCCCCGGGCGGGCGGGCCTGGCGTGCGGCCATTGCCGTAGCACGCTGGGGCCGGGGAGCGTTGCGGAGTTGAGCGGGGAATCGAGAGCCATGGCCGCCGAAATGTTGCGCCGCCCGGTGGCGCAACTGGCACCGGCCAACTGGAGCCAGGCCACCGCGGCCGATTTGCGGCGGTTCCTGAGGCAGCAGATCGAGTCGCATTTGGAGCGCCGTCTGATCACCGCGGCGATGCTGGAGGAAGGTTTGACATCTCGTTGACCCAACCGGCGGGCCACCGGCGCCATGGCTCCCGCCGACAAATGAAATCACCGATGCTATCGTTTCAACAGATCATCTTCAAGCTGAAAGAATACTGGGCCGAGCGGGGCTGCATCATCCAGGAGCCGTACGACGTCGAGGTGGGCGCCGGCACCATGTGCCCCGAGACCTTCCTGCGCGTGCTCGGCCCCAAGCCCTATCGCGTGGCCTACGTGCAGCCCAGCCGGCGCCCGGCCGACGGGCGCTATGGCGACAACCCCAACCGCCTCTTCAAGCACTCCCAGCTTCAGGTGATCCTCAAGCCCTCGCCGGACGACATCATGGAGCAGTACCTGGCCAGCCTGGAAGCCATCGGGATCGACCTCCGCAAGCACGATATCAAGTTCGAGGAGGATAACTGGGAGTCGCCCACGCTGGGGGCCTGGGGCATCGGCTGGCAGGTGATGCTGGACGGTTTGGAAATCACCCAGTTCACCTATTTCCAGCAGTGCGGCGGCATTGATCTGGACTTGGTCCCCGCCGAGCTGACCTATGGTCTGGAGCGCCTCTCGGCCTTCCTCCAGGTGAAGGACAGCGTATACGATATCGAATGGACGGAAGGCGTCTCCTACGGGGATGTCCGCTACCTGGACGAGCTGCAGTACTCGGTCTACAACTTCGAAGCCGCCGATATTCCCACTCTGTGGAAGCTGTTCGACCTGCACGAAGGCGAAGCGGCCCGGCTGCTGGCGGCCTATGACCCGAAATCGCCCGGCAAACGGCGCTATCCGCTGCTGGCGGCCTACGACCAGGTGCTCAAGTGCTCGAACCTCTTTAATACGCTCGATGCGCGCGGGGCCATCAGCGTGACCGAGCGAGTGGGCGTCATCCAGCGGGTGCGCAAACTGGCGGTGGGAGTGGCGCACGCGTGGGTGGATCAGCAGTGGGGCATGCCTCCTGGCTTGCCTGTCGAGGAGGAGGCGGCGGCCCAATGAGCGTCCCATTCCTGCTCGAAATCGGCACCGAAGAAATTCCGGATTGGATGATTCCGGCCGCCCTCGCAAGCTTGCGCCTGCTTTTCGAAAAGCTGGAGATCCCGCACGAATCGGTGACCCTGGACGCCACCCCGCGCCGCCTGACCCTGCGCGCCGAAGGGCTTCCCGCGCGGCAGGCCGATTCCGAGGAGCGCATCCTTGGCCCGGCGAAATCCGCGCCACCGCAAGCGGTGGCGGGTTTCGCCCGCAAACTGCAGTCCATCGTTGGCACATCGAGGATCGTAAGACTCGAAGACCTCCCCATCGAAACCACGCCCAAGGGTGAGTACTACAGCTTTGTTCGGGAGGTTCCGGGCCGACCAACCAAAGACATCCTGGCGGAGGCCCTCCCGGGCCTGATTCCGCGGATCAACTTCCCCAAGACGATGTACTGGACCGGCAAGAGCGGCCCGCGGTTCATCCGGCCCATCCGCTGGATCGTGGCCCTGTTGGGGGAAGACATCGTGCCGTTCGAAATCGCCGGCGTACGCTCCGGCAACGTCACCTCCGGACACCGGCGGCTGGGCGCGCACGAGATCATCGTCACCACGTCGGATTACGAGCGCCGACTGCGCGACCACTACGTCATCCTCTCGGCCGAAGAACGTCGCGCCAAGATCTCGAACGAGCTCGCCGGCATTCTCGTGAAGCGCGACGACGCGCTGCTGGAAACTCTGGTATACCTTACCGAATACCCCACCACCATCGTCGGCCGCTTCGACCGGCAGTTTCTGGAGCTTCCGGCAGAGGTGCTGGTCACGGTGATGCGGCATCACCAGAAGTATTTCTCAGTGGAGAACGAGTGGGGTGGACTGGCGCCGCAATTCGTGGCGGTGATGAACATCGACGCCGACCCCGATGGCTTTGTCCGCCGCGGCAATGAGCGCGTGCTGCGCGCGCGCTTCAACGATGCCCGTTTTTTCTGGGAGACCGATCAGAAGAGGAAACTGGCCGACCGCATGGCGGATCTCAATCACGTTACCTTCCAGGCCAAATTGGGAACGTATGCGCACAAGTCCGGGCGCATCGTGGCGCTGGTGCAGAAGCTCGGCGGCGACGGCCACGCCATCCGCGCCGCGCATCTCCTGAAGTGCGATCTCACCACCGAGTTGGTTAAGGAGTTCACCGAACTGCAAGGCATAGTGGGCGGCCTGTACGCGCGCACCCAGGGCGAACCCGAGCCGGTGTGGCAGGCCGTCTACGACCAGTACAAGCCGGAGAGCATGGATGACGCGATTCCGCGCAATCGCACGGGGCGGATAGTGGCGCTTGCCGACAAGCTCGATACGCTGCGCGAGTGCTTCCGCGTAGGGCTGAGTCCCACCGGTTCCCGCGATCCGTTCGCGTTGCGCCGCGCCGCCCAGGGGGTGGTGAAAATCGTCGTCGAAGGCGGAATGGACCTGGAGTTGTCCGAACTGCTTCAGGATGATGCACAGCTTTCGGCCTTCTTCGAGGAGCGTATCCGTTACTATTTCAAAGACATTCGCGGCTTCCGGTACGACGAAGTGAACGCCGCCATGGCGGCCGGCCGGAGTAACCTGGCGGATCTGGAGGCCCGCCTCAAGCGCATCCAGAACCTGAGATCCTCCGCCGATTTCGAGCCCCTGGCCGCCAGTTTCAAGCGCATCCGCAACATCCTGGAGCAGGCTAGGTCCGGTTCCGGTGGACAGGCGCAGCCGCCGGCCGAAATCGACGAATCCCTGCTCGAACCCGGTCCCGAAAAAGATCTTTACGAAGAATACAGGAACATCGCCGGCCAGCCGATTGAGAATGTGATCGGCCGTTTGCGTCCGAAGGTGGATGTGTTCTTCGATAAGGTGTTGGTAAATGCGCCGGACGCGCGCCGGCAAAACCGTTTGACGCTACTCAGCACGCTATTGGCGGAATTTTCGACGATAGCGGACTTTTCTGAAATTGTCACTCAATCATAGGAGCTACGCATGAAGAAGTATGTCTACTCGTTCGGCAACGGAACCGCCGACGGTGATGGGAAGATGAAGGACACGCTCGGCGGTAAAGGCGCCGGGCTCGCCGAGATGTCCCGGGCCAAGCTGCCGGTGCCTCCCGGTTTCACAATCTCCACCGAGGTCTGCAACATCTACTTCCAGAACAAGAACACCGTTCCGGCGGAGATCGATGGGCAGATGATGGAAGCGCTCAAGACGCTGGAAGAGCGCATGGGGCAAAAGCTTGGCGACACCGCCAACCCTCTGCTGGTGAGCGTGCGCTCCGGCGCCAAGTTCTCCATGCCGGGCATGATGGACACCATTCTGAACCTGGGGCTGAACGATCAGACCGTGAAGGCCCTGGAAGCCAAGAGCAACAACCCGCGCTTCGCCTACGACTGCTACCGCCGCTTCATCCAGATGTACGGCAACGTGGTGCTGGAGGTCTCCAAGCACGATTTCGACGAGGTTTTCGACGGGCAGAAGAAGAAGGCCAAGGCCAAGCTCGATACCGAGCTCACCGCGGAAGACCTGAAGCAGGTGATCGTAGGCTATAAGAAGCTGGTGCAGGCCAAGACCGGCAAGCCGTTCCCTCAGGACGCCATGACGCAGCTCACCGGCGCCCGCGACGCCGTGTTCGGCTCCTGGTTCAACGACCGCGCCAAGCACTACCGCAAGATGAACCAGATTTCCGAAGACCTGGGCACCGCCGTCAACGTGCAGGCCATGGTGTTCGGCAACATGGGCGAGACTTCCGCCACCGGCGTGGGCTTCACGCGCAACCCGGCCACCGGCGAAAAGGCTTTCTACGGCGAGTTTCTCGAAAACGCGCAGGGTGAAGACGTGGTGGCCGGCATCCGCACGCCGCACCCCATCTCCGAGCTCGAGACGTGGAACGCGGCGGTTTACAATCAACTGCGCGAAATCACCACCATGCTCGAGAAGCACTACCGCGACATCCAGGATTTTGAGTTCACCATCCAGGACGGAAAGCTCTACATGCTGCAGACCCGCAACGGCAAGCGCACGGGTCCGGCGGCGGTGCGCATCGCCGTCGAGATGGTGGGTGAGAAGCTGATCTCGAAAGAAGAAGCCATCCTGCGCGTGGAGCCGCAGCAGCTCGATCAGCTCCTGCACCCGGTGCTCGATCCGGCTTCGAAGAAGGCGCTCGTAAACCTGGCCATCGGCCTGCCCGCCTCTCCGGGCGCGGCGGTGGGAATCATCTCCTTCACGGCCAATGACGCGGTGGTGGCGTCGCAGAAGGCCCCGGTCATCCTGGTCCGCAAGGAGACGGTCCCGGACGACATTCACGGTATGGAAGTGGCCAAGGGCATCCTCACCTCGCGCGGCGGCATGACCAGCCACGCGGCGGTGGTGTGCCGCGGCATGGGAATCCCGTGCGTGGCCGGCGCGGAGTCCATCACCGTCAGCGAGCACAAGAAGGAAGTCGGCGTCACGGTGGGCGGCAAGAACATCACCTTGAAGGAAGGCGACTGGCTGTCGCTCGACGGATCCACCGGCGAAGTGTTCGCCGGCAAGGCCAACACCCTGGATGCCGATCCCTCCTCCGGCGTGCTGGCTTCGTTCATGGGCTGGTCGGACGAGTTCCGCGGCAAGTTCGGGGTGCGCGCCAACGCCGACATCCCGCGCGACGCCAAGGCGGCCCGCAAGTTCGGGGCGGAAGGCATCGGACTGTGCCGCACCGAGCACATGTTCTTCGCCGAGGACCGCATCGAGCACATGCAGGCCATGATTCTGGCCGGCGACGAAAAGACCCGCCGCAAGGCCCTGCAGAAGCTCCTGCCCATGCAACGCAAGGATTTCGCCGGCCTGTTCACGGCCATGGACGGATTCCCGGTGGTGATCCGCACCCTCGATCCGCCGCTGCACGAGTTCCTGCCCAAGCGCGAAGACCTGATGGTGGACGTGGCCATCCTGCCCTACGCGGATATCAAGAAGAAGCGCGAGCTGGCCGCCACTTATAAGAAGTTCGGGGCCGAGGTGAAGAATCTCAAGACCGTCATCCCCGAATTGCTGAAGCGCGTGGAAGAGCTGCACGAGTTCAACCCCATGCTGGGGCTCCGCGGCTGCCGTCTCGGCATCATCTATCCCGAGATCACCGAGATGCAGGTGCGCGCCATTTTCGAGGCCGCCGTGCAGGTGGCCAAGAAGGGCGTGAAGGTGATTCCGGAAGTCATGATTCCGCTGATTGGCGGCGTCAAGGAGCTGGCCAACCAGGCTGCGATCGTCAGGCAGGTGGCCGGCGAAGTTCTAGAAAAGGCCGGCATGAAGGACCTGAAGTACATGGTCGGCACCATGATCGAGATCCCGCGCGCCGCCCTGACCGCGGATTCGGTGGCCACCGTCGCCGAGTTCTTCAGCTTCGGGACCAACGACCTGACCCAGACCGGCATGGGTCTTTCCCGCGATGACTACACGAAGTTCCAGAAGGTCTACCAGGACAAGAAGATCTTCGACAACGACCCGTTCGCCGTCCTCGACCAGGAGGGCGTGGGCCAGTTGGTGAAGATGGCCGTGGAAAAGGGACGCAAGACCAACCCCAAATTGGAAATCGGCATTTGCGGCGAGCACGGCGGCGAGCCCAGCTCGGTGCAGTTCTGCTACCGGGTAGGCATGAACTATGTCTCCTGCTCTCCGTACCGGGTGCCGATTGCGCGCCTGGCGGCGGCGCAGGCGGCCATTTCGGGCGATAAGTCCGAAGCGATGCGCACGGCGTAAGGTCGTATTGTGGGGCAGGCGCTTTCGCCGCGGTTCCGCCTGCCCCTTTTTCAACCTGTCAAGCCCCCCGCCGCGCCCCCCATTTACCGAGACTGCGGCGGTGAGTATTTGCTGATTATATAATTCCTCACTAATATGCCCGATGGTTTCAGCATGTCATCGGTCCAGGGACCCGTGGCGCTTGCGCCGGGTTGAAACGCGGCCGACGTTTCGCCCAGGGCCGCCACCGACCAGTTGGCGCAACCGATATTATTCTCATCCAGCCAATTCCACCATAATTGCGTTTCCGCGGGATCATAGGCGCCGCCTCCGGATGCCGAGCTCGTTCCGTATTCGGTGGCGAAAAGAGCGACGCCGTTCTTTAGCGCTCTCGCCCCGTTGTCGCGAAGCCCCTGGCGATGTGTGGCCGCGTAAAAGTGTATCGAATAGGCGATGTTCGGTGAGCTGGTGATCGGATTCTGAGATGCCTCGTCGACTTCCTGGTCCCAGTGCCGGCTGCCGCAGATGATGATATTGTTGGCGTCGATAGGGCGTATCTTCGATATGACCGCTTCGTGATACGCCTTGATAACATCCCATGACTCCTGCACCGGTTCGTTCCACGGTTCATACATGATGTTGGGAGTCTTTCCGTAGGCGGTCGCCAAGGTCGAAAAAAAGGCCTGCGACGATTCCAGATCGTTTTGCGCGCCTTGCATCGAATGCCAATCGATTACCGCGTATATCCCATTAGCGATGCACGCATCCATTACGGTCTTGACTCTATCGATTACACTCGTGGGATCGTTCTTGTATTCCCTGGGCAGGATGGCGATTCGAATCACGGTGCACTTCCAGTCCTGGGCCAGGTGGTTGATGGCGGTGGTATTGAAATACTGCGTCCCGGCCGTCGCCCAGCAGTACAGCGACATCCCATGCAAGGTGGTGGGAATGCCGTTCTTGTCGACGATCTTGTTTCCTTTCACGCTGAGCCTTCCGTGAGCGCCGACGAACGTCTGCTGCCCGAAGCTCATGGGGACCAAGGCCGAACAGGCGAACCCAATCAAAGCAATCCTCAAAAAACCGCACACCTTGTGGCTGTGCGAATTGATAAGACCGATTCTTGACATGCAACAGCTCCTCTCAGCCGGGATTTCCGTTCTGGCCCCTGGCCACCAACGATTGTATATCCAAGCGGCGCGCCAGGCGGATCGGCATAAGCGAGAATAGAATAACCGGAAAGGAGCAGTCCATTCATGAGGATTCCCACCCCCCGAATTTCGGCCGTTATTTCCTTTTTCGCGGCGCTGGCGGTTTTTCCGTTCTCCGCCGGCTTCGCTCAATCGCAAGCGCGGCGCGTGGTTTTCGATGGCGTCAAGGCCGAGCAGAAATGGACCCTGAAGGAGCTGAATCCCGCATGGCCGTCCGACTGGTCCGACTGGAACTATCTTGTCCTGGAGATGAAGACGACCACCCCGCAGCGGTTTTCCATCTGGCTTTACACCGCCTCCGGCCCAAGGCGCATCATGTTCCAGCCGTTCGGCCAGAACGTATGGCTGCGCGCTTCGGTCCCGCTCCGATATTTCAAAGGGAAAGACCAGTCGGGCTTCGATTTGGCATCCACCAATAATCGCCGCACGGATTCCTTCTGGATGTCGATCTGGGGGCCATGGGGCGATCTGAAGAATATCCAATCTCTGGGCTTCACGATGGATTACCCCATCGCCAAGCCCACGCTCGAGATACGGTCTTTCCAACTCGCCAAGGACGATCCCGGCTCCGATTTCCTGGAGGGCAAACCGGTGCTCGACGAATTCGGGCAATGGGCGCACGCGGACTGGCCGCGCAAAATCAAGAGCCGGGAGCAACTGGAAAAGGAGCTGGCCGCGGAGGACCAGACGCTCAAGCCCGGCGGCTTCGACTACTGCGAATACGGCGGCTACAAAAGCACCCAAGCCAAGGCGACGGGCTTTTTCCGCGTCGAACAGATTGACGGCAAGTGGTGGTTCGTGGACCCGCACGGCCATTTGTTTTTGTCGACCGGGTCGAACGGCGCGGGCGGCCGCGGCGGCGCGGGCAACCCGCCGACTCCCGCCGCCGCGCGGCTGACCCGGCGCCTGGATGCCTGGGGTTTCAACACCGGCTCGGAAGGGATGAACAAGCCTTATACCGCCTACGCCAGCCCGCCGAGGGGGGCGAATACGTTTCTGGGCGTATCCGATGTCTACTCCGATGAGTTCGCCCGCGGGGTGGACGAGGCCGTCGCCCGGCAGTGCACGCCGCGCAAGAACGATCCGCTGCTGCTGGGCTATTTCATCGGCAACGAACCGCCGTGGGGCGACCGTGAGAGCGAGGTGGTGGACATGATCCTGGCGGGTCCGGCGACGGCCACCCAGAACAGACTCAAGGAGTTCCTGGCCAAGGGCGACACGCCCGCCCGCCGCAAGGAGTTCGTCATCGGGGCGTTCGAGAAGCAACTCGAACTGGTGGGCGCCGCCATTCGCAAGTACGACCCCAATCATCTGAACCTGGGAATCCGCTTCGGCGGAACGCCGCCGGAGGAGGTTCTGAAATGCGGGCGGGTCTTCGACGTGTGCAGCATCAATGTTTACGAATACGAACCGACCAAAGCCATCGAGCGCTCGTACCGCCTGACGGGGCGCCCGATCCTGATTGGCGAGTTCCACTTCGGCGTGCCGGAAGACGGCCTGGGAGCGGGTCTCGTGCAGACGCGCGACCAGGCGGAGCGCGCCAAGGGATATCGCTACTATGTCGAACAGGCGGCGGCGCTACCCGGGTTTCTGGGGGCGCACTGGTTCACCTGGCGCGACGAACCGGTGCTGGGCCGGGGGGATGGCGAGAACTACAACATCGGCTTCGTGGACGTGACGGACCGTCCCTATCCGGAGCTGGTCGAGGCGGCCAAGGCCACGCACGCGCGGCTGCGCGAGGTACATTCGGGCAAGACGGCTCCGTTCCAGGATCGCCCTAAGGCCTCCAGCGCCGGAACGCCGGCGTCGCCGTGGGACGAGTAAGCCTGCCGCGTGTGCGCCTTACTGCCCCGATTCGACCCTTGGCCTGGAAATGCTACTATCGGTGCGTATGGAACTGGCGATCCAGATTCAAGTCGAGGAGTTGCCAGAGGGGCTATTCCTAGCGACATCGGATGAGCTCCCCGGGCTGGTTGCACAGGGCCGGACGGTTGCTGAAGCGCTCGACATCGCGCGTGACGTGGCGCGGAAATTGATCGAGGCTCGACGGGAGCGCGAGGGCAGTCCGAATTTACCAACGGCCAGCGAGCGTCGCGACTACACGATTGTGATTGCCGCCTAGATGGGACGTCTGGGGGGATTCCGTTACCGGGAGATTGCCAGGAAACTGAAGGCCCGTGGCTTCGAGTTCGATCGTCAGGCGGCCGGTAGTCACGAGATCTGGTTCAATCCCGCCACGAATCTGTACACGACCGTCCCTAACCATCCCGGCGATGTGCCTGAAGGGACTCTACGAGCCATCTTGAAGCAGGCCGGAATCGACCCCGACGATTTCCTGAATTCATGAAGTCTGGTTGCGCCGTTAGTCATGCCCGAGCAGGCGCCGATATGGCGACAAACCGGCCAGGGGGACATAACGCCAGATTCGGCGGAAAGTTGGGGAACCTCACCGGTCAGGTCCGGCCGGGCTCCCCTGTGAGCGGCGATTCTGCTAGGCTTGCGATGTATGCGGTCGAGAATCCTGCTCGCACTTCCGGCGCTGCTGTTGCGTGCGGCGGCCGGCCAAGCCCCGCCCGAGGTGGCGGAGATCCTCAAGAAGGTCAGCGAGACGTACAAGGGCGTGTCGGAGTATGAGCTTGTTGCCGAGGTGATGGAAAAGCTGCCAGGGAACAGCCCGCCGTCACATGTGCGCGTACTCGTCGCTTTCAGAGCGCCGAATCAGTACCGACTGGAAGGAACGATTCCCGGCCTCATGGAGGACAATCCGAACCTTGATGAATCCGTCATGATTTACGACGGGTCTGCTCTGTGGTTTTACCTCCCGAGGTCGAATCAGTACGCCTCTATCCCCGCCGACAAGCTGGCTGCCGATGACGAGGGAAGCGCGCATACGCCGCAGGCGACGGATCAGGTCGCACTGGAGAAATACCGCGCCGCTGCGGATTTTATCGATGGGGCCAAGTTTCTTAGGGAAGACGAGATCGAGACCTCTGGCGCGAAGTTGAGCTGCTACGTCGTATCAGTTCCGGAGAAATGGCCGGGGCCTTACACTTGGTGGGTCGATAAGGAGACCCACCGCATTGTGCGGGAGGATAAGTCCGACGGAAGCACGGTATACACGACTATCAGGCTGGGTGAGCGCCTCCCAGATACCCTCTTCAAGTTTGAGCCGCCGCCTGGCGCTCGAAGGCTTAACTTGAACCTGCCTTGAGCGGCCGTTCGCACTTGGTTACATAACGTCTGGCTCGTACTTGTGGCACAGGCGGGCCCGTACTGGGGATGGTGGCCTTGGAGTGGCTATCGGAAACTGGCGCACGCGTCCTTACCGCTCGAACCGCAAACACGCCCGCCCTAGGTAGATCTCGTCTCCCGGCCTTAGCAACTCTCCCCGGCGGTTGCCGGCGGGGGCTTCAACACTCCGTCCTTCCCGAAAAACTCTGGTGCCGTATTCGCTTTCGTCGTCGCAGATGCGGTATTCGCCGTCCTGTTGACGGACGTGGGCGTGCCCTCGGGAAACCGTCGCGTTGGCCTCGTCGGCGCCCTCCTGGAAGACGATGTGGTTGCGCCGGATCACGCGCTGTTCGGAATCCGTCAGCTCGGCCATGCGGCCGATGTTGGTGCGCGGTTTATCGAGGGCATACTGCTCTTGTTCGGCCTTGCCTCGCACCACCACCAAACGGGCGGGCGTGGGAACGGCCGGCTCGGCGCGGGTCTCGACCGCCTGGCTGCTGTATTCGATTTCGAACGCCCGCGGCCCCGTTTCCGCCGTGCGCACTTCCACCCCGAAGGCGCGCGGGATCTCGCAGCCCGCGCCTTCGAGCGCCTCGCGGATGTCGCTTTCGAGACGGCCACCATCGGCGAAAGCCGCCACCAACAAGGCGCGGCGGTCGGCTGCGGGCGCAACCAGGGTGACGGTGACGCGCGCGTACGGAAACACGCGGCGGCCGCGCGCCAGCGTCTGAATTTTGGTTTCGACCTCTTCCAGAATGGCGCGATGGACCAGCAATAACTGGTCCGCTTCCGCCGGCCCGAAGACGCCTTCGGTGAAGCGGCGGAAGCCGCGTTCGATGCTCTTTTCGATTTCGGAAAACAGGCTCATGGCTCGATCAGCCCCAGTTTCACGGCGGCGTTGACGATCTCGGCTCCGGCGGGCGCGGCGGCCGTTCCGCCGTACACTCCATTTTCCACCAGCACGGAGAAGGCGATCTTACGCGCGCCGCCGCCGTAAGGAGCGAAGCCGATGAACCAGGCGTGGGAAGGCGCGGTGGCCAACTCAGCGGTGCCCGTCTTGCCGGCGATGGGCGCGCCGGCCCCGGCCGCGCGCCGGCCGGTTCCGGAGGTCACCACTTCGCGCATGAATTTGGCCAGCGTCTGGGCCTGGGCGCCGGGCAGCACCGTCACGGGCGGGCCGGTGCGGACGTTGGTTTCGTCCGTAATCCAGCGGCCCAGAGGCATTGCGCCGCCATTGGCCACGGTGGCCGCCACGCGCGCCATCTGGAACGGCGAAGTCACCACCTGCCCCTGCCCGTAAGACGATTGCGGCAGCGATTGCTTCAACTGCGCGGCGGTGTTGGGCGATGCCGCGGCGATGCCCAACAGGTTGGCGGTATCGAACAACGCCTGGGCTCCAACGTCGTACGCGCCGAGCTGCGCGAAATAGGCGTTGCACGAAACCACGATGCCGCGCTCCATATCCAGCGTCCCGTGCGGGTTCTTGTCCTCGACGTCGTCGCGAATGGGCCGCTTGGAGCCGTTGATGAAATTGCCCACGCGGCCGTCCGGCAGGCGGATGCACTGGTACGTTTTGCCCGCCAGGGCCGGGTCCTTGCGCAACGCCGCCATGGCGGTGACCACTTTGAACGTGGAGCCGGGCGGATACAGGCCGAAGCGCGCGCGGTCGAGCGGGAGCGCGGCATCGGCATCACCGGCATCACCCGCGTTCAAAGCGGCCGGCAGCGGCAGGCTCACCGCGGCCAGCAAATCGCCGTTGGCCGGGTCAAGCACTACAGCCGCGCCTTTCTGTTGGCCGGCCGCCTGCAACTGTTTGCCCAGGATTTCGGCCACGCGCGTTTGGAGACGGGCGTCGAGGGACACGCGCACATCGCGCGGCCGGTCGAGCACGCGGCGCACGGCCGGGTTATCGGGCTCGTAGCGGTGGCGCAGCAGCGGAACCAACTCGCGGTAATCGTAGCGGATGACGCGCTCCACGGCGCGCGTCTTGGGATTGCGGACTTCCACCAGCGTGGGCCGGTCGTCATAGCCGCGCAGCCGCCGCGCCGAATCGCGCTCGATGAATGCCGTGTTGCCCGCGCCCCAGCGTTCGCGCGTGCGCAAGTCGCCCAGCAGATCGAACAGCAGCGGTCCGAAGGGATAGTGGCGGCTCTCGACGCGCGGGCAGGCGGCGTCGATGTCGATGCCGAGCTGCTGGTATTCGGCGCGATGCTTTTCGAGCAGGTCCCAATCGCTGGTGGCCAGCGGCAAACCGTTGCGGTCGTAGACCGTCCCCTTGGGAATTTCGGCCATCACGTCCTGAAAACGCGGGTTGTACTGATACCGGCGCGCGCCATCGGCCTGCACCACCAGCGATCCCTGGCCCATGATGGCCGTGTCGCGGACCACCTGACTCCACGCGGCCTTGGCCAGAATGCCGGCGCCCAGGATGGCGAAGACCAAGCCCACGGCCGCCACCGGCGCGCGAAACGGCGCCATACGCTCTCCATCCCCCGCGCGCGAGGAAATCGAAAGCAGAATTCCAATCACCGCGAAATTGGCGAGCATGGCCGAGCGACCATAGCTGAGAAAAGGAGTCACCACGCCGGTGAGCGGGAATGCGCCCAGCGCGCCCCCGGCGATCACCAGCGCCTGCAGCGCGGTGACGGTGGCCAGGCCGGCGCCCAGGAAGAACTCGTAATCGGTGCGCGCCCGCAGGGCGATTCGAAACCCGCGGTACACCAGCCAGGCAATCAGAGCGAAGGCCAGCGCGACGCCCAGGAAGCCGCATTCCTCGCCCAGCGCGGCCAGAATCAGGTCGGTATGCGCGGCCGGAACCACTTGCGGGTCGCCCAGCCCGATGCCCATGCCGGTAGGGCCGCCGGTGGCGAAGGCCCATAGCGAGTGAGCCACCTGATCGCCGCCGCGCACCAGGTTGTCCCAAGGCGAAAGCCACATGGCCACGCGGTCCCGCACCGTGTGCGGCACGCCGAGCCAATACCCGGCGGCGAAGCCCGCGCCGAGAAGCGCGAGGCCGGCCGCGGGCAGAAACGCGCTGCCGCGCGCCACTCCGTAGAGAGCCAGAAACAGGCAGGCGAACACCAGCGCCGGCCCCATGTCCTTTTGCAGGAAGAAAAAGGTCAGCGACAGCGCCACGCAGGCCAGCACGGGCAGGGTGTATTCGAGAGGCGGGATATCGAAACGCCTGGTCAGCGCCGCCACCGAGGCGCGCGTTTCGCGGGCGTGGCGCAGCACGTCCCAGCGGGCGCCGAAGTACCCCGCCAGAAAGAAAACCAACAGAACGCGGATCGCTTCCACCGGCTGGAAGCCCAGGAGGTTGACTTTGGCGTCGCTCGTCCCCGGACCGTAGCCGAACAGGATGAGCAGCGCCGAGAGCGCGAAGCTGGCCAGCAGGGGCACGAAGCTGAGCTTCCCGAAGAGGCGTTCGTAATCGAGCGATGCGGCGATGGCCAGCACCAGCGCGCCGCCCACTACGCCTTGCGCGAAACCCACGAACAGCAGGTTGTCGCGCACCGGGTCTCTCAGGCTGATCATCAGGACCAGCCCGGCGCCGGTCAACAGCAGGATGGCGGGCAGAAGAGTCTGGTCGCCGCGGAACCCGCCGATGCTCCACCACGCATGCGCCAGCAGGAAGGCGGCGAAAAACAAACCGCTCCATAGAAGGAACGCACGCCGGAATTGGGCGGGGCGGCGCACTACCAGCGCGGGTTTCAATTGCCGCACCTGCTCGGCGCTCAGCAGGGGCATGGATTGGCGGCCGCCCAGCTTGTCGCGAAGATCCTTCAGCGCGCGGCTGCCGCGCACCTCGTCCGCGGTCACGCGGATACGGGCGATGGCGCCGACGTTGGCGAGGCCGCCGGAGATGTAGTAGATCTTGCGCGCCACAAACTCCCGCTCGCCGGGGTCCGCGAAAGCGGCCAGCGCGGGAAGCAGTTGCTCGCGCTCCGAAAGGTCGTTGAGGTTAAGCAGAGTTTTCGCCGCCAACCCCTTTTCGATCTCGGGGAACGGCTCAGCCTTGGCTTTGTAGACCAGGTGCAGTCCCGCGCCCACCAGCAGGCCGGCTGCCAGGCACCACGCGAACTCTCTGCGCCGCCACGCCACACGGCTCTCGCGCGAGCGCCGGGCCCCGGCGCGGTCGCTCGTGTTACTGCGCGTTACGGCCATGTCAGTGACTCGCCCCGGGGGATGCCGCGGGCGGCGCCTTGGAGCCGCCCACCAGCGCCTTCAGCAGTCTCCCCAACACGCCCGCGGCCTTCTCCGGTTGAGCCGCCGTAGCAGGCGCATCCAACTCTTGTAGCCGGGTCCGCACGCTTTCCATGTCGGTTTGGAGGCGCACGACCAGCGCGCTCGAATTGCCATAGGGCACGATGCCCTGGTAGAGCCCCAGAGCGGTTTGATAATCCGCCAGGGCGCGCTCGATCTGCTCCTTCTCCTGCGGCAGGCCGCGCACGTTGCGCGAATCCCACCACACCCGGTCGGCGCGGTCGCGATATCCGTCGGCAAGCTGCGCCTGGTCGCGGGCGCCGGCCTTATACCCTCGGCTCTCGGCTTGGTTGAGCGCGTCGCGGGCTTTGTCGATGTCCTTGAATCCGTAAACGTAGAGGCGCGCCAGGCCCAATTCCGGGTCGGGCGATTTGGGCAGCAGGGCCTGCGCTTCGTCGAAGTCCTGCACCGCCTCGTTGAGAGCGGCCGGGTTGCGGTGCGTCACGCCGTTGATGCGCGCCAAATGCCCGTCGCAGAGCCGCAAGCGGCCGCGCACCTCGCCATCGGGGTCCGCCTCCAGGGCGTGCGCAAGCTGGGTCCGGGCACGCCTCCAGTCGCCCTCGAAAAGTTGCTGCGCGTCGTTGCGATAGGCGGCGATCACTCGGTCGGCGGATTCCACCAGCTTCTGCTTCACCAGCGTGCGCGGAGCCCGCAATAACCAGGACGAGGAGCGGTCCCCGGAAAGTTCCTTCCACTTGGCCCAAATATCGTTCGGATCCGTAATTTGCTCGGTCTCCAACTGGCGGGCGAACTCCGCGCCGTGCGCGTAGAGCCGGTAGGAGGAGAACAGGGACCAGGCGATAAAGAGAAAAGCGGCCAGCCCCAGGGCCCAGATTGCGCGCATGACGCCGACGGGCCAAGGTTTGGCTGGTTTGGGACGCGAAACGTGCGGCCACTCGACGGCCGCCGGCTGGGAGGGGCCGCGCGCGGTCTGACGGGTAGCGTCGTCAGTGGGGCGGGCCTCCTGCCCTGCCTGCGTCGGGCCTGCCTGCGTTGGGCCGGTCTGGAGGCCTGCCCCACCCCCGCGCGAAGTGCGCCGGGTGGCATCCAGATCCTCGGAGACGGCCCTCACCGGCTCGCCCGCGCGAAACGCTCTTAGGTCTTCGGCGAACTCGCGCGCGGAGCGGTAGCGCATTTCCGGGTGCGGCGCCACGGCCTTCATGAGGATGCGGCGCAACGGTTCGGGGCACGGGTCGGGGGCCGGCGGCGGAGCGATGCGCGAGCGGATCATGCGCTCCAGTTGCGCGGTGGTGGAAGATTGGTAGGGCTGAAGGCCGGTGACCATCTCGTAGAGCGTTACGGCCAGAGACCACAAGTCCGAATCGGCGTTGACCTCACCCGATTCGAGGCGCTCGGGCGAGGCGTAAGGCACGCTGCCGAACTCGTTGCGCGTGAGTTTCCGGGAAAGCGAAAGAGCCTTGGCGATGCCAAAATCGAGCACCCGCACTTCGCCGTGCGCATCGATGCGGATGTTCCGCGGCTTGATGTCGCCGTGGACGATGCCGTGGAAGTCCTTGCCGTCGAGAGTCACTTCCAGGTTGTGCGCGTTGTCGAGCGTCTGGGCCACCGCCAGCGCCACATCGCAGGCGAACTCCACCGCCAGGGGGCCGCGGCGCATGAGCTCGGCCAAGTCCTGCCCGTCGATATATTCCATGGCGACGAAGAAATAGCCGTCCAGGTCGCCGGAATCGTAGACCCGCGCCACGCGCGGATCCACAGCCGCCAGGTGAGCTTGCAGTTGGACGCCCCGGCGTTCGGCCTCCAGGGAATCGCGGGTATCGGCGTCGCTCGAGTGTTCGATCAACTTGAGAGCCACCAGGCAATCGAGCTCGGTGTCGCGCGCCAGGTAGACGTCCGCCATGCCGCCCCGGCCCAGCTTCTGTTGAATCTCGTATTTGCCGAGTTTTCTGCCGGCGGGGGCGATCATGGTTTCTGGCCTTCGCGGCCCGCGGGCTCCGGCTGCGATGCGGCGCGCCCGGCGCGTGGCGCGGCGGGGCCGCGTCCGGCGGCCGGCGGGCGCGGGAATTTTACGTCGATGAAGAAGTTGTGCGCGCGCACATCCTCCAGCGGCATTTCAGGCGGCAACTCGACGCCGTTCTTTTCGAAAACATTGTCCACCAGTACGGGGAGCGCTCCGTCGCGCACCGCCAGGCCCACCTTGTTGCCGCGAATGGCGTTGTGGGAGAGCGTCGGCTGCGCAAAATCCGATATCAGAATTCCAATATCGGAGCAATCGCGAATGGTGTTGGCGCGCAGCACGGAGGTTGTGGGGCCGCGGATTTCGATTCCCACCGCGGCGCCCGCGATTTCCACGTCCTCGATTTCGACGATGGAACCCGTGAGTACGATGCCGGCCGAAAGCGGCGCCTGCGGATCGGCCAGGATGCGGAAGCCCTTCAGGCGCGCATCACCCACGTTGAACGCGGTGACGGCCGGGCCGCCGTTGGGGGCGCGCAACGTGACCACGCCGGGCGACAAGCTCCGAACCTCCACTCCGGCCTTGAGCGCGATCTGCTCGCCGTATTCGCCGGGCCACACCCGAACCGTATCGCCGGCGCGAGCCTGCGCTAACCCGGCCGCAATTGTCTTAAACGGCAGGCGCGGCCCCACCTGAAGCACCGCCGGCTGCACCACCGGGACCGGCTGCGACCGGCGCCACTGCACTTCCATCGCCAACACGGCCAAGACCAGCAGCGACCAGACCAGAAAGAGTTTGATCCGGTATCTCCAGCGCGGCTTCGCGGCGGCCGCGGCGCCGGTGAATTCCTCGCCCTCAATCACCAGCACGGTGACGTTGTCCTTGCCGCCCGCGCCGTTGGCGGCGTCGATCAACTCGCGCACGGCCGCTTCCGGATTTCGCGCGTTGCGCTCCACGGCTAGGCGGATGTCCGCCGAGGGAACCAGGTCGCTCAGCCCGTCGCTGCACATCACCAGCGCGTTGCCGGGTTCGAAGGGGATGCGCAGCACCTCGATGAAATCGGGGTCGTCGGGCGCATGCTCTTCGGAGCCCACATCGCGGAACACCTCGTTGCGGCGGGGGTGGCGCATCGCTTCGGTCTCGCTGAGATCCCCCGAATCCTCGCGCTCGCCCACCGGCGAATGGTCGTGCGTGATCTTGCGAATCTCCCCGCGGCGGATCTGGTAGAGGCGCGAATCGCCCACATGCCCCACCACCGCCGAGCCGTTCTCCAGCGCCGCCACGGTGAGCACGCACGCCATGCCTTCCCATTCCTTGTTGGACCGGGCGGCGCGCAGAATTTCGTTGTTGGCCACCGCGATGGCCTCGCGGACGCGCTGCTCCAACGTGCCCGTCTGGCGCTCCAGGCGCGCGCGCACGCGTTCCAGGGCGATTTCGGCCGCTTTCTCTCCGGCGTTCTGCCCGCCAATGCCGTCCACCACCAGGAAGATGCCGCGCTCGACGTCGGCGTAGTAAGCGTCCTCATTATTCCGGCGCACCCGGCCAGGATCGCTCGCGCCCGCGTACCTCACGCTGGTCTTAGTCATTCGACGCTTCGGAAATCCAGGAACACCACGCCCGCCAGGCCGATGCGCGCCTGAGCGGGAACCGGGGCTTCCACATTAAGGTCGCGCCGTTCGCCCCCGGCGGCATCCACGCTCGAAGGCGCTTTCTCTCCGTTGATGGTGGTTCCCAGGCGGCTCAGGTCCTTGAGGAAAAACTGGCCGGTCGCGGCGTCGCGCCGCAGACGGAAGTGCTCGCGCGAAACGTCGGGCAGGGTGTCGAGCTTCAAATCGGTCCAGTAATCGCGGCCGCCGCGGCCCACCACGATTTCGTCTTTCGTCATCCGGTAGGTCTTGCGCCCGCCGTTGTCTTCATATTCGATAACCGCGTGCACACCGGCGTCCGGCTCGGGGCCCTCGGGCGCTTGCCGGTACGTCAGCGCGCTCGATTGCGCCCCGCCCATACGCCGCGTGGCGATGCGCTTGGTCATGGCCCCGCCGCCGTATTCGGGCTTGGCCGGCATGGCCAACTCGGAATAGATCACGATGTCGCCCGGGGCCACGTCGTCGTCCGTGTTCTCGAGGATCCGGATCTGCCAGCCTCCCTCGGGCGGCGCGATTCGCGGTTCGCTGCGCCGGGAAATCTTGAGACGCTCCCCCAGCGAGGCGCGGTTGAGCGACTCCAGCGCTTCATCGAGAGCGCGGCGGGCCTCATCCACGATGCGCGGCGCGATGGCCCGCAGCCGGTCCATGTCGGAAGGGTGCAGGTAAACGTGGTAAACCGAAGGCGCCAGCGTGGAGAAGTGCAGCGGCTCCAGGCCCTCGCGCATATTCCGCACGATTTCGAGGATGACCTCCCGGGCGGTGGCGGGATGGGTCGTGGCGGGACGGTCCATAGGAACCTGATCCGATTCTAGCAGCCGGCGTAGGGCCGGGATTTCATCCCGCCAATGTGGGGCCAAGCCTTCGGGCTTGCCGCCGGCCTTCCGGCCGGCGTTGTTCGAATCGAGGAAGAACGCCGGGCAGAAGCCCGGCGGCAGGCCGAAAGGCCTGGCCCCACAGGCGCCGCGCCGTGGTTCCAGTTACAATGAACGCCCAGGAGGCTGGTATGCGGAATCAAGATCTCTCGCGCCGCGATTGGCTCGCGGCCGGCGGCGCCGCGCTGGGCAGTCTGGCCCTCGGCCGCCGCGCCACGGCCGCCATGGCCAATGACGCGCCTGCGTCCACCGTGTCCATCGCGCGTTGCACCACTTATGATCGCGCCCAACTGGAAAAGACCCTGCGCACGCAATTCGACCAGATCGGCGGCATCGGATCGCTGGTCAAAGGCAAGACCGTCGCCTTGAAGCTGAATCTCACCGGCAATCCGCAGCGTTACCCGGACGATCCCCTCATGCCGTATCGCACCCAGCCGGATACCGTGCTGGTGGTGGCGCAGCTCATCGCCCGCGCCGGCGCGCAGCGCCTTCGCGTGATCGAGACCTTCTTTCCCGCTACCCAGGAAATGGATCTCTGGGCGCGCTACAAGCTCGATATCGCCGCCATAAACAACGTGGGCTGCAAGGTGGAATGGGAAAATGGCCAGAATCTGGGTCAGGGCAAGCAGTACGCCCGCATGAAGGTCCCCTCCGATCCTTACATGTTCCCCTCCTATGATCTGAACCACTCTTTCAACGATTGCGATGTCTTCGTCTCCATGTCCAAGCTCAAGAACCACTGGATTGGCGGCGTGACCATGTCGCTCAAGAACAACTTCGGCATCACCCCCTGCTCGCTCTACGGCGGCGATTGCGGCCCCAGCGGCAATGAGAACCCGCGCGGCGAGCGCGGCCCCGTGGTCCACAATGGAACCAGCAAGCCGCCCGCCGGGGTGGAACAGGAACTGCACCCCGATACGCCGCGCGACGGCGGTTACCGCATCCCGCGCGTAGTGGCGGACCTGGTGCGCGCGCGCCCCATTCACCTGGCTATCGTGGACGGCGTGGAATCCATCCGCGGCGGTGAGGGCGTCTGGAACCAGGGCGTCCAGATAATCAAGCCCGGCCTCATGCTGGTGGGCAAGAACCCTGTCTGCGTGGACGCTGTTTGCACCGCGGTGATGGGCTACGACCCGCGCGCCGACCGCGGGACCAAACCTTTCCTGCGCGGCGACAATGTCATGAAGCTGGCCGAAGCCGTCGGCGTCGGGACCACCGACCTCACCCGCATCGAAGTAGCCGGCCTGAAAATCAAGGACGCGCTATTCGATTTCGGCCCCGGCCCCACCGGCCAGAAAGTATAGTGGCTTCGGGGAGCCTACTGCACCCGCACGGTCACCCCGCTCTGGCTGATGTTTCCGCCCACGCTCACTGTGATTGGCAGATCTCCGGAACGCGCGTTGGCGGGGATCTGGACGTTCACCTGCATCACGCCGGAGACGAACCCGGGAGCCTCGCCCGCGAAGTTGAAGTACGCTACCTGCCCATCCACCCTCGGGACCACCGTGAGCAGGGGCGCCGGCGTATAGGGCTGCGTGGCCTGCGCCACCGTAACCAGGCCGGTGGTTCCGTTCGGCAGCGTCTGGCCTTCGCCCGTAACATAGACGATCACCCAACTGCCCGGCGCGGCAGGTTTCGCCGGTCCGTTCACGCTATAGTCGGCGTTATTCAAGATGAGCCCTTGTCCGCTGCCGGAGGCATTGAGGGTGAAGATGCCGGGCGCGGTCGCGGTGAGCGGCAGCGTAATGGAGTTCGACTCCTGGCCCATGTACGTCAACCAGACGCTGACCGATTGGAGCGATCTCACCTCGTAAGGAACCACCGCGTTCACCTGGGCGCTGCTGGCGTAGGTGACCGGCGCCGCGTATCCGTCCACCAGAACCTGCACGCCGCCGAGGGTGGTGGCGACGAACTTGCCGCTGGAATCGAGTTGCGTCAGGGCCGGATAGCCCGGTCCCAGATAGGTCCCATAGATCGAGATCATCTCGCCCGGAGATACCGAGCCGCTATAGCCGCTGGCCGCGCTGGCCAGGCCGGCAATGGTGGGGAACGGCGCCACCACGTTCAGAGTCACGGAGATAGTGGCGGATCCTGTAGTGCCGCTGACTCCGGTAACCAGGATTCCGCCCTGGTAGCTCCCGGCCCACAGGCCCATGGGATTCACCGACACGGTGAGCGTTGCGGGGTTAGCGATGCCCGAAACCGGGGTCACCGAGAAAACGGGACCTGTCCCCGGCGGGCAAGCGCAGGAAGTGACGAACGGCTGCGCGGTGAAGTTCGCGTTTGGCCCGCCCGTGACCTGCACGGTCTGCGGCGCGGGCTTGGGATCGCCCATGTGATAGGTGAAAGTCAGACTGGTGGTGGCCACGGCGATGGAGGGCGCCGTCACGGTCAACTGGACGGGAACGTCCACCACTTGGCCGCCGGTCGGCGTGATCTGGACAGTTCCGCTGTACGTGCCCACGGCGAGCCCGGACGTGTTCACGCCCACCGTGACGGTGGATGCCGTCTGGGCGCTGGCCGGCGTTACCGTGAGCCAGGCCGCGTTAAGCGCGGAAACCGTGTAGGGAATCTGCGCGGACCCGGAGAGCACGTTCGACACCTGCAATTTGGCTGAAGGCGCGGTTCCGCCGAGCTGGTAAGCGAGGCTCAAACTCGCCGGAACCACCTGCACATTGCCGCCGGTGGTCACGCCGGAACTCACCACCAGCGAAACCTGCACCTGCTGGATGACGCCGTTGGCGGTGAGCAGAATCGCTCCGCTATAAGTTCCCACCGCCAGGCTCGCGGGGTTCGCCGTGACCGTGATGTTCTGCTCGGTGGCCAGGTTGCCGGAGGGCGAAATAGAGAGCCAGCCGGCTCCGGTCGACATTTGCGACGTAGCCGTGAAAGCCGTGGCCCCCGTGTTGGAGTCCACCGTAAGGACTTGCGTGGAAGGCGCGCCGCCAAGCACGGCGTTGAACGTCAGCGCGCTGGAACTGAGGGTCAGCGACCCGCTCTGGCCGTTGCCGCCGCCGTTGATTTCGAGCACAAGGGGGTAGGTCACGGGGCTGTTGGCGAGTTCGCCGGCAATCGCCTGGATGGACCCGCTGTATGTGCCCGTAGACATGCCGGTGGCGTCCACCGACACGGTCAGCGTTTGCCCATGCGTAAAAGGGTTGGGCGTCATGCTGAACTGCGCCCAGGGCGCGTCCAGAACGCTGGGCGTGATGCTCAGCGCGGAGGAATCGCTGGCGCTGAAGTCCACACTCTGGGCCGCGATACCGCTGCCCGTCTGGGTGAAGGTCAGCGAACCCGGGTTGGCCATCACCACGGGTTTCGTCGTCACCAGCAACTGCACCGGAATCACCGCTACCCCATTCTGCGTGGTGAGAGTGATATTGCCGGAATATGGGGCGGTCTGAGCGGCCAGTCCGGCCGGACTTATGTGGATCAATATGGAGGCGGGCAACGCCGCCGCGGCCGGGTCGAGAACCATCCAGGTCTGATCCACGGTGGCGAACACGCTCTGATTCGCCGGTCCGGGTACGATCACGGTGGGGGGGGACACAGCGGGGCCGCCGATCTGGTATGCCAGGCTGAGGGAACTGGGCGCCACCACCTGGTTGCCGGTCCCGACGGCTGTCGAGGAGACCACCATCACGATGGGGATCGGCAAGGGGGAACCGGACGCGCTGTTGGGGACGAGCACGTTCCCGGAATAGGTGGCAACCGCCAGTCCGGTTGGGTCGGCGATGACATTGAGGGTCCCATTGGCAGCCACCGTTCCCACATGAATCCAACTCGAATCGCTGGTGACGGTTCCCAGGGTCGTGCCGAGGGTTGTGGTGATGGTAAACGTCTGGCTTTGCGGCGCTCCGTTCAACAAGACCGAAAATGTCCAATGGGCTGGGCTCGCCGCGACCGGGGGGACGAAGGTGTTCTTATAAAGCGTCACTGCGACGGTTGCTATAACCGGCGCGACGCCGCCGGCGCTGGGCGGCTCTCCCAGGTTGACAGTGGCCTGGTAGACGCCATCGGCCAGCCCGATGACCCCGATGCCGGTGGCCAGCGCCAACGGAGTTGACATGGGGTAATTCGTGGGCGTGGTTCCGTTGAAACCCGCGATCTTGAGCCAGTTCGCGCCGCTCTCATAGGCGACGCTCACCACCTGGTAAATCAACTGGCCGCTGGCGCTTTGCACAGGGAGGCTGGCGATGGTCGAAGGCACGGCGTCGCCAGTGTTGTAGGTGGCGTTGAGGCTGAGACTGCTGGACGTGGCAGGGCCGTTGGTGAGCGTCAAATCGCCGCCCGATCCGTTCACCGTCAGAGTGACGCTGACCGGAATCGACGGGAGACCCGAGGGAATGACGGTTACCGCGCCAATATAGGTCGTGCTGGCGGAAACCGCGGTCGAGGCCGTGACCGTGAGAAGGACCGGGTTGCCCGCGCTCACGCTGCCGGCGCTCGGGTTGACGCTAAGCGACCACCCGAGGATGTTGCTGGACGTGGAGACCGTAAAACCGATGGCGGCCGCGCTGCTGCTCTGTACCGTCATCGTGCCTTGCACGCTGCCGGCCGCGCTCAAGCTCAGTCCAAGAGGAGACGGCGAAACCGATACCGGGCCGCCAGGGCCGCCCGGGCCGCTGCCCGAGCCGGGACTAAAGGTCACGGCTACCGTCGCCGTACTGCCGCCGCCGGTGAGGGTGACCGTGGCGCTGAACGGGCCCGAACCGAACGCCGGCGATGGAGCGCTCGCCAAATTGACATAGATGGTAGCGGGCGTCGTACCGGGAGCAATCGCGCTCAACCAGCCCGTCGGACCCGAAACGCCGGTGTCATAGGCGATCGACGCAGTGAACGTTATCGGAGCTCCCGTGCTGGTCACCGCGACCGCGTAGGAAGTGTTCGCCGAATCGAGAGAGACATTCGCCGACGTCCCTCCGTTCACGTTGAGGCTTCCCGCGGCGAATGCGGGAACCGCGGCCAGCAGCGCGGCGGTTAGAAGAATCGAGACTCTATGACTTAGCGGCGTTCGAGCGGCGTCCATATCGTTCCTCGGCCACTCCGCACGATTGCGGAAGGCGACTCCTGCGAGACACGGGACGCGGCTGTTCGTATCTTACACCTGTTTCTATTTTATTTCTATTTCAAAATCTGGAAAAGGTTGCTGTAATCGTCCGTCCAGAGCCTGGTTCGCCGCGTCATCGCGACGCCCTTCGATGCGTTCACGACCATGTCGTCGAAGCCCGGCGCCGGAGACGTCACCAGAACCCAGGTGGCGCTGAAGACGTCCTGCGATTCGTCTTCGTCGGTGTCCACGGTGCGGGCCGCCTTGCCCAGAACCTGGCTTTCGGTCCCCACCACCGGCTCGAGGTCCAGGTAGCGGTTGGATATGTGCACGGCCAGGATTCCATCGGGTCTCAGGTGGCGGAAAAAGAGTTGCATGGCCTCTTCGGTGAGCAGGTGCACGGGAATCGAATCGCTCGAGAAAGCGTCCACCGCCAACACGTCGAAATTCTCGGGCCGCTCGCGCTCGAGCGACAGGCGCGCATCGCCCATGGCAACATCGAGTTTGGCCTTGCAATCGGCCAGAAAGGTGAACTGGGGCGCTTGTCCCGCCGGCGGCTTGCTCATGCGCAGCACCAGCGGGTTGATTTCGTAAAACCGGTAGTAGTCGCCCAACCGCCCGTAAGACGCCAGCGTGCCTGTGCCCAACCCGATCACCCCCACGCGAATGGCGCGCCCGGTCTTCTGCTTGTCCCGGATGGCGATGCCCACCCCGGTGTTGGGGCCGTAGTAGGTGGTAGCCAGGTCGCGGCGCACCGGGTCCAGATACTGCTCGCCGTGGTTGATGGTTCCGTGGGTGAGCGTGCGCGTGGCGTCCAGTTCCGTGGCCGGTCCCGAATCCCTCACCTTGAGGCCGCCGTAAAAATTGCGCGTCATCAGGCGGTATCCGCTGGTGGCCTCCCGCATCCCGTACCCCATATAGCCCGCCAGGATCAGCGCCGCCAACTCCGTCCCGAAGGCGCCCCACTCGGCCCCCCGGCGAACCCAGCGCAGCTTCGGATCGCCCCGCAGAATGGCCAGCGCGAGCGCCGCGCCCAGCGCCAGGACGCACAGCAGCACGGCTTGATCGAACTCGTCGCCCGGCTGCCACGTCTTGCGAATCCAGGACGCCGCCATGTGCGCGGCCTCCACCAGCCGGCTCCGCCAGGCGTACGCCGTGTAGCCGCCCACCAGCAGCGTGACCACGCCGCACAGGAACTGCGGCGCGGGCAGCAGGTCGCGGATCCACGGCGGGTCCGGGTAGGTCCTCAGGACAACCACCGCCAGCGCGCCGCACGCCACCAGGGCCAGGGGCATCTCGTAGTAGGCGTTGAACAACAGCGGCGCCGCCAGCGCCACCAGCGCCCCGCCCAGCGCGCCGCCGGCCGACATCATCAGATAAAAGTGCGTCAGGTAGCGCGGATGCGGTTTGAGACGCGCCAGCTCGCCGTGGCAAGCCATGCAGCAGGTGAACAGCCCCATCAGAAACAGCGGCACGCCAATCTTGATGGGCACATTGCCGCTAAAGTCGGCGAACATCGAATAGGCCATGCTCCCCAGCGCCACCGCCAGCAACTGGAGGTACGGACTGCGCCGGTACCAGCCGCTGCTTTCGAAACACAGGATGAAGCTGAGCAGGTAGACGCTCAACGGCAGCACCCACAGGAACGGAATGGCGGCCACGTTCTGCGAGAGGTGGTTGGTCACCGCAAGCAGCAGCGCCGAAGCGCACGCGGGCAGCAAGAGCCACATCAGGTAGAGCCGGATCCCGGGCTTCTCGCCGGCGTCCTCTTCTTCTTCCTCCGCCGCTTCCGCCGCCGGCGCGGCGCCCGAGCGGAAGGCCGCGAATGCGCACAGCAGCACGAAGACGCAATATGCGATGGACCACATGCCGGCCTGCTGGCGGGAAGTGAATTGGGGCTCGAACAGGATCGGGTAGCTGAGCAGCGCGAACATCGAGCCGGCATTCGACAGCGCATAAAGCCGGTACGGTATGGCGCCCTTATAGCGGCGGGCATACCAGGCCTGCAAAAGCGGTCCCGTGGTGGAGAGGAGAAAATACGGCAGCCCCACCGTAACCGCCAGCAACGCCAGAATGTGCGTAATGGGCGCCCCGGGGCCGAGGGGCTTCCACTTGACGCTGGGATAAATGGGCAGCGCCGCCGCGCTGGCCAGCAGAAGGCATCCATGCGCGATCATCTGCGCGCGCGGCTTCAGATAGCGCACCACGGCGTGCGAATAGAGATAGCCCAGCAACAATACCAGTTGGAAAAACAACAGACAGGTGGTCCATACGGCGGCCGAGCCGCCGAACCAAGGAAGGATGATCTTGGCGATCACCGGCTGCACCTGGAAGAGCAAAAAGGCGCTAACCAGAATTGTTATGGCATACAGAAACATCGTCAGAAAAACCTCGCCGGCCGGACGGGAATCGCGTTTCCGTTTCCCGGCCCCAACCCCGGTCCCGTGAGTCCCATTTCGCTCGACCGCTCGATAACAGTCTGGCGAGCCGCGACCGTCAGGGAGCGGTTATTCCATGGCCATCCCCGACCGCACGCAGCCACTCCGGTAACCTTCTCGTCGGCTGCCAGGGCATGGATATGCTCCGCTCCCCGCGAAACGCCATGTGTTCGAAATTCTATTGAAGCACGAAAGGGGAACGGCTTAGGCGCCCCGCGCGCCTCGGCGAAGACTTCATGTTCCAGTGGAGCGCCGCGGAGATTTGCGCCGCCCCTCAGCCCGCCAACGCGTCCGCCAAATGAGGCTGGTAGATGCACCGCGGGTCTTCCGCCAGAAAATCGCCCGTAAAGGCATAGGCTCGCGAGCGCGATCCGCCGCAAATCTTGGTGTATTCGCAGAGACCGCACTTTCCGCCGCGCTGCGTGGTATCGCGCAGGCTGCGGAACAGGTCGGAATTCCGGTACACATCGGTGAGCGAGTCGCGCAGTACGTTGCCGCCGCTCACTGGAAGGAAGCCGCTGGGGAAAATCTCGCCCGTGTGGGAGACGAAAACAAACCCTTTGCCGTCGCTCACCCCGGCCGTGCGCCACGCCACGCCCCGCGCGCTTTCGTTCTCGCTCGCGCCGCCCTCCGCCCGGATGCGCTGCGCCACGTAACGCCGGTAGTGCATGGCTTCCGTGGTTTTCACGCCGAACGGCGCCGTCTTCGAGAGCTCGTACATAAACTCGAATACCCGCTCGTATTCGGGCGCCAGCAGGTCGTCGCTTTCTTCGGCGCGCCCGGTCACGATCAGGAAAAACAGGCTCCACATTTTGGTCCGCACTTCCCTGGCGATTTCCGCCACTTCCGGAAGGCGGCCCATGTTGCGCCGCGCAACGGTGGTTTGAAGCTGCGTATCGAGGCCTACATCCCGCGCGAGGCGCAGGGCGAACATGGCTCGGTCGAAAGTGCCGGGGATGCCGCGAAACTCGTCGTGGGTGGCGGCGTCCGGCCCATCCAGGCTGATGGCCATGCGCGTCACGCCCGCGTCCTTGAATCCCTGGATGGCTTCGGCCGTCAGCAGCGGGGTGGCGCTGGGGGTCACGTTGGTGCGCAGCCCCAGGCCCACGCTGTGGCGGATCAGGTCGTAGAGATCCGGCCGTTTAAGCGGGTCGCCGCCCGTGAAAACCATCAGCGGCTCGCCGAACGAGCGGATCTCCTCCAACAGGCGGTAACCCTGCTCCGTGGTCAGTTCATGAGGGTGGCGTTCGGATTGGGCGGAGGCGCGGCAGTGGACGCAGGCCAGGTCGCACGCCTGCGTAACTTCCCAGATCACCAGCATCGGGCATTGATCGAAGTTCATCGCTTTTCCACAGTTGGCGATGCACTTCAGTAACCAGCGTTTCCCTATTGAAAAATGGGGGAAATCGCTACACTTGGGTCGAGCGCGGGCGCTTCGCTGGGCTATATCCCCCAACGCCGGCCCCGGATTGGGGCAAAGGCCGGTGGTTGTTACGAGCCGCGACCGTTAGGGAGCGGTCGGCACGCTGTTACGAGCCGCAACCGCAGGGAGCGGTCGGTAAGCTGTTACGAGCCGCGACCGTTAAGGAGCGGTCGGTAAGCCCCAGACGCCGAAACGCCGGGTACAATAGAACCTTTCATGGCAACCCGCGGTCTCTTTATCACTTTCGAAGGCATGGATGGTTCCGGCAAGACCACGCAAATGCGCCGCCTCGGCGCCCGTCTGCGAGCCATGGGCCGCACGGTGCTCGAGACCGTCGAGCCCGGCGGGCCGCCGATCGCCGTGGAGATCCGGCGCATCCTGCTCGACGCGGCCAACCAGGAGCTCAGCCCCATCACCGAAGTCCTGCTCTATTTCGCGTCCCGCGCGCAGAACGTGGACCAGTGGATCGCGCCCGCCCTGGGCCGCGGCGAGATCGTGCTTTCCGACCGGTTCACCGATTCCTCCCTCGTGTACCAGGGTTACGGCCGGGGATTGGGCGCCGAAACGGTGGCCGCCCTGGAGCGCATCGCCTGCCGCGGCATCCGTCCCCATCTCACCCTGCTGGTGGATATCGACGCCGAATCGAGCCTGGCCCGCGCCCGCGCCCGCAACCTCGCCGCGCCCCACGCGGAGACCCGCATGGACGATCAGTCCCTCGAGTTCCACCGTAAGGTCTACCAAGCCTATCACGCCCTGGCGGCGAGCGAGCCCGAGCGTGTCCGCGTGGTCGACGGCCGCGCCGATATAGACTCCATCGAGCGCCAGGTCTGGAGCATCGTCGAGCCGCTGCTGTAGTGAGTGGGGTCAGGCTTTTAGCCTGCCGCCGGCCTTCTGGCCGGCGTTTTCCGGACCGTCCAAGTCCTGACGCCCACCGGGCTCTCGCCTGCCGGGCGCTATCCTGGTAAATGCGCACAACATGTTCGACAACTTCTGGGGAAACCCGCACGTAACCGACGCCCTCGAACAAATGCTGGCGCAGGAGCGCCTGGCCCAGACCCTGCTGTTCGCCGGGCCCGAGGGCGTGGGCAAGGCCACCCTTGCCCGCCGCCTGGGCGCCCGCCTGCTCGGCCACCCGGAGCGCATCGAACAGGACGACCTCAGCCTTCCGCACAACCTCGAAACCGTGGCCGGGCGCGAGAAATGGCCCTCCGATAAGCGCAACGACGACCCGCTGCTGTTCGCTTCGCACCCCGATTTCGTCACCTTCCCGCCCGATGGGCCGCTGCGCCAGATCTCCATCCAGCAGTCCCGCCTCATCAAGGAGCGCGCCCCCTTCCTGCCGCACAGAGGCGCCCGCCGCATCTTCCTCATAGACCACGTGGACCGTGCCAACGACCAGGCCGCCAATTCGCTCCTCAAGACCCTCGAGGAGCCGCCCGATCACCTGGTCCTGATCATGACCGCGGAAAACGCCTACGACCTCCTGCCCACCATCCGCTCCCGCGCCGTGCCGTTCCACTTCGCGCCGCTCTCGGAGGAGCAGATGCAGGCTTTTGTGCGCGCGCGCGGCCTCGACCGTCCCGAGCGCCGCGTGGCGCTGGCCGCCGGCAGCCCCGGCCTGGCGGTTTCGCTCGACCTGGAAGCTCACGACAAGCGGCGAGACGCCATGCTGGCCCTGTTGAAAGCGGCCGCCCGCGCCGCCCCCTTCGCTTCCTGGGTAGCGGTCTCCGAATCCATCGGCCGCGGCAAGTCCGACAAGTTGGATCTCTACTTAAAGTCGCTCTACGAGCTGCTGCGCGACCTGCTGTTGCTCCACGAAGGAACGGGCGAGATAGCCAACCAGGATATCCGCGGCGAACTCGAAGCCCTGTCCCGCAAAGTACGCTTCCTGTGGCTCCGCCGCGCCGTGGCCAAGGTGGATGAGATAGCCCAGTTAGTGCGCCGCAACATCCAGAAAACCATAGCCCTAGAAGCGCTGATCGCGGAACTGCGTGCGTAAGCGGGCGATCTAGGATCCCAAGAGGCCACGAGCGCGCTTGCCGGGATCTATGCCTGCTACAGCAGTTGCCTGAGTTCGTCGACGCTCAGTTGGCAGTCGCGAAGGATCTTGCGCAGCAAGCCGGGGCCGATTGTCTCGCCCGAGTGCGCGGGCACAACTGTGTTCCGGCCGTCTTCGTCGTTGGAATGGATCTCACATCCTTTTGGTGTTGCCGGGTGTGTCAGGCTACGAGCGGGAGAGATGGCATGTAAGAAGGTCTACCGTCGAACTCACGGGAAGTAATACGCCCAGTGGGTTTTGCCGATTTTGAAATGCGGAGGAATCTTTTCCGCCCAGCCGGGGTGGTCGAATACTTTAAGGCCGCTCAAGCTGACGACGTTCCAGCCGGGGGAGGGGTGATACCAGTTGGTGGGAGTGGTCGTCGGGAAAGCGCGGCCGGCACTCAGGTAGCTGGCGCAGTAGGGACTGAAGGCCACGTGGTCGGCGCCATGCCGGGCGAGGAAGGCGGCGACGAGTTTCATGTCCTGGCCCCAATCGAGGTCGGAGTCAGCCGTCACGTCCTCGGGATGCCCGGAGACGAACTCGTTCGTGTAGGCGATGTAGTCGGGATGCTTTGCCGCCCCGGAGATAGCCTGCAGCCCGAGCAGCATGAGGATTCCAGCGGCGCGCCGCGACGGCCCGCGCATCGCTTCGGCGGCGGCCACCGCACCGATTACCGAGAAGGCGGTGTAGATCGGTAGGACGTGGCGGACGCCGATGTTGATGCGGCTCATCATGGCGACGAACAGGATTCCCGCTGCGAATGCGACGGGCGCGGAAAGCGGAAGCCGCTTGCGCCAGCCGGTAACCAATCCTCCGGCGAGCAGGAGAAGCATGGCGATCGGCGTTTTGACCGAAAGCACCACGGGGAAGTAGTACCAGACGCCGGTATGGCGCCGCTGCCCGAGCAGGTACGACATGTGGCCGGTGGAGTTGTGCTGTATCAGACCCTGTATTCCCGCGAAGAACTCGGACACGAGCGTGAACCGGTACGCGGCGCAGATCACGACTGCGCCGATCAGTCCGGCCACGGCAAGCGGCGCGAGATAGCGGCGCATGGTCGGGATCGACGGATGGTGGATGGCGAGCAGCACGAGCCAGGCTGCGGGAAGGTATGCCAGCAGCGAGAACTTCGCCACAGCGGCAAGACCGAGTGCGACGCCGAAGAGGACGGTGCGCGCGCGGTCCGGATGATCGGCCCACCAGAGGGATGCGAGAAACGTGAGGGCGCCGAACGCGGTGCAAGCCATGTCAGTGGTGACCAGACCGGCGTGCGCTAAAACCGGCGGCGTAGTGGTGAAGAGAAATGTCGCGATCACCGCGGCCATGGGACCGCCGGCGCGCTTCGCCCACAGGAATACGGCGAGCGACGCGATCCAGAAGAGGGGCAAGACGCCGAATCGGGCGATGGAGAGGATGCGGTCATAGTGATCGTCGTGGCCGAGGATGAGGTTACCCTCCAGGTACGAACCCTCTGCCGGGATCAGCCGCTCCCCGGCGAGCGAGACCGCGACCGCCGCCATGACGCGCTCCATCGGGGGATGCTCTGTATCCCAGGTATAGGCGCCGTCGAGCCACTGCATCCCGCAGCCGAGGTGGTCCGGTTCGTCCATGGTGTGGCTGAGGACGGTATAGGTGGACACAATCCGCGCGGACGCGACAAACACCAGCAGGGCTGCGAGGATGGCATGGCTGCGGCTCATTGGGGTTTCCCCTCGTAGGTACCCATCAGGTGGTCGAAGATTGCCTGGACCTGCGTCTTCTCCCGTTCGGAGTCTATCAGAGTGTAGAGCAGGGTCATATCGACGCCTCCATGGCATGGAAGAGGTCGTGAGTTCGAATCTCACCAGGTCCACCAAAACGCATCAAACACCTACCGTCGGTCGGCAGAAACGGGTCGGCAGAAACGGGTCATCCTGAACTGCGCGATTTGTCAGCCGGTGTCCCCTTACTTCTGCTCCGCCGCGTCCACCCTTGCTTGCGCCCGTTGCTCGGTGGCTAGGATTTCTACCGGGTCCGTCTCGGCGGTCTGATGCGCCAGCGCTTCCTGCGCCTGCTTCAACTCGGCGCGCGCCTTTTCTATGTCGATGTCTTCGGCGCGCTCGGCCTGGTCGGCCAGCACCCTTACCTGGCCGGGCACGACCTCGATAAAGCCGCCCGAGATAGCGAGATGGTGGCGGCGGCCGGCGGCGGCGTAGGCCAGGAAACCGGTCCCTAACCGGCCCACCAGCGGAGCGTGGCCCGGCAGGATGCCCATGGCGCCGTCCTTGCCGGGGACCTGCACGGATTCCACCTGCGCGCGTACTAACTCGCGCTCGGGTGTGACCACTACCAACTCGATCAGGTCGGGCATGTTATGCCTTCGCCAGAACTTCGGCGCGCTCCAGCACTTCCTCTATGGTCCCCTGCATGTAGAAGGCCTGCTCGGGGATGGCGTCGTGCTTTCCGTCGGCGATTTCCTTGAAGCCGCGGATAGTGTCGGCCAGCTTCACGTACTTGCCCACGTACCCGGTGAACTGTTCGGCCACGTGGAAGGGCTGTGAGAGAAAACGCTGGATCTTGCGGGCGCGCGCCACCGTCAGCTTGTCTTCGTCGGAGAGCTCGTCGATGCCCAGGATGGCGATGATGTCCTGCAGGTCCTTGTAGCGCTGCAAAATCCCCTTCACCTGCTGGGCCGCCTGGTAGTGCTCCTGCCCGATGATGAGCGGGTCCAGAATGCGCGAGGTGGAAGCCAGCGGGTCGACCGCCGGGTAAATGCCCAGCGCGGCGATGTCGCGCGACAGGTTGGTGGTGGCGTCCAGGTGCGCGAAGGCGGTCGCCGGAGCCGGGTCGGTGTAGTCGTCGGCCGGCACGTAGATGGCCTGCACCGAGGTGATGGAGCCCTTCTTGGTGGAGGTGATGCGCTCCTGCAATTCCCCCATCTCGGTGGCCAGGTTGGGCTGGTATCCCACGGCCGAAGGCATACGGCCGAGCAGCGCCGAAACCTCCGAGCCGGCCTGTGTAAAGCGGAAAATGTTGTCGATGAACAGGAGCACGTCCTGGCCTTCCTCGTCGCGGAAGTACTCGGCGACGGTGAGGCCCGTGAGACCTACCCGCAGACGCGCGCCGGGCGGCTCGGTCATTTGGCCGTAGATCATGGCGCACTTGGATTTCTTATAGTCGTGCGGGTCGATGACTCCCGATTCCTGCATCTCAAGCCAAAGGTCGTTGCCTTCGCGCGTGCGCTCGCCCACCCCGGAGAAGACCGACACGCCGCCGTGCTTCTGGGCGATGTTGTTGATCAGCTCCATGATGATAACCGTCTTGCCCACGCCCGCTCCGCCGAACAGGCCGATCTTGCCGCCCCGCAAGTAGGGCTCCAGCAGGTCGATGACCTTGATGCCCGTCTCGAACATCTCCAGGCGGGTCGACTGATCCTCGAAGGAGGGAGCCGGGCGGTGAATGGGCAGGAACTTCTTGGCGTTCACGGGGCCCATTTCGTCCACCGGCTGGCCGATCACGTTCAGAATCCGTCCCAGCGTTTCGGGCCCCACGGGGACCTCGACGGGCTTGCCCAGGCTGATGGCCTTCATGCCGCGCACCAGGCCCTCGGTGGGCTGGAGCGCGATAGTGCGCACGCGGCCTTCGCCGATGTGCTGCTCCACCTCGCAGATGATGTCGATGGGTTGAGGCACGTCGAACCCTTCGCTGGTCACGCGGATGGCCGTGTAGACCAGCGGTATCAGCCCCTCGGGGAACTCACAGTCCACGGCCGGTCCGGCCACTTGCACTACCTTGCCGACTACTGATCCGTTGGTTGCCATATTAATCCTTAAAGAGGGCCCGAAAGTCCGAAAGAACCGCTCCTTAGCGGTCGCGGCTCGTCACAACCAGGTCGCGGCTCGTGAGCGCTTTATTGAGCCGCGACCGTCAGGGAGCGGTCGGGACCCCACAAGTCTCAAGCTCTCAGCCTCCACCTCACGTCTCATCTCCCGCCATCGCTACTCCGCCGACGCGGCCCCGCTCACCACTTCGATGATCTCCTTGGTGATGCTGGCCTGCCGCACGCGGTTCATGTGCAAAGTCAACTTGTCGATCATTTCGGCCGCGTTGGTGGTGGCCGATTCCATGGCGGTCATGCGCGCGGCGTGCTCCGCCGCCGTCGATTCGAGCAGCGCGCGGAACATCTCGGTTTCCACATACTTGGGGAGCAGCTCGCCCAGCAGCTCCACCACCGGCTGCTCGTAGATGAAATCCATCGGCTCGGCGCGCTCCGGCAGAGGGACCGGCAATACGCGCGTCACCGTCAGCCGCTGCGTCATCACGCTCTTGAACTCGTTATAGAGCAGGTAGACGGCGTCGATTTCGCCCGTGCGGAACCTCTCCATGGCCTTGCGCGCGATGGCCGCCATATCCGCATAAGCGGGCTTGACCGAAAGGCCGGTGTGCTCACCCAGGATATCCACGCCGTGCTTGCGGAAGAAATCCCTGCCCTTGCGCCCCGCCAGCTCCAGCTTGAAGCTCGCGCCGGGGCGCTGGGCCATGAAATGCAACGCGCCCTTGATCAGGTTGCTGTTGAAGGCCCCGGCCAGGCCTTTATCGGCCGTAATCAGGACCAGCAGCACGCGCTCTTCCGGCCTGACGCCGAGAAGCGGGTTCTCGCCCGCCCGTTCATCGGCCGCCGCCGCCGCGGCCACGTCCGCCAGCAACTTCCCCAGCAGCGCCACGTAAGGACGCGCGGCGATCACGCGATCCTGCGCCCGCCGCAGCTTGGCCGCCGAGACCATCTTCATGGCCTTGGTGATCTGCTGGGTGTTCTTGACGGAACGTATCCGCCGCCGGATGTCGATCAGGCTAGGCATGCGCCGGTTCCACAGCAGCCGCCGCGGGCTGATCCGCCACGAAGCGGGCTTTGAACTCTTCCACCGCGCCCTTCACCTTGGCGCGCAGGTCGTCGTCCAGGGTCTTCTTGGTGCGGATTTCCTCCCACAGGCCCCCGTGCGCATTGTCTATGAAACGGTATAGCTCATCCTCGAACTTGCGGCACTGATCGAGCGCCAGATCGTCCAGATAGCCCTGGGTGCCGGCGAAGATGATGGCGATCTGCTTTTCCACCGGCAGCGGCTGATATTGCCCCTGTTTCAGAATCTCGATCAGGTGTTTGCCTCGGTTGAGCTGCGCGAGCGAGGACTTGTCGAGGTCCGAGCCGAACTGCGCGAAGGCCGCCAGGTCGCGGTATTGCGCCAGGTCCAGGCGCAGGCCGCCGGCGATCTGCTTCATGGCCTTGATCTGCGCGTTGCCGCCCACGCGGCTGACCGATATGCCGGCGTTGATGGCGGGCCGCTGGTTGGAGTTGAACAGGTCGGCTTCGAGGAAAATCTGGCCGTCGGTGATCGAAATGACGTTGGTCGGGATGTAGGCCGAAATGTCGCCCGCCTGGGTTTCGATGAACGGCAGGGCGGTGAGCGAACCGCCGCCCAGCTTGGCGTTCAGTTTGGCGGCGCGCTCGAGCAGCCGGCTGTGCAGATAGAAAACGTCGCCCGGATAGGCTTCCCGCCCCGGCGGGCGGCGCAGAAGCAGCGAAATCTCACGGTAGGCCGCGGCGTGCTTGGAGAGATCGTCGTAAATGCACAGGGCGTGCCGGCCGGAATCCCGGAAATACTCCCCCATCGAGCAGCCGGCGAAGGGAGCGATGTATTGCATGGGGGCCGGATCGGAAGCCGATGCGGAGACCACGATGGTGTAGTCCATGGCGCCGTGATCTTCGCGCGTCTTCACCACCTGCGCCACCGTGGAACGTTTCTGGCCGATGGCGACATAGAGGCAAATCATGTCGCCGCCCTTCTGGTTGATGATCGTGTCGAGCGCGATGGCCGTCTTCCCGGTCTGCCGGTCGCCGATCACCAGCTCGCGCTGGCCGCGGCCGATGGGAATCATCGAGTCGATGGCCTTGATGCCGGTCTGCATCGGCTCTTTCACGGGCTGCCGCGCCACCACCCCGGGAGCCAGCCGCTCCACCGGATTGTATTCCGCCGCCTGTATGGGGCCTTTGCCGTCGATGGGCTGCCCCAGCGCGTTCACCACCCGCCCGATCAGCGCGTCGCCCACCGGTACGGACATGATGCGGCGGGTCCGCTTCACCTGGTCGCCTTCCTTGATCTCGGTGAAGTCGCCCAGCAGCACCGCGCCCACCTGGTCTTCTTCCAGGTTCATGGCGATCCCGGCCACATCGTGCGGGAACTCGATCAACTCGCCCGCCATCACCTTGTCCAGGCCGTGGATGCGCGCGATGCCGTCTCCCACCGAAATCACGGAGCCGACCTCCGACACGTCGATCGCGCGTTCGTAGTTCTCAATCTCCTGGCGGAGTATGCTCGTAATCTCGTCCGCTCGAATCTGCGCCATAATCTCTTCCGATCAGCTTTCCGCGCCCAGGCGGCGCTCCAACGATTCCAGTTGCCCCCGCACCGAGCCGTCGTAGACGGTGGACCCGATGCGGGCCGTCACCCCGCCGATGAGCGAGGGGTCCGTGGCGACCCTCATGCGAATGCGCTTTCCGGTCAGCCGTTCCAACTCGGCGTTGAGCGCGGCCCGCTGAGCCTGGCTCAGCTCCCGCGCCGCCGCGACCTCGGCGCGCGCGAACCCCAGACGCTCGTCCACCACCAGCTCGAAGGTCTGGATGATCTCCCCCATCGAGCTCATGCGGCGGTGATCAACCAGCACGAATAAGAAGTTCCGGATCGTGGGGGCCAAGCCCAGAATTCCGGCGATGCGCCCCACCACCGCCTTCTTGCGGCTGTTGGGAATGGCGGGCGTGACGAGGGCCTCGCGCAATTCGAGGGAAGTCAGGAGCGTGGCTTCAAAAGCGCGCAACTGCGCCGCGGCTTCCTCCGGAGGCAGGCCCGATCCCGCGCGGGTGACCACATCGGCGAGAGCTTCGGCATATCTCTTGGCCAGGGCTGAGAGTGTCATTTCAAAAAGGTCCGAACCTTCGGCGAGGGGTAATCCAGATCGCGCACGAAGCCCGCCACCAGGGCATCCTCGATGGCCGGCGTCATGCGCGCGCGGATTTTCCCCTCTGCCTGTCCCACCGCCAACTGCGCGGCGTAGCGCTTCAGTTCGGTGCGGGCCGCTTTGGCGGCGGCCGCGATTTCCTGTTCGGCCTGCGCTTGGATCTTGCCCATTTCGAGGGTGGTCTGTTGCGACATGCGGCTGGTCTCGGCCTGCGCTTCGGTCTGCGCTTCGGCCCGCAGCGCGGCGATCTCCGACCCCAGGTCGGCCAGGCGCCGCTCCACTTCGGCCACCCGCTCGTCGGCTTCCTTGCGCTGCTCGCCGGCTTCCACCATGTCCTTGCGGATCTGTTGCGAGCGCGCGGCGAAGAAGGGCCCGGCATTCTTGCCGATCACATAGCCCAGCGCCCCGGCCAGCACCACGAAGTTGGCCCACTTCCAGCCCGTCAGGTTGTCGGCCTCGCCGGGCCCGGCGGCGTGCGCCGGCGCCCAGGCCATCAGGCCAGCCAGCAGAATCAACCCGCCGAAACGCCTCATGCCGCCCTCCGCGCCAGAATGGCGTCCGCGATCTGGCTCGAAAGCGCCTCCGCGTCGCGGGCCAGCGATCGTTTGGCGTCTTCCACGTCGGCGTCTAGCTGCGCCTGGGCCTGCCGTACCGTGGCTTCGGAGCGATGCCGCGCATCGGCCAGCTCAGCCGCTCGCCGCTCCTCAAGCTGCGCGCGGATCTGCTCCTGCGCCTGGTATAGCTCGCCGCGCGCCGCCCGCAGGGCCGCCTCGTACTCCGCCGCCCTGGCGGCCGCCCGCGCCACGCTCTCAGCGGCCAGCTTGCGCGCGCCCTCGGTGGCTTCGTACCGCTCGCGCAGCATCTTCTCGAACGGTTTGAAGAACACCGCCTTCAAATAAAAATTCAGCAGAATCACCAGAAGAAAGGTAGGCAGCGCCTTCAGCAGTATCCCGCCTAACGCGAGCAGAGTGGCATCCATGCGATTTTCAGGAGAGACTATGAGAAGCTCTTTTAAAACAAGAGACTAACATTGTGGGCCCGACGCGTCAACCGCGCGCTGAATGCGCCCGGCGCGGGCCGGCTCCTGGCCTGCTGGTTCGATTCCAGACTGGCGTAGTCTTCCACCTCCTGCCGGCGCTTCGAGAACTGTCCGCCTGTCCCTGCGGTCCGCCGCCGACACTATATCCATCGGCGCTTCCCGGGTTTCCTCCAGCCCCGGCCGGGGGAAACAGGACGAAGCCCCGCGTCTGCCCGCCCATGTGTACGCCCCCACGCCGTTCTCGTACTACCCTTAAGGTATATGCCGATCGGATGGTGGCGGCTTGGCGCGGTCTTATGCGCCGCGTCTCTCGCGGCTCCAGCGGCCGACCCGGCCAAAGAACTGTTGGCCGCGGCCCGTATCGGCAATGCGGCCCAGGTGCGGATACTCCTGAAGGCCGGCGCCAGCCCCGACGCCAAAGACAAGAACGGGCGGACTCCCCTCATGCTGGCGGCAGCCAACGGCTACATCGACGCCGTGCGCGCGCTTCTGGAGAAGAGCGCCAACACCTCCGTGCAAGACAAGAACGGCCGCACCGCCTTCGACTGGGCGATGTTCTCTCCCATGTCGGAGAAGGAGCGCGCCGCCCTCCTGGCCGCCCTCCCCAAGCCCCCGCGCTTTCGACTTTTCGTGGACGCCGTGTGGCTGGCCGACAGCCTTGCCAGCTCCTGTTTCCTCAGCCGCGATGAGTTGGCCAGGCTGATCAACAGCCTCCATCCCGACGCATTGGTGGCCGGAGCGCTCGTCGAGTACGCCCGAACTTCCGGCAAGGACATGGTGGACATCGTCCGCACCGATACCCACTCGGCGACCGGCGATCCTAAATCGCCACCGCCGCCCGCCGCCGATGTGGACGCCGCCGTCCGATTGGAAGTGCGGCCGGGCGCGTCCTGCGCCGGCCAGTTCGATAACCTGTACCTGGCCATTGACGTGCACGTGATTACCCCCACCAGTCCTGGCCCGGTCCTGGTGAAGACGTTCGGCGGCGGGCTGAAGGGTCTCCACGCCCAACCCGTGGAAAATCCGGGCCAGTACCGGCCGTTTTTCGAGAAATGGTCCCAAACTCACGCCGAATCCATTTATTGGGAGGTGGTGAAGGCGCTGTTGCGGGCGCGGACGTAAAGGCTGATGCTCTGTTCCATGGGGCCTTGGGAATACGGCCACACTGAACTAATCTGCTATAATGAAACTAAGATTTCTGGGCCTCGATCACTATGCCGTTATACGAATACCATTGCCATCGTTGCGGAAAGACCTTTGAACTGCTCCAGCGCTTCTCGGACGAGCCTTTGAAGCTGCACGAAGGTTGCGGCGGCGAAGTCGAAAAGCTGATTTCGCGGTCCGCAATTCGGTTCAAGGGGTCGGGATGGTACGTCAACGACTACGGTCACGGCAAAGGCCCGGCGGAGAACGGCGGCGGGAAAACGTCCTCGGAAAACGGTGGCGGGAAGACCGAAAAGAAAACGGCGCAACCCGCGGCTGAGCCCGCCGGCAGCGGCAAGACGGAGGCCAAGACTTCCAAGGATTGATGGGCGGGGCGGTCGTCGCCGGCCCTCTGCTACAATCGAGGGTCCGCCGGCAAGTGGCCGGCCGGGAGCTGTCATGATCCTAGCCCGCGTGGTTGGCACGGTCGTCGCGACCCGCAAGGACCCCCGCCTGGAAGGCAAGAAGCTGCTGATCCTCAAGCCGGTCACTCCCGAGGGGAAGGACGAGGCCGGTTACGTGGTGGCCGTCGATACCGTCGGGGCCGGCTGCCGCGAGCGCGTCGTCGCCGTCGCCGGCAGCTCCGCCCGCATGGCCGAGGGCTGCAAGGATACCCCCGTCGATACCGCCATCGTCGGCATTGTCGACGAAGTGCGGCTGGACTGATCCCATGTTCCTGGGCCAAGTCGTGGGTTGCCTCTGGTGCACCGTCAAGAATCCCGGCCTGACGGGCCTCCGCCTGCTCCTGGTGCAGCCGCTCACCCCCGAGCTGCGGAATACCGGCAAACGCCTGGTCTGCACCGATTGCACCGGCGCGGGGGCCGGGGAGGTGGTCTACTGGGTGCGCAGCAAGGAAGCCGCGGCCCCATTCCTCCCCGTCGAGGCGCCCACCGACGCCACCGTGGTCGGGATAGTCGATTCCGTGCGCCTGAACCGGCCCGCCTCCCTGGAGAACGCCCCATGCTGATCGCGCGCGTCATCGGGGACTTGGTGGCTACCCGCAAACATCCCGATCACGAAGGCCGCAAGCTCCTCCTGGTCCAGCCGCTCAACCTGGACGGAACCGACCGCGGCGACGCCGTCATTGCGCTCGACGCGGTGGACGCCGGGGCCGGCGACCGCGTCCTGATCGTCACCGATGGATTCGCCGCCGCCACCGCCGTGGGCCGCCCCTTGCCGTCGCCGATTGACATGGCCGTGATCGGCGTTATCGACCACATCGACCTCCCGCCGGACATACTCTAACCGCCGGGCCGTAGAGCGGGCTTCCAGCCTGCCATGCCGGCATCCTCGCCGGCATTCTTTCACCCGGCATGCTCCGCTTTGCCCCATCCCCTAAAGTTCCCGGCATCGCCCGTCGATATGCCAAATGGAGGGCGCTCTATGCCGGTTTTCGAGAGCCAGCGGCTGGGAAGCCTTACTTACGATTCCGATTCCACGATTGAGTTTCCCCACGGCCTTCCGGGCTTCGACCACCGGCGCGCGTTCCTGGCAGTCCACCTGCCGGGCAAGGACCCGCTTATCTTTCTGCAGAGCCTGGAAGATCCCGCCCTGTGCTTCATCACCGCCCCGGTGGCGGCCATCGACCCGGCGTACCGGTTGGAAATTGGCGAGGAGGATCTGGCGCTGGTGGGCTTGCCCGTTTCGCGCCGGCCCGTGATCGGCCGGGAGGCGCTCTGCCTGGTGGTCCTGTCGATGCGGGAAGGCGGTCCCACCGCCAATCTGCTGGGGCCGGTGTTGATCAACCTGCGCAACCGCAAAGCCGTGCAGGCGGTGTCGATGGCCCCGGGCTACTCCCATCAGCACGCGCTCGAAGGCAAGGGGGACCCCGTATGCTCGTGATGGCGCGCCGCTGCGGGGAATCCATTCTGATCGGGGACGAAATCGAGATCGTCATCGCGCACATCGGCCGTTCGCGCGTGAAGGTAGGAATCCTGGCGCCGCGGAGCATGATCGTCATGGCGCGCGAAACCCGGCTGGTGCGCGATGAGAACATGGCCGCCGCGGCGGCCGATGCGGGGGCCTTCGCCGGGCTGCTGGAGCGCCTGCGCCATCCTCACGTTTCTCCTGGCGTGGTCGAAGAGGAAGTCAACCGGCAAGATGCCGGAACCGAAAACTGAAAGGATTTCAGCATGTCTTTTTCGATCCAAACCAACGTAAACTCCCTCATCGCGCAGGAGAACCTTCGCGTAAACAGCAACTTCCAAAGCCAGACCATCCAGGAGCTCACTTCCGGATACCGCATCAATTCCTCCGGTGACGACCCGGCCGGTTTGGCTATCGCCAACTCCTACCGCAGTTCGGTCGCCGAGGTCACCCAGGGCGTCCGCAACGCCAACGACGGCATCAGCACCCTGCAGATCATCGATGGCGGCATGAACAATATCTCCCAGATGTTGGATCGCCTGCGAACTCTGGCCACGCAGTCCGCCTCGGACACCTTCACCGGCTCCCGCACCGTGCCGAATGGCGAGTTTCAGAGCCTGCTGGGTGAAATCGACCGCCAGGCGCAGGCCATCGGCCTGAACACCGGCGGGCAGTTCGCCACCTCGCTCGCGGTGTACGTCGGCGGCGGCAAAGCGGCCGGGACGGGCGCATTCAACACCGCCAACGGCACGGTCAACATTGGCCTGACGGGCTCCGCAGTGGACGCCCGGGCACTCGGACTGACGGGCTTCCAGGCCGTCGGCGGGACGGCCGACATCGGCGACGCTTCCACCACCTCGACGGTTTCGCAGATTGTACTCAACTCGGCCAACACCACCCAGGTAGGCGGCGCTTCCACCCTGTACTTCGCCGGGCCGGGCTTCTCCGACGCCAACAAGGTGGCGGCTTCCATCAACCTGAGCGGCGTCACCGACATGGATACCCTGGTGGCCGCCGTGAACGCGGGCATCCAGGCCGCCGGCAACGGCAACTCCCCGGCCGCCACGGCGTTCAAGAACGCCAACGTGGTAGCCTCCGCGGTCACCGACGCCAACGGCACGCACCTGGCATTCACTTCCCCCACCACGGCCTTCCAGGTCCAGGCGGGCGACGTGATGGCCAACGCGTTCCTCGGCAATGTCACCGGAACCACGGGCAACGCCATCGCTTCCACCGTGACGGGCGGCGCCACCGAGGCCGCCACTGCCGCCATCGTACTACCCGTCGCCAGCGCCACCAACGCTCATGGCCAAAGCCTCAATGTCACGGTGAATAACGTCACTACGGCCGTCACACTCCAGGCCGGCAGCACCACCGCGGCGGCGGCGGCGACCGACGTCGCCGCCGCGGGGGTAGGGAATGGATTCACGGCGTCCTATGACGGCACGAATCTAACCATCAACGCCACCGGAGCGGGCGCGCAGACCGTAACCGTAAGCGATGGCGCGGGCCAAACCGGGGCCGCCACTCTGGGAATCAACAACGCGACGGCTTCCAACGCGTTTAACCCGGCCAACGTGACCCTCCAGATCACCGGCGCGGGTCTCACCGCGCCGCAGAATATCACCTTCTCCACCGCGTCCACCACCGCGGCCGCGGCCATCGCCGAACTGCAGACCAAGGTCAACTCCAATGCCGCTCTGCAAACGGCCGGAATCACGGTCGGCGGCTCGGCCGGCAGTCCGCTGGTCTTCACCAGCTACACCGGCGAGACGTTCGCGGTGCAAGTCACCGGAGATACCCAGAACGCGCTGGGACTCGGGGCATTCACCACCAACACCAGCACCACCAATGCGCCCGACTACACCACCATCACCGGGAACACGGCCTACACTCCGGGGACCAGTTACGGAAACGCCAACCTGGAGTTCTCCGTCAACGGCGCCGGGACCACCGGCAACCAGGTCGCGCTCAACCTGAGCGGCGGCGATGCCACGGCTTCCACCGCCACCGCTACAACCGCAGCCGACCTCGAGGGCATGGCCATGACCATCGGAGTAGCCGGAGGCAGCCTCAACAGCGGCCCTGTCGCGGTCGCTTTCGGAGCCGATACCGCGGCCACGCTGACCGGCACATGGGCGAACGTGGCCGGAACGTCCCTCACCATCAACAACGGCGGCGGGGCGCAGACCGTCAATTTCGCCGCCACCACCGGCGCCAGCGCCACGGCCGCAAGCGGCTCGACCTGGAACAACGCCGTGGGCCAGACGCTCACCTATAACACCGGAGCGGGCGGCAGCGTTACCAACCAAACCGTCACCTTCGCAGCGTCCCCCGCCGCCACGGGCGCGACCGCCACGGCCACGGCGGGCTTTGGCGGCGTTACCAACGGCCAGACCCTCGACTATAACACTGGCTCAACCGGCGCCCTCGCGCACACCGGCGTTGTCACCTTCAGCGCCGCCGCCGCCACGGGCGCGAGCAGCGGCGCGCTCGCCTACAGCGCCGTCACTACGGACGCTCTCACCTATGACACCACCGGCGGCGGCGGCGGCGGCAGCGGCACCATCACCTTTACCACCCCGGCGGATGTCTATGCAGCGGCGGCGCAAATCGAAGCCGGGTCCGCGGGAGCGCTTAACGCCAGCGTCGTGGGCGGACAACTGGTCATCACCTCCACCAACTTGGGCTCTGCCCACAGCATGGTCCTGGGCGGCGCGGCCGCCGTGGTCCTCGGTATGACGAACCCGCAGACCTTCAACAACGGAACCGCCGCCCAGGTACTTACGGCCAATGACGAGGCGGGGCAGATCACCACCCAGGCCGGCGCGTACCTTAACGCCAGCGTCGTCGCCGGAAACCTGGTAATCACCTCCAGGAACGTGGGCAGCACAGCCACTACCGGGACCCTCCTTAGCCTGGCTGGCGGGAGCGCGTCCCTGACAGGCCTTGGCGTAGTCACCGCCGGCGCCGACTCCGTCCCACTTACGGCCTATGGCGTGGCGGCGCAGATCACCGCCCAGGCCGGCACGTACCTCAACGCGACCGTCAACGGCGCCGGAGCCCTGGTTATCACCTCCAAGGCCCTGGGTCTCGCTAACACCATGACCGTGAGCGGCGCGGCGGCCCTGACAGGCATCGGAGTCGTCACCGCCGGAAGCAATGGCGACAACACGGTGGCATTGGTCAAGGCGGCCATCGCGGCCCAGACCACCGGTCTCACCGTTGGCGGGACAAGTCCGGTTATCACCATCACCGACGCCACGGCCATCACCGGGACGGCCCATACTCTGACCATCGCCGGCGCAGCCGCCGGCACCCTCGGCCTGGCAGGCTCCAATACCGGCGTGGCCGGGGCCGATACGGCCCAACAGCAGGCGACGGTAATTAACGGCACGGTGGGCATAGAGGTCAATGCCAGCGTCAACGCGTCCGGAAAGCTGGTCCTCACCGCGCTCGACAAGGGCGGGCACGCCATCACCATCAACGATGGGCCTGGCGCCACCAACCTCACCGGGGCCGCCAAGGCTCTGGGCTTCACCACTGTCCTCGATACCGCTGTCACCACCAACACCGGGACAGCCACCAGCGCGCAGAGCGTGGTGAACCAACTGAATAACGCATTTTCCCAGGATGCGGCCTTGCAGCAGGCCGGTCTGAATGCGGTCAACAACTCCGGCGTTATCACCATCGCATCCGCCAACAACACCTTCTTCCGCATGGGAACCGCCACCAGTGGGGCCAATGCGAATCTCGGGTTCGGCGTGGCCTACTCGACCGCGCAGTACGGCGCCGGCACAGTCGCGGCCGGGGCGAAAATGTCCACCGTGGATGCGCAAGGCGTATCGAGCACGCATGCCATCACTTTCGCGGCGCTGGCCGACGGCAGCGACGACCAGGCGCTCACCATCTCGGCCACCGATTCGAGCGGGGCGCTGCAGAGCAAGACCATCACCCTGGCCAACGACGCCACGGCGGTCCGCAACGGGCGCAACATCGACGAAACCGTCGCTTACATCAACACCCAGTTGCAGCAGAGCGCCAACCCGACGCTGCAACAGATCGTCGCGGTGAAGGAAAACAACGGTTCGGGGGAGGAAATCAACTTCCTTAGCGGGCTGGGCTCCTTCACGGTCGGCGTGGGCAGCTCGGCCAACGGCAACGGCCTGAACACCGGCGCGGCGGAAACCGCTGCCGGCAACATCGTTGGAACCGGCTCCACCATCTCGGTCGATACGCAAGCCAACGCCCTGGCCGCGGTTACCGCCCTATCCGCGGCGGTCTCCCAGTTGGGCTCCGCTCAAGCTGCGGTCGGCGCGGGCGAGAACCAGTTGAACTACTCGGTCGGTCTGGCGCAATCGCAGATCGACAACTACTCGGCGGCCGAATCGCGCATCCGCGACGCCGACGTGGCGGCCGAAGCCGCCAATCTCACCAAGGCCCAGGTTTTGCAGCAGACATCGCTCGCTGCCATGGCCCAGGCCAATTCCGCGCCTCAGGCAGTACTTGCTCTCCTGAGGGGCTAACCGGTAACCCTAGTCTAGAGGAAAGCGGGGCCGCCTGAACGGCGGCCCCGGTGGGGCAGGCCTCCTGGCCTGCCTGGTTCGGAGTCGGGCTGGCCGGACACCGGCCCCACTGGCAGGATTTCTTTCCGGCCAGCGCTGAGGCATTTATGAGCACATCCACCAGTTCGGTATTCACCGGCACCAGCAGCTTCTCGGCGGATTTCCAGAACGTCATCACGCGAGCCGTCGCCATCGCCTCCCTGCCCCTCACGGAGATGCAGACCGCTCAGACCACGTACAACGATCAGGCCACGGCCCTGACCAGCCTGGACACCACGTTCACCACGCTTCAGTCCTCCATCGCCGCCGTGGATTCGGCCATGGGAAGCGCGTCATATACGGCCGACGTTTCCAACCCCACGGCGGCCAGCGTCACCGTGGGAGACGGCGCCCAGGAGGGAGAATATTCGATCGATGTGCAGAGCCCCGGGGCCTACGCCACCAGCCTGAGCAAGGCCACCTGGAGCGATTCGACCACGCCGCAGACCTACAAGGTCTACGTGGGAACCCAGGAGTTCGACATTACCCCCACCGACGACAGCGCCGCGACCGTAGCCGCGGCCATCAACACCACCGCCGGCTCCGCGGTGCAGGCGACGGTGGTCAACGTGGGCTCGGCCACCACCCCGGACGACCGCATCTCCCTCGAAGGCGT
>Ga0181520_10001028_pt1 | contig 58766 bp, 39 predicted proteins | sample PEATcosm2014_Bin_29_FD_132451 | JGI IMG/M metagenome (GOLD analysis project Ga0181520, IMG submission 132451) | Peatland microbial communities from MTU Mesocosm Facility, Houghton, MI, USA - PEATcosm2014_Bin02_30_metaG | ecosystem: Environmental > Terrestrial > Soil > Wetlands > Peat | place... | reverse complement strand
TCGCGTAGCGCACCCGGGGTCGCCCATCGTCACCGAAGCACCGACCCCGAAGGGGTCGCAGCGCCGAGTTGCTGCGAACGCTTCGGGATCAAATATGCCATTCTACCTCCGCATCAATTCCAAGCCGCCGAACCCCACGAACATGATCATGCCGATCATGGCTACGAAAGCAAACTGGATCAAAGCAACCACGAGGGCGCGCGCGAAGGTTGAGTGCCGCCGTTGGGCAGCGCATCGCGAGCATGGTTACAGTTCTTTTGCCACGAGGACCACGCCGGGCTCCATAGCGGGACGCCGGATCGACGAGAAACCAATGATTATTGTAGTGGAAAGAACGGCGAACAGCGATGATAGTCTGGCCGGTAGTCGTCGATCCTCCGTTCCGCTGGCGACCCGCAAGCGAGTACCCCGGCCCAGCGGGGAGGAGAGGACATTTTCCGACTAAATCGACAGTCCGCAAGCAAGGCGGGGTCGACCGGAGGCGAGAATTCTCAAGTACTTGCGGGCGGCGAAGTTGCGACGATTCTTCGCGCGCCGTTCCCAGCGTTGCCGTCAATGGGCCGACGTTTCTTGCGCTTATTTCCCGGAAATCGTCCCGTTCTCTCCAATGCCGGAACCTCTTGCCGGGAAACCCCTTAGGGCAATCGCACCGGCCTCGTAACGGGCCGAGAGCCGGAAACAATCGTTCCACGCTCTTGACAGTTATTCATAGTTATGGATAATTACGGTAAGTTAACCATGATTCCGTCACCCTATCACCGCAAGGAGATTCACTATGTGTTCCGTCGACGAAAAACCGCTAGCCGACAGTGTGCAACCACCGCTTTCCCAGGTCGGCGACAACGTGCAACCGCCGCTTTCCCATTCCCTGCCCGGGAACGATTCGCCGCAACTCAGTCCGCGACGGCGAAAGAAATCCCTGCTGCCGGAGATTACAAGGCTCGCCCTGGAGGGCCATAGCGGCCAGGCCATCGCCCGCAAGGTCAAGCTGCCCAAGCGGACCGTCAATCACTGGCTGCAGAAACTGCGGCAGGAGTGGGCCGCCAAGGCGGCGGAGGGCGCCGGGGAGCTGTACGCCTTCGAACTGGCACGCCTCGATTCGATCTACCGTGAGGCCATGCAGGCCTGGCGCGAGTCGCAAACCGACATGAAAGTGCGGCTCACGGAGCACGTCGTGGTGGCCGGCAAGGAACCCAGAAAGAAAAAAACGGTCCGCACCCAACCGCAACGTGCAAACGCGGCCCTCCTCACCAAGGCCATGGCCGCCGTGATGGCGTCGACCCGGCTCAAGGGCCGCAAGGCCCCCAAGGTCGTCGTTGCCAAACTGGGCCAAGGGTCGATTCCCGCGAAGAACACGAAGAAGTCCGGTTCGGCGGAGATCCCCGAATCCGAGAGCCTGGCGGAGGACAAGCGGTGGTTGGAGTTCGGCGAAGAGGTCGTGATGGAGATGCGTACTGCTGAGCTCTACGAGGCCAACTGGCGGTTGGCCAACCTGCTCGCGGCGCAGGGCGGCACCATGCCTGCGGAGTTGAAGAACCCGAGATTGGCAGTGATGGATGACGACGAGCTCTACGCGCACCGTGAACTGTTGAAGGCCGCAATCCACAGAGCTCTCTACCCGGCCGAGGATTCGTCGCCAGACTGGGAAAGTTCGCCACCGCAATCGCTGTCGAACCAGGGCGTGTGAAAGTTGTGGCATGATTCACAGCAGCGTAACACTTTGGCAGCACGATTCTGTAGGGAACGACGGGGCACGCGCTCGCCGGTCGATACCGTTCCAAACCGGGCGGAACGGCACGGCGGCCGTTCCCTACAGGACAGCGCCGCCAAAGTGTTTACGTGTTTTGAACTATGCCCGATCTTGCCCGATCTTGCCCTCCCTCCGTTGACTATATGCGTTACACCCTACGGATTGCAATCCCTTGTTTTACCCGTGGTTTCCACCAGTTTTTCGAAAGCGATACAAGTCCTGTGATGAAACAAATATCACCCATCGGATGTATAAAATGGCTCTCAAATCCGAAGAAAATTGATTTCGGGCAAGTTCGTGAAAAAATCCCCCATGAGATTGGTGTCACGACCTGCCTGCGACCCGCCACCTCAAGCCCCGTTTATAATTTAGGCGATATGCAGACGTTAGTTCATCCGCGGCCAAAATGGCCCTGGGGGAACCAGAATCTCGCACTTTTCTCAGAACTGCTCTTCCTCTTTAGGAAGCCGCTTGCCGCCGCGGAGGGCGGGCACAAGCTCCGACGTGTTCCAAACGCCTTCGTGACCTTCCGTCGTGTTGAACTCCAGCACGGCCGTGGTCTTCTCGCGGTCGATCTGAAAAGCGACCGGCGGGTTGCCGCCGGGCCGGCCGATGTCCCAGGCGTAGGCGTGATTCCGCCGCAAGAGCGTCGCGTCGACAGACTGGCCCACGTGGTAACAGGCGGCCGCGTCGCGGACGAGGTTGTATTCGACGATCGTGCCTTGGATGGCCGCCACCGGCTGCGGCTCCTTGGCCCCGCCGTTGACGCAGACGGAGACGCCGTCGCCGCGGCTGCGGACCAGCGAATTGTGCCGCACGACGTTGCCCAGGCCGCGAGGAAACTCGATCGGCAGCCCGAACTCGTCGCAGAGCACCTTGAGGCCGGCGTTGGTCTCATCGCAACGGACGCCCTCGACCTGGTTGAAATACAGCGGGCCGATGCCCCGGTTCCAACTCAGCGGCATCGACGAAGCCAGGTTCGAGCAATTGGCGAAGAGCAAGAGCCCGTCTTTCCGCATCCGCGCCACGTAGTTGTCGCTGACAATGTTCTCGATGCAGGCAATCCAGAACTGGATGCCGCACATCCCGTCCACGGTGCGGTTGCCCACCACATGGTTGCGCCAAAAACCGGTATGCACCAGGATGAGGCTGCCCGGCTGCGGCGTCACTCGCCAAGCGCGATCGAGCAGATAGGTTTCGGCCTTGCGGCTCACGACCCGCCGCGTCTGCCCCAGGCCGCGGCCGCGGAGCACCGTGACGTAATATTCGCGCACGGTCGGTTCCTGCCCGCCGTCGTCCGCCTCGGGCGGCCAGAAGGGCGTCTCGCGGCCGGACGCATCGTGAGCAAGCTGCTCGCGATGGAGTTCCGCCAGGCGCTCGGTGGGCGTGGGCGGAACGGTGGCAGGCAGCGTCACGCCCTGGTTACCGGCGGCGGCCGCGGGACCAAAGTAGGCGATCCGCTGGCAGCCCTCGAAGAGGATCGTCTCGCCCACGTTCTGGTCGGTTGCGGCCACGCCGCCGAAACGGGCCTTGTCCTCGCGGTTGCCCGCAATCCAGTTTCGATCGACCGAGCCGCGTCCTGTGGAGAACCAGAGGATGCGCCGCCCGGTGGGGCCGCCGGCTTGAGCGCCCGGTGGGCAGGCACAGACATTGTCGGCAACGACGCACTGGTGGACGCGATCGCAGGCGCTGAGGATGTAGGCCTCGGCATTGCCGCCCGTAATGGTCTGGGCAATGAGCCGGTTGCATTCCAAGCGGCAGCGCTCGACCCCCGAGAGCAACAAGGGCGCGCTGCCCCAGAATTCGTTGTCGGTGACGATCGCACTGTCCGCGTTGCAGAGGTGGATGCCGCTGTTGGGCCACACGCGGGCCTCGCAGCCGCAGACACACACGTCTTGCACGCGGCAACCGCGGATCCAGCGCGGATAATCGGGACTGGCAATGACGACGCCGACGTTGTTCCGCGGCGTGCCGCGGAGTGTGACGCCGGCGATCGACGCCCCGTCGCCGGCGAGCCATGCCACCGGCCGGTCAACCTCCGGCAGGCGGCCGCTGGAAACCAGGAACCGCTCGCAGGTTTCACCTTGCAGCACGACCGTATTCTCATTGTTCGACGGGAAAGGGGCATCGCCGGGCGTGAACTTCCGGTCGCGACTGAAAACGAAGGCGTCGATCCCCACGCCGCCGCCCGTCACGTTCTTCCATACCAACTCGTGGCGGCCGGCCGATACCTGGATCGCGGCCGAGCGGCCCCACTTGTAACGGTTCCAGTCGCCCGTATTGGGCAGATTGTCGAGCCAGACCGGTTCTCGGCCATCGATGGAAATCGTCGTACACTTCGACATGCCTGGGCGGCCGTACTGGTCCATGTGCGTGGCGTATCGCAGCCAGACTGTCCATTGGCTGGCGGCAGGGAACTGCACGTGATACGACATTTCAGCGCCGGCGTCGTGGACCCCGTCGGGACAGCGATTCCAGCCCGCCCCAAGGGCGGTGACCAAGGGGGTTGTCGGGTCGGACGAGATCCGCAGCGTGGTGCGATTGCGGCCGGCGCCCACGATCCGCACGTTTGCGGGGACGACCAGGGCGCTGGGCAAGACGAAATCGCCTCCGGGAATCCGTACGGTTCCACCGCCGGCCGCCGCAGCCTGTTCGATCAGTTTGGACAGATTCTCGCCATGAAAATCGGCGACAAAGGCCAGCGCGGGCGGTTCCGCGCGGACCTCCAGCGCGAGCGGGCCGCCCCAGCCGTACGCGCCGCCGTTGCCGGCGTGCAGCCAGAGTTGATAGCTGCCCGCTGCGAGCGTCGCGGGCAACTCGCAGCGCAGGCGATACTTGCCCGCCTCGAGGACCTTGAGCCATACGCCCGCTTTGCCGGACTGGGCAAGATAGACGAAGGCCTCGTGAAAATCGGGCCGCTGGGCCACATTCCGGCCGAAGATGGAAATCTCGGCGCCCGGCGGTGCGGCATCGGGCAGGCACCACCAGGCCTCCGGCGCATTGAGCACCACCGGCTCGCTGAAGCCGGCGCGGTTCTTTGCCCAAACGACGATCGGTCCTTCATAGGCGGCATCGGATACGGTGGCGGTCAACAGCCCCGGGCTGTTGATCTTCACCTGCATATCGACTGGCCCACCGCCGGCAGCGTAGGGCCGCAGGCCCCAGGCGATCAACTCGCTCGTCAATCCCTCGCCGACCAGCAGGAAACTTTCGGCGACCCCGGCATCGGAACTGAAGCTGGAGATCAAGGGGGCGCCAACGGCGGTGGGATGTTCGGGCGGCGCGTAGGCCATGCCCGGAGTCTTGGGCGCGGGATCGGGGAACGCCCCCATCGCCAGTAAAGCGGTCAGTGCAAGCAGGTTCATTTCACGGCTCTTCCAGCTTACGGTACGAGGATTGCGAAACGTGAGATTGTAATGGGATGATTAATCGACGCAAACCTCGGAAAACTGGGGGCAATGGAGGGATCGTCAATTGCTACGCATTCCATTGGCAGCACGCTGTCCGTTCGGCTCGTCGCGTAGCGACGCCACGATGGTAGCCGTGGGTTTCAACCCACGGTTGGCGATGCCCGTGATTTCCGTTCGTCGCGTAGCGACGGCTGAAATCTCAGGCGTCGCTACGCGACGCAATATCCTTGAGCGTGTTCGCTGTCCGTGGGTTGAAACCCACGGCTACGATCACATCGTCGCTACGCGACGGGGATTCGCACTGCAGCGGAAGGGCGCAACAAAACTGACGACGACAATTGGAGGTTTTCATCATCCCACCCAACGGCTGCAGCCAAACCTGGCAGGTTCATTTCAAGCGTACCAGGCCCGGGCGCGTTTCTTCGCCGCCTTCACCACGCGGCGGACCAACTCGCAGTTGTCCTTGATCTGGAAATCGAACATGCCCACGGCGATGAAATCGGCGCCGTTGCGAAAAGCGTGGGCGAACCCCTGCCGCGGATAGATGGCCCCCGCCGCCAGTATCTTGAAGGCCACCCAGGGCTTGGCCACGGACTGCATGTACTCGGCGGTCTCCTTGGGGTTGCTGCACCAGTTGCTGTCGCAATTCAGGTTCGCCGACGGATAGTCAATGCTATGGAAGGTCTTGACGTAGAAGTCGCAGGGGACCTTGGCCTTCTCGCAGGCCTGAACGACCTGCAACTCGTGGCCGCCCACGCCCACCGGCAGGCCGTGAACCTTGGCAAACTCCACGGCCTTGGCGATGACGTCGACACGGCCGGCCCGGACCAGCTCGTCGGAGCGCACGCCCCAGACGTACATTGCCGGCGCCCCGCCGTCCACCTTGCGCTTGATTTCATCCTTGATCGCGGCGTCGTTCTGGTTGACGTCGGGATGAATGCTGGGGATGACGCTCATGTGACCGCCGAACTCCTTGTTGTACTTGCGCACATAATCCTCGCCCGTCTCAAGAACCACGTTGATCCCTTGCTCTTCGGCAAGCTTGAACGTTTCCATAAGCTTGGCTTCGGTCACATAGGCCCGGAACAGGTCGGGAACGTACTTCAGGTCGCGGCAATGCATGTAGCCGCCGACGAGGTTTCCTCCCAGAAATATGCGGCTGAGCTTCGTCTTGCCCAGCATGCCGCAGGGCATGCCATCGGCAGGCTCCTTGCCGCTACTGGCGGGAGTCGTGGGCTGCGGACTTGCGGCAGGCTTGGGCACTTCCGCGCCTATGGCCGCCTGGCCGGCGGCCAATGCCGCTGCCGTGCCGCCAATGAAACCGCGCCGCGTGATCGGTAGAGAATCGGACATGAAAGCACTCCTGTAGGTTTAGGGTTTTTTGGTTTTCGTTTGGCCGCCGACATAACTTTCGTAGGCCTTCAACTGGACCTCGTCGACCTCATATTTTCTCGCCTCCTCGGCTGTGGGCAGGCGAAACGGCCGCACGACGCGAAAGCCGACAAAGGAGGCGTCGGTCAGATACCAGATGCTCTGGGGCAACTTTGGATCGTGCTTCTTCCAGTCCTTGGTCGAGGCGCGGCGGGCCGCCGAGCGGCAGCCCGCAGCCGGATCGTCCCAGGAACCGCCACGGACGATTCGCCCGTACTCGGCCGTGGACGGTTCCACGGGGTTATCGGCCGCCTTGCCCTCGCGCCGCCGGTAGGCGTCGGCCGCGTACTGATCGACGCACCATTCGGCCACGTTGCCGTGCATGTCGAACAGGCCCCAGGGATTGGGCTTCTTTTCGGCTACCTTGTGGTACTTGTCGTCGCTGTTGTCGAAGAACCAGCCGTACTCCTCCAAGTGCGCAGGGTCGTTGCCGAAGCTGTAGGCTGTTGCCTTGCCCGCCCGGCAGGCGTATTCCCATTCGGCCTCGGTGGGCAGGCGGTAGTAGCGGCCCGTCTTCGCCGAGAGCCACTTGCAATAGACCTTCGCCGCGAACTGGGTCATGCTCACGGCCGGGCGCCCGGCCTTCCCCATGCCGAAGGACATGTCGGTGTAGGCCTCCGAGGGATGCGCGATGGCATCGACAACCAGATCGCCATTGCTGGCCGGTGACCGTTGCGACTCGCGGCGTTTCTTGTCCAGCCGCATCGCCCACTGGTCGTATTCCTCCCAGGTGACTTCGTGGACTTCCATCCAGAAAGGATCGATGCGGACTTCGTGGATCGGCCCTTCGTCCTCCGCGCGGTCCGTTTCCTGCTTGGGGCTTCCCATCTTGAATCGGCCGCCGGGAACCGGGGTCATCTCGAACTCGACGCCCGTACCGGGTATCTGCTCCGCATAGCGACGCATCGCGGCGGGGTCGGCCGCGCGGGACGCGGGGATCTCTTCCACTGGCTTGGGAATCCAGGCCGGCGTTGGTTCGCGGATCATCCGCAAGGTCAGGTGTGCGGGATCGTCGTCCCCAACGGGCTTGTTTGCTGGCGACTGGTCCGCCGGCGCCGCGGCGAAAGCCGTATCGGCCGCCGGTTGCACGCGTCCCCACAACGGCCAGCCGACTACCGCGGCCAGCAAGACCGGCCAACATCGATTTCCCATCACGCGACTCCGAGGATTATACTGCAAACGGCTTGAACTGATGCGATTTCCCGCCTAGTGTGGCGATTCAGCCGCGCGGAGTATAATTTAATCGAAGTCGCGCGATTTAGCAACTGTTCCCTACAGGAACCCGCTGCGCTACAAGAAGACGCCTTACACGGACAAGATCCTGGCGAGCATCCTCAAGACGGATTGCGGTCCGCTCTTCCTGCAAGACCACGGCAGCCTCGTGCGGTTCCGCAACGTCAGGATCAGGCCGCTAGTGTAGTGTCTGAATTGCCGTATCTGTTGGAGTTCCGGCTTTAGCCGGGAAATGCCGCCGACCACGAGTACGCGGTGCCCGGGCGGAACTCCAGCGCAGACCATAAACACGCTAGCTGCGGCTAGCGGTTAAGGTCCGACCACGATGGCAACGACTCCGGCCAACAGCCCTTGAAAGCGTCTCCGCCGCAAACTTCCATGCTACAGTTAGCAGTTAAAGTCAGGCCCCGATACCCATACCCCGCCCCGATACCATACCCTACGCCGATACCCATACCGATACCCGATACCGGCTGCAAAGTCATCCAGAAGGATCTCGACAGCCCCATCGTGCGGATGTAGAATAGAGGGTCGAAAGGCTGCAAAGAAGCGATGGAAAACGCGGCCTGCCCAACGGACTCGAAGGGATCTTGCCATGACCACGCAATCCGCCGACGCTATCAATGCTCCCCTCGTTACGCCCATTCAGCCGGCGGTTGTCATTCCACCGGACGTGAATGAAACCGCTGGCCGATTGGGTGTGGCACAGCAGTTGCCTCAGGTTATCGATCTCACGCGGCAGATATTCGGCAGTTTCTCGCGCGTAACGGTCAGCGAGGATCCCGAGTTTCTGGGCGATGACCATATCATCTTTCATGTTCCGGCCCAAGGCACGATTGACGAGGACCTCGACAAGAGCGAACAGTGGGGGCGACGGCTCATGGAGATCATCCCCCGTTCTCCACAGGTTTATTTGGTCATCCCGGAATTCCCATCATGACGGGCCGTGATTTCGTGGCCTGTGCGGAGCAATTCGCGGGAAGCGCTACCGAGGCCGTATTGCGAAGCGCTGTGAGCAGGGCCTATTACGGCGCGTTCCACGAGGCGTTGGCGCTGTTGCACGCTTGCGGCGTTTGGCTGCCGAAGACCGAGCAGGTCCACATGAAAGTTGGATACTGCCTACGGGATTGTGGCGATCAGGATGCTGCCAAGGCAGCGCGCGAACTTGAAGTCTTGAGATCGCAACGAAAGGTGGCTGACTATAATTTGGACGACAATCGGTTCGTTGCCTCCCGCGTCGTACAGGTCGAAATTGCGAGGGCCCGTCGTATCCTAGAAACCTTCGATCAATGCCGCACTGGGGCGGCCGCGGATTTCCGCGCCAAGATTCGCGCACACGCGAGGTTGCTCGGGCTAACCGTTTCCGATTGAGAAAGGCTTTAGGGTCAAGCCGACTTTAGATGCCAGACGTTGATGCAATACTTGCTAACGACTAACGTCGGCCTGACCCCACGACGTCCCCCTACCATCGTGGGTAATGCGGGCCAGGTGGTCCTTACGCCGAGCCTGGTCTTCAGCGGGGATCTTGTGACTGGACCTGGAGGCCGCATCCAGAACAACTCCTCGCTTCAATTCGGGAGTCTCAACAACGGTGGTATCTTTCTCGGCGGCGGCAGCCTGCTGGGCAACTTAGTCAACCAGTCCTCCGGCAACGTGCGGATCGCGGCCGGCCAAAGTTTCTACATTCAGAAACCAGCCTGCAGAGCAACGCGGGCTTGATCCAGGCAATCGGCACCAGCGCCGCGCAGGCCCAGTTCGAGTCGGCCGGGCCGTTCACCAACGCCAGCGGCGGCGGTTCGGGCATGATCGACGTCACGACTGGCGGCACGGCGACCATCCACGCGGCGATACCGGCAACTTCGCGGAAACGGACTCCGGCACGCTGATTTTGGACAGCAGGCTGGGCGGCGCGGGGGTGACGGTGGCCGGCGGGACACTCGATGCGATGTCGGCCCTGGTGGCTCCGCCGGTGTTGGCCGGCGGCCAGACGCTGGGGCCAGGCGCGTGTTCAGCGACAACGAGACGCTGGCGACACGCATGCCGGAACTGCGCTGCGCTTGTTCGCGGCCTAATTAATGGACAACTGAGCACTGCCCGGCGGTTCGTGGAATTTTTGAACTCACCGCTTTGGGGCAACAAAACAAGTGAAACATTTTGTTTCAAAGTTTTAAACAGTCTCAGCGCGCCGGTAAGGGAATCCGGGCACGGATTCGTGAAAATCCCCGTGCCAGGGCGGGCAAAAATTCGGCCGTACGGCGACGGTTGTTTCAAATTTCGCGCGCCAAAGAGCCAAAGTTCATCATCCCACGTGATGGAAAGTTCGGCGCGCTCGGACGGGCCGCGCGGGCTTTATAGGAAATTTCGTTCGGACCCTATTTTTCAATACCCATGTTGAAAATCGCGACGTAGTAAAGGCTGGGTGGGGCACGCTGCCACGGACCGACATATTCCTAAGGTCCGTTCTGGCGGCACTGGGGTTGAATATGGTATAATTGACTCGCAGACTGCCAGAGCGCGGTCGCCCACCTTCGCGCCTTGAGATCCTGTTCCCCGGAAGATCGACCCATGGCCGACCATACCATTCGCAAATGTTCGCAATCTGGCGTAGGGTATTCGGTCGTTGATCTGAACGATGTGCGGCATGTCTTTGCCGCGGCCACGCCGCGGGCCGGCTCGACTTTCGACGAGCAAGCCGACGACGCCTTGCGGACAATCGGGGCGGTGACGGGCGAGGAGGGCACGCACGGCTCGATCGTCCATCAAGCCGTCTTCCTGGCCGACATGACGCACGTAGAGCGATGCCGGCAGATCATGCGGGATTTCTACGGGCCGGGACTGCCCACCACCAGCTATATCCCCCAGCCGCCATGCGGCGGGCGAATGCTGGCCATCGAGGCCCTCGGCGTCGGGCAGGGCAGGGGAGAGGTGCAAATCGAGCGCGTCGGCGACGATCTGGCGATCGCCCGGCATAACGGCATCGCCTGGATCCACTGCACGAAAGCCGTGCCGCAAACCGAGGAGCGATCGGTTTATGACGGCAGCCGGGCAGTCCTGGAGGCGGTTTGCCGGACGTTGGGCCGGGTCAACGTCCGCTTCGACCAGGTCATCCGCACGTGGTTCTACCTGGGCGGGATCGTCGACGATGACGGTCCCGTGCAGCGCTACAAGGAACTCAACCGCGCCAGGACCGACTTTTTCCAGAACGTTCATTTCCTCAACGGCCGCGCCCCCGCCGCGCACAACCGGCCCGTGTATCCCGCGAGTACCGGCATTGGCACGACCGGCCGCGGCATTGTGCTTAGTGCTATCGCCCTGGTATCCGATCGGAACGACATTCGGGCGGTGCCGCTGGAAAATCCGCGGCAGACGGCGGCCTACGATTACGCGGCCGCCTACAGCCCACAAAGCCCCAAGTTCTCCCGCGCGATGGCGCTCTCTTGCGGCACGTACACAACCATATTGATTTCCGGCACCGCAAGCATCACGCATTCGCAGACCCGGCATACGGGCGACGCGGGCAAACAGACCGAGGAGACGCTGGATAACATCGCCGCCCTGATTGCGGAGGAGAACCTCGCCCGGCATGATCTGCCGGGGCTGGGCACGTCACTTGCCAGTTTGGGGTTCGCGCGTGTTTACATCAAGCGGCCGGAGGATTACACGGCCGTTCGCGCCGTGTGCGAGAAACGCTTGGGAGTGTTGCCGACGATCTACGCGATTGCCGACGTCTGCCGGCCCGAACTGCTGGTCGAGATCGAAGGAGTAGCGTTTTCCCGCTTGGAGCGATAGAACGATGTCCGTATCGTTTGCCGCAGTCTTGTTGACCGCCGTCATTAGCGCCGGACCGGGCGCGGCCGCGCCCGTTCGCCCGTTCGAGAGTCCCGCCGCTTTGGCGCCCGCCGGCAAGATCGACGAGCTGGTTTTCGCTCGCTTGAAGAAACTGGGGCTCGAACCGTCGCCGTTGTGTTCCGATGCCGTTTTCGTGCGCCGCGTATATCTCGACGTGATCGGCACGCTGCCGACCGCGGCCGAGGCCAAGGAATTCCTGCTCGACAAAACTTCCGACAAGCGGCGGGCATTGATCGACCGTTTGCTCCAGCGCAACGAGTTGGCCGACTACTGGGCCATGAAGTGGAGCGATCTGCTGCGAATCAAGGCCGAGTTCCCCATCAATCTTTGGCCCAACGCGGCCCAGGCCTATTACCATTGGATCCGGACTTCGATCCGCGAGAACAAGCCCTTCGACCGCTTCGCCCGGGAGTTGCTCACCTCCAGCGGCAGCAATTTCCGCGTGCCGCCGGTCAACTTCTATCGTGCCATCCAGAGCCGGCAGCCGGCGGCCATCGCCCAAGCCGTGGCCTTGGCTATGATGGGCACGCGGGCGGAAAAGTGGCCGCCGGAACGCCTGGCCGGCATGTCGGCTTTCTTCGCCAAGATCGGCTACAAATCGACGGGCGAATGGAAAGAGGAGATCGTTTTCTTCGATCCCAACGCAACCACCGCGAAAGAGCCTGCCCAAGGCACCGGCAAAGACGCCCCGAAAGTGCGCGCGGTCCCGCCTGCGGCGGTCTTCCCCGATGGCACGGCCGCCCGCATCCCGCCCGATCGCGATCCCCGCGAACTGTTTGCCGACTGGCTGATCGACGCCAAGAACCCCTGGTTCGCCCGCAACATCGTCAATCGCGCATGGTGCTGGCTCGACGGCCGGGGCATTATTCAGGAAGTCGACGATATCCGCCCGGACAATCCGCCCAGCAATCCTGAGTTGCTGGCTTACCTGGAACAGGAACTGATTGCCTCGCATTACGATCTGCGGCACATCTATCGCTTGATCCTGAACTCGAAGACCTATCAGCTTTCGTCCCTGGCCCGCGACACTCAGCCCGGGGCCGAGGCGAATTTCGCCTCTTATCCGCTCCGCCGCCTGGAAGCTGAAGTGCTCATCGATGCCATCTGCCAGGTGACGGGCACGTCGGAGAAGTATTCCAGCGCGATTCCCGAGCCGTATACTTTTCTGCCGGAAGGGCATCGCTCGATCGCCCTGCCCGACGGCAGCATCACCAGCCCCTTTTTGGATGAGTTCGGCCGGCCACCGCGCGACACCGGCTTGGAATCGGAGCGGAACAATCGGATTTCCGCGGCACAGCGGCTGAACATGTTGAATTCATCGCACATTCAGCGGAAACTGGAACAGGGCACGCGCCTTCAGGAACTGCTCGCCGCACGGCAGGGACCCCGTCCGCTAATTGAGACGCTTTACCTTACCATCCTCTCGCGTTACCCCACCGGTGCGGAGACACAAACTGCTTTGCGGTATATCAATAACGATAAGTTGGCCCGTCGCCAGGCGGTCATCGATCTGGCCTGGGCGTTGGTCAATAGCGCGGAGTTCATGTATCGGCATTGACCTTCAAGAAAGGTTGGAAACCATGAATGGCACGGATGAATCGACAGCTTGCGGCGCACTGCTCTCGCGTCGCGAAGCGGCTTGCCGCATGTTGGCGGGGACTGCCGGCCTGGTCATCGGCAACCAATTCGGTCTCACGGGGCTGGCTGCGGAACAGCGGCCCGGTCCTAAGGCCAAAGCCAAGGCGGTGATCCAGATCTGGATGTGGGGCGGCCCGCCGCACCTCGACACGTTCGATCCCAAGCCGGCCCTGGGCTACGACTACTGCGGTCCGCTGGGCAAGCCGATCGCCACGAACGTTGCCGGCGTGCAGATTTGCGAGTTGCTGCCGAACCTCGCCAAGCTGGCCCACAAGTATTCGGTCATCCGCAGCATGACACACGGCATCAACGCCCACGAGACGGCCTCTTATGCCACGCAGACGGGCCGCATGCCGGGCGATCGGCAGGTTTATCCGGGCACCGGCGCGGTGGTTTCGCTCTTCCGCGGGTATGAGGCCGGCTACAAGGGGCTCGTGCCGCCCTATATTGTGCTTACTGAGCCGCAGGGGCGCTTCTCCGAGGCGGGTTTTCTGGGCATTCGCTACAAGCCCTTCGCCACCGGCGGCGACCCGTCGCAGGCCCGCTTCGTCGTGGAAGGCGTGGTGGCCCAGGGCATCTCCGACCAGCGACAGAAAGACCGCCGCGCGCTGCTCGAAGAACTCAATTCGCTCAAGCATGCCGCCGCCAACGATCCGCGGATGGCCAGCCTGCAGGAATCCGAGAAGCAAGCCTACGACCTGATCCTGGGCGATGCCGGCAAGGTCTTCGACCTGACGCAGGAGAAGGACGATCTCCGCGATCGATACGGCCGCAGCAAGTTCGGAGCATCGTGCCTGCTGGCCCGGCGGCTGGTCGAGCGCGGCGTGCCCTATATCACCATCAACTATCCCGGCTGGGACACACACAAGGAGAACTTCCAGACCATGCGGCGGAAGCTGCCCGAGATGGACAAAGCCATGTCCAGCCTGCTGCTGGACCTGAGCGACCGCGGCCTGCTGGAGAGCACCATCGTCTGGTGGATCGGCGAATTCGGCCGCACGCCCAAGGTCCAATGGGAGGCCCCCTGGAACGGCGGGCGCAATCACTGGGGCAAGGTCTTTTCGGCCGTTGTGGCCGGTGGTGGATTCAAGGGCGGCCAGGTCGTAGGCGCCTCGGACGCGAAAGGCGAAGAGGTCAAGAACCGGCCCGTCTATCCCTGCGACATGATCGGCAGCATTTACGAGTTGCTGGGCATCGACACCGAGGCCCGCCTGCCGCACCCACTGGGACTTGTCGCCCGCGTGACCCCGTCGCCCGCCGACGGAGTTCCATCGGCTGGCCGCTTGAAAGAGATCATGTAAGACCATGGACCGACGTTTAGCTTTCATCGCCGTAGTATCAGCAGGCATTCTCCCGCAGGTCGTACAAGCTCAAGCCCTCGCGCAGCAATCGCCGCACATCGGCTACGCCTTTCCAGCCGGCGGACGGCAAGGCACGACCTTCGAGGTCCGCGTCGGCGGAGAGTTCCTCGACGGAATCACCAGCGGCCGCGTCTCCGGCTCAGGTGTTCAAGTCAAGGTCGTGGAACTTGTCAAACCAATGACGCAGCAGCAGGCCAACCAACTCCGCGAGCAGCTTAAGACTCTGACCGACCGAATGCCGGGCACAGCCGCTAAACCGGCCGGCAAGGCAACTGGCAAACAGGGCGACAAGCCGGCCAACAAAGTATCAGGCACACTCCGTGTGCCGTCCGCCCAGTCGCCGCAAAACACTACCCCCTTATCCGCCGAAGAACGGCAAACGGTCCTCGATATCCGCAAGAAACTACTGAAGTTCTTCAATCGACCGACCAATCCGGCTATCGCCCAAACGGCCGTGTTGCAAATCACCACCTCGCCCGACGCTGAACCGGGCACCCGTGAACTGCGGCTGGAAACGCCCGCCGGACTGACGAACCCCTTGGTCTTCCAGATCGGCCGCCTGCCGGAGGTCGTGCGCAAGACGGTCGCCGACGACGATCTTCCCGGGCGGCAACCGATCCGCAAACTGCGAGAAGAGGGACGCTCGGCCACAAGCGAGCAGCCGACGATCGACGTCCAACTGCCCGTGGTCGTCAATGGGCAGGTCCTCTCCGGGCAGATCGATCGTTATCGTTTCGCGGCCAAGAAGGGGCAACATCTGGTCATCGCCGTCAGCGCCCAGCAGTTGGTCCCCTATATCGCCGACGCCGTACCCGGGTGGTTCCAGGCCGCCATCAAGCTCAGCGACGAAGAGGGCAAGGAGTTGGCCTATGCCGGCAGCTACCGCTTTCATCCCGACCCCGTGTTGCAACTGGAAGTCCCGCGCGACGGCAAGTACGCGGTCCAGATCTGCGACTCCTGCTTTCGCGGACGCGAGGACTTCATCTATCGCATGGCCCTGGGTGAATTGCCCTTCGTGACCGGCTTTTTCCCCTTGGGCGGCAAGGCGGGCGAAACTACTTACGTCACCTTGCAGGGCTGTAACCTTCCTTTCACCAGCCTGACCGAAGACGCCACCCGTAAGGCCGCGGGCATCGACCACCTCGCCGTCGGTCCCCGCTCCGGATTCGCAAGCCCTCTAACCTTTGCCCTCGACTCGCTGCCCGAGTGCATGGAACAAGAGCCGAACGACTCGCCCGAGCATGCCCAGCCGGTAACCATCCCGGTGATCGTCAACGGCCGCATCGATCGCCCCGGCGATCGCGATGTGTTCCGTTTCGAAGGCACGTCGGGGCAGGAAATCGTCGCCGAGGTCTACGCCCGCAGGCTCGATTCGCCGCTGGATTCCGTGCTCAAGTTGACGGATTCCAGCGGGCGGCAACTGGCGTTCAACGACGATCACGAGGATAAGGGCTGCGGCCTGATCACACATCATGCCGACAGTTGGTTGCGAGCAGTGCTGCCGTCGACCGGCACGTACTATCTACACCTGTACGACGCCCAGAACCAGGGTGGCCCGGAATATGCGTATCGCCTGCGAATCAGCCCGCCACGGCCCGATTTCGAGCTTCGCGTCGTGCCGTCGAGCGTCAACGCGCGGGCGGGCACTGCCGTGCCGGTCACCGTGCATGCCCTGCGCCGCGACGGCTTCAATGGGCCGATCAACCTGCAACTGAAAGACGCCCCCACCGGTTTCAGCCTCAGCGGCGCGAAGATCCCGGCGGGGCAGGCGAAGACGCGACTGACGCTGACGGTCCCCTTGGACCCGGGCCGACCGACGACCGCGCTGCGCATGGAAGGCCGCGCGACGATCGCTGGCCGCGAAGTGCGCCACACCGCCGTCCCTGCCGACGACATGATGCAGGCCTATTTCTATCGTCACCTAGTGCCCGCGCAGGAGTGGCTGGTCGACATCATCGGTCGCGGACGGGCGGCGATCCCCTTCCGGCTTCGCGAGCAGAAAGAGATCAAACTGCCCTCCGGCGGCACGGCCGAACTGCACTTTATCGGCCCGCATGGCCCGCTCGTGCAATCGGTCAAGATGACCTTGAGCGAGCCGCCCGATGGGCTGTCGATTCAGAAGGTCACGGTCAGCGACGACGGCATCAAGGTAGCGCTGCGGGCAGACGCAGCCAAACTCAAGCCCGGCTGGAAGGGCAACGCGATCATCGAGGCCTCGGTCGAGCGCGTGCCCGATGTCCAGAAAGGGAAAGTCAAACCGATCAAGCGGCGGGTTTCCCTGGGGATGTTGCCAGCGATCCCGCTGGAGATAGTGGGGAAGTAGGCAGTAAGTAGGTCCTTTCTGCCGGAAAGGACTAATACGCGCCGTATTACGAGAAACCCCAACGTTTCCAAGTGAGGCGGCGCACAATAGTCTCTCTCGGCAAGAGAGACCTACCGATCAACGGCAAGAATGCCGCTAATTCCGCGGACCGTACACGTACCGCTTGGGCGATTGGTCGCTGTGGACGCGGTACTCGTTGCCACCGAGCACCAATGTATCGGAGTTCTTCAAGGTCGCCCGGCTGACGCGAGAGCCGTTGACCAGCGTGCCGCCTTTCGCCCCCAAGTCCCAAACGACCAGCTGGCCCTCGACTTGGCTGATCAGGCACAGATAGCCGGGATCTACGCTTCCACTATCGGCTTGCTCTCCGGTCTTCGGGCCGATCAGGGCCGGCAGATCCGGGAGTAGCATGTGGCTTGCAACGCTGGTGCCAATTAGTTCGACGCTCATTTCGTTCCTCCAAAGTTGATGGTAAGTTCGTTTGGCCGAGTGCCTAATACGCAATTGTGATGCCAAAGCACGCGGAGAACGTGAGCCATGTTTGGAAAAGCGATTTTACGCCCTTGTTCCGCGGAATCCGCCGCAAAACACGCCATGAAACGGGGATCGTCACTTTCGCATGCCACGCGGGGCTAGAACGGCCAGCCGGCCGAAATCGCGACATTCTTGTAAAACAGGGCGTGCAGACGCGACGAAAATGTCGCGCCTGCGAGGGGTACGGCGCAAACCGCACGAGGGGGTTCGACGCGCGGGAAAAACGCGTCCGCCCGCTCGGAGAGGCCGTTGCCAGACTGGCCACACACGGTGGCGCTGGGCGGTTGTTTCGCGCGACGGCCTATGATAACCTAGGATTCGAGTCGCATGCTCGCCGCCTACAACAAGGAACCCAGGTCATGACCGTCACGCGCGCAATCACGTCTATCGCCGTTTTGTTCCTGTTCCTGCCTGTCGCCGCCAGGGGCCAAGCCAAGCATCCGAACCTACTGCTCAACCGAGAGGAAATTGCCGAGATCAAGACCAAGATCGACAAGTACCCCTGGGCACGCCAGACCTTCGAGCACATTAAGGCCGAGGCCGCGCTCGATGCCGACGGCGGCAATCAGTGGCGCATCCCGACTCGCGTGGCCCCAGCCATGATGTACGCGCTCACAGGCAACCCGAAGTACGCCAAGCCCGCGCGGGAACACGTCCTGGAACGCCTGAAGGAATTGTCGGACAAGAACTGCCCCTGGCAGTGGAGCCGCGGTGTCCAGGAAGCCATCCTGTACGACCTGATCTACGATACCTTTAACGAAGCGGACCGGCAGAAAATCGAGGACGCCTTCCGCACGATCGGCCGCCTGGAGATGGATCTGGCCGAGTCCGGCTTTCAGACTTGGAACATGAAATGGGTCGAGCACTGGAACGTGGCCATGATGGGCTACGTCACCGGCGATCGGCAATTGATCGACTACGGCCTGAACGATCCCGGCGGCGGCACGACTTCCGGCAAGGGCTACGCCCGCTACGATCCGAAGAAGTATGGCGGCTTCCACCAGGTTATCGAGCGCAACGTCAAGGACGCCACCTGGCACGAGCCGCCGGAGTACCTCTTCAACGCGATTTCCTACCCCTTCTTCACCATCGCGCTGGCGGCCAAGCACTACGACGGCACGGACCTGTACCATTGGCGGGCACCCAACGGCAACTCACTCTCGGCCCTCTTTCCGCGCTGGATCGACCTGACGTTTCCAGCCGAGGAGACGGGTGTACCGGGCGGCACGTTCCGTGTGGCCAACTACGGCGACGGCGGCACCACGGCCTGGCGCGACTTGTTCCTGGTGAACTCGCCCTGGCAGATGGCCCCTTGGAAATCTCCGGCTGGGCCAATTCCGCCCGAAGAGGTCTGGTCGGCGCAAGGCATGCTGGAGATCGCCCACGGGCTGGATCCGCGGCCCAGTTTTGCCTGGTTCCTCAAGCAGCCCGCCCAGCGCGACGGTTTCTTCTGCAATACCGGCGGCGGCTTCCTGGGCCTCAGCCGCCCGGCGCTGGCTTACGGTCGGCCCTTGGACGACGCGCCCGCCTCGCCCCCGCCGGCGCCCAGTTCGCTGCTGCCCAAGGCCGGGCTGGCCATGCTCCGCGCCGACGAATCGCCCGCCTACTGGCACGGCAAGGGCCTGGCCTGCTTCTTCATGATGGGCGAGCCCGAGTTCCGCAGCCACCGCCATTGCGACGACTACCAGATCGTGCTGCACGGCAAGGGGCGGCTGCTGTATCCCGACCTCAACGTCTGGAACTACGAGAACGACAAGGAGATCGGCTGGACGCACCGCGCCATTGCCCACAACACGCTGGCTGTCGATGGGGCGAGCAACGTGGCGGCGTCCTACACGCATCGCCACGATTTCAGTCCCGACGTCAAGTTCATTTCCGCCCAGGGCGCGCCGTTCGAGCGGCGTGAGGGCATCGCCGCCAGCCCCGTGGGACCACAGACCTGGCCGAAGAAGGTGACGCTCAGCCGCGCGCTGTTCCTGACCAAGGAGTACCTGGCCGACTTTTTCTGGGCTACGTCGCCGAGCGAGCACGTCTACGATTGGGCGTTGCACGGCTTCGGCCGCCTGGAATACGATCGGCAGAAGTTCCGGTCGAGCCAGGACCTGGCGCCATACAAGTGGATCAAGGACGTGGCCAGGCAGACCACCGACGGAACGTGGTCGGTCCAATGGGTGCAGCAAGGCGCGGGCGTAGTGAAAGGCATGCCCACCTCGCGGCACACGGATGCCTGGTTCACGACGCAGGTTGGCGTAAAGATGTGGATGCTGGGCGCGGCGGGCACGGCGGCCTATGTGGGCGAGGGCCCGCTGCTGGTCAGCGACCTGGAGAAAGGCATGGCCCAGCGGCCGCAGGACCCTGAAGGCCGCCTGCCGATGGTGGTCGCCCGCCGCCAGGTCACCGGCACGCTGTACGCCGCGCTGCACGAACCGGTGCTGCTCCGCGATAAGGGAAAGCCGGTCGACCAGCCGCGTATCCGCAGCTTCGAACTGGTCGCGCAAACGGCGGATGCGATCGCAGTAAAGATCGTCGGGCCGGATTACGTCGATTACGCCATGATCGGTTTCGGCAACCCCCTGGACGAGAAGCGAGAAATCACATTGAAGAGCCCGAGCGGCAGCGAGAGTTTTACGTTCCGCATATATGCCTATTTGCGCTGCCGGGGCATCGACATCGTGGCACGCGGGAACCTGGTCGGGTTTGACATGGGGGACGGTGGCGCGGGGCCGTCGCCGATGTTGACTCTCAACGGCCGGCCGGTTACGGTCATGGTCGAGGACAAGAACTGGCATTTGGGTAAATGATGTTTTTGGGAAACCGTTGGAGCGCCGGATTTAATCGGAATCCCTGAAATGCCGCCTAGAGGCGGAACTCCAACAATAGGGCGTCTTCGGCATTTCTTCCGAACGCATAATCTGTCCTTTCCCCGCCTACCATAGAAAGATCCCCGCCATCATGAAGAAACTACCGCCGATTGTGATGTCCCTCGTGGTGCTGGCCGCTTTGGCTACACCAGTCGCTAGAACACTGGCCGCCGAGCTTCCGCCGCCGCTGGTGCCGTGGCCACAGACGTTGAACCTGGCACAAGGCACTCTCCCGCTGACCACGCGAAGCCGTATCGTCTGCCAAAGCCCGAGCCTGCGGCCGCTGGCCGGCATCCTCGCCGAGGAGATCCGGCTCATCGCCGGCCTGAAACTGGCCGTCGCCGCCGATAAGCCGGTGCAGAGCGATCTTGCCCTGGCGATCGACCCCGGGCTGGCCAAGGAGGCCTATCGGCTCGACGTGGCCGATACGGCGCGCGTTGCCGCCGGCAACTATGCCGCTGTCGCCCTGGGCACAGCCACGCTGCTCCAATCGCTGGCCGTCCGCGGCGGCGAGGTCGGGCTGCCCCGCATGTCGATCCGCGACGCGCCGCAGGCCGACTTCCGGGGACTGATGATCGACGTGGCGCGGAAGTACCACTCGATCGAGAGTCTCAAGGAGATGGTCGAACTCTGCCGCCTCTACAAGGTCCGCTACCTGCAACTGCACCTGACCGACGACCAGGCGTTCACGTTCCCCTCGCGGGCCTATCCGCAACTCAATGAGAAGACCGAGCACGGCGGCAAGTGCTATACACTCGACGCGCTGCGGGACCTGGTGGCCTATGCCGACGCCCGCGGCGTGACGATCATCCCGGAGTACGAAGTGCCGGGGCATTCGGCGGCCGCCAATCGCGCCCTGCACGACCTGTTCATTATCGCCCACACCAAGCCCTACGAGCACCACGCCTCGATCAACTTCTGCAAGGAGGAGGTCATGCGGGCGGTGGCCACGATCGTGGGCGAGATGTGCGAGGTCTTCAAGTCGTCGCCCTATTTTCATATCGGCGGCGACGAGGCCGACCTGGCCCTGGCCGACCAGAACGTCGATTTCCGCGCGGCCATGAAGAAATACGATCTGCCCAACCAGCACGAACTCTACCGGCAGTTCCTCTGCCGCATGGACGAGATCGTCAAGAAGCACGGCAAACAGATGATCGTTTGGGAGGGCTTCGGCCGGCAGGGCAAGGTCCAGATCCCCAAGGACATCATCGTCATGAGCTACGAGATTCGTTTCTACTTGCCACACGAACTGGTCAACGACGGATACAAGGTGATCAATGCCTCCTGGACACCTCTCTACGTGGTCAACGACAACCGCCGCCCGCTGAGCGAGATTTACGCCTGGAATTTGCTGCAATTCAAGCCCTTCGGGGCGAAGGCCGAGGAGAAGGGCATCACCGTGCCGCGGAGCGACAACGTGCTCGGCGCGCAACTCTGTGCCTGGGAGCAGCCCGAGCGGCTCGAATTGCCCAACGAGCGGCTGCGTGTGCCGGCCATGATCGAGCGGATCTGGAACCCGGCGGCCGGCAAGTCTTACGACGATTTCGCGCGGCGGCTGGCGTGCAGCGATCGGCTGCTCGACCTGCTGTTGCACAGAAGCGACAGGATGCCCTCGCGGAATTGAACCTAAACGTATTCCCAGTCCTTCAGCCACTGGTAATGGCTGGGCAAGCTGGTCCAGGCACGGTCCATGGCACGGTCCAACTCTACCCGCTCGTGCTTGTCCAATTCACGTCGCTCCGCCACGGCCAGGGCCACATTGTCGACCTGTTGTTGGCTGATCAAGCCCGGAATGGGCGCCGTGATTGCCGGATTGCAGAGGATCGCCCGCAGCGCGAGCCGGGCGATGCGGTTGTCCTCGTCGGCGTGCGGGCTGTCCGGAGCGCTGTCGCCCTTGAATAACGAATTGCTGGCGAACGGCTTGATGCCGAACCAGCCTATGTCGAGCTTCTTCATGGCCGCCCAGAGCCCCGATTCGTCGGTCACTACCTTGGTCTTGGCCGTATACGGTGTGCAGATGACCTCGAGTTGCTGGGGGAACTTCTCGATCAGCCGCTTGATATGCGGGCGGTCGTGCGAGGAGATGCCGGTGAAGCGGGCGCGGCCGCTCTGCTTGGCCCATTCCAAGGCGGCAAGCATCTCTTCGATTTCCCGGTCGCTGTGCTCGCTGCTGCCCTCGTGGCACGTGATCCGCCAGAGGTCGACATGCTCCAGTTCCGCCCGCTTTAGGCCTAGATCGAAAGCATCTTTGAGTTGTTGCGTGATCCAACCCGCCGGTTTCGGCTTGCCGGCCTTGGCGGCCGAGACCCATTGGTGCCCCAAGGCCCGCATCTCGGCCTCGGACCAGGAGAAGCCCAGGTACATTTTGTCGCGACGGCCCTTGAGCGCCTTGCTGTAGGCCAGCACCTCCGCGCCCACGCAGGCATCGATGTAGTTGATGCCGCGCTCGATGCAGCGGCTGACGACATCGTGGCGGTTCTTCTCAAATTCCGCGCTGCCCGCCCCCTGGGCAATCCAACCGCCGCCGATCTCCAGGCGGCTGACAACCTTGTCGATCCGCTTCCAATGCCCGCCCATACAGACAGCCGAAATCATCAGTCCGGTCTTGCCGCAACGGCGGTATTCCATTTGCGGATTGTAATTGAGGATGGGCCTGGTGTCGGCCTTGTCGGGATTGCCGGCCTGCACGGTATACGTGGGCGTGAGTCCCAGGGCTGCCCCCACGGTGGCGACGGCGCCACTGCGGATGAAATCGCGACGGGTTACGTTGTTGAGATCGGCCATAGGTTTGTCCTTTGCGAGGTTGAGAGTATGCATCGCCCGTCGGGCGAGCGAAGGCAGGAACCGATTCGGCGGGTTAAGTCTAACACGGCTGCGAAGCGCTCGTCAAGCGGAATCGTCACTTGCGCACTCTTCAGCACCGATTCATGCCGGGACTGCGCTGCGCTTGTTCCGGCCTACGCGGCCACGGGGCTTCCGTCGCAGGCGCCAAAGCAACGCGGCGCCAGCGGCGGCACACAGCAACAGCAGCGAATCGGGCTCGGGTACGGCGTTGGACGCTGACGGGGAACTCTCCGAAAGAGTGTCCGCACCGCCGGCAGCGGAGAATGGGGATGACGCCCCGCTGCCGTCGGACGCGAGCAGATCGCCACTTTCTCCAACGACCGGCGAGGAAAGCGTAGCGGCCGGGTCGTAGATGAATGTCCCGCCCGCGGCGATAACCAGGCCGCCGTCGGGCACGCCCCCCGTGCCGAGGATTTCCAACGTGCCGGAGGTAATCGTGGTGCCGCCGCCGTAGGTGTTCGAGCCGCTAAGGATCAGCGTTCCCGATCCGCTCTTGGTCAGCGAACCGCTCCCGCTGATCGGATCGCTCAAGTTGTGTGTGCCGGAACCGCTGAACACCAGGGCAGCGTTGTCGAGCACGAGCCCCGTGCCCAACGCGCCGCCATTGCCGACCTGCAGCGTGCCGCCGCCGATCGTCGTCGTGCCCACATAGCTGTCGCTGGCCGTGAGGGTCAGCACGCCGCTACCCATTTGCGTGAGGCTGCCCGTGCCGCCGATGACGGAACTGAACGTCACGTTGTCGGAGTGGTCCAGCACGATCGCCGCGTTGTTGCCCAGCGTCACGCCGCTGGTCGAGCCGATCGACGCGCCCGTGCCGCCAGTGCCGATCTGCAGGGCCCCGCCGCTGACCGTCGTCGCGCCGGTGTAGGTATTGCTGGCCGTGAGAATCATATTTGCGCTGCCCATCTGCGCGAGGCCGCCGCTGCCGCCGATGACGCCGCTGAACGTGGAATTGGCGGGAAGGTTGAAAGCCAGCGTGCCGTTGTCCGTCAGCGGGCCCGTGCCCAGCGTGCCTGCGATGCTGCCATTGCCGAGTTGCAACGTGCCCGAGGAGATCGTCGTCGCGCCCATGTAGGTGTTGCTACCGGTTAGCGTCAGATCGCCGCTGCCCATTTGCAGGAGGTTGCCGTTGCCACTAATGCCGGGCGCAAATATCTCATTATCGGAATGGTTGAAGACAAGCGCAGAACCGTTGCTCAGCGTCACGCCGCTCGTCGATCCGATCGACGCGCCGCTGCCCCCGTTGCCGACTTGCAGGGTCCCGCCGCTGATCGTGGTTGGTCCGGAATAAGTGTTGTTCGCGGTGAGCACCAGGGTTCCCGGCCCCAGTTGCACCAGCGCGCCGGAAAGGACGACCGCGATCGGCACGGTGTCGGTATCGGAGCGACTGAAGCTTAGCGTGCCGGAGTTGAACACGTCATTCAAACCTGGCGTTCCGCTGCCGCCGCCGTTGCCTACCTGGAGCGTGCCCCCGTTGATAAACGTATCGTAGGCATACGTGTTGCTGCCGGTATAGATGATCGTGCCAGTGCCGCTCAAAGTCACCCGGCCAAATTCTCCGCTGATAGCGCCGGCGACGGTAAGCGTATTGCCGACATCGAAATTCAAGACGCCGCCGAGACTGACGGAGACCGGGCCGGCGCCCCAGGTCGTGATGGAGTTGCCAGTGCCCACCTGCAGCGTACCGGCGGTGATCGTTGTTGTGCCGCTGTAAGTGTCACTTCCACCGGCGAGAACCACGGTTCCGGGCCCCCCGCTGCCGACCACGAGATTATTGGCGCCGGTGAGATTGGAAGTCACGGTGAGTATGCCGCCGCCGCCGCCGAGGCGATACGTCGATCCCGCGGGCGTGAGCGTGCCACGGTACGTCGCGCCCCCGGGCACCGCGCCTAGGGAGAGGCTGCTATAGCCTGTCATGGTTATGGATAGGCTTGAGTTGCCGGAGAGCGCCACCACGCCCGTCGAATTCGGATTGATAAGGCCGCTGCTCAACCACCCACTCGCGGTCAGATAGGATCCCGTTGCATCCAGCGCGCCAGGCTCGTTGATCAGAATTCCACCGCTAGGGAGGGAGTTGCTGGAAGTGAACACGACATTTCCCGCATCGATCGTCGTGCCGCCGCTATAGCTGTTCGTGCCCGAGAGCGTGAGCAGTCCGTCGCCCTGTTTCACTAGTCCGCTGGTCGGACTGCCCGAGATATTGGCCATGACCGTCAGGTCGGTCGAGTCGCCTTGCGTGATGGAAAAAGTGCCGGCCGAGGCGCCCAGGGCGAGGTTGCCCGCGATGGTCGCCGGCCAGATCGATTGGGCGTAGCTTACACTGCCGGCCAGGTTCAGCGTGCCGTTGCCGGAATTGATCGTGCCCCCGGTGAGGTTGATCGAGGAAACCGACTCGTTATGGTTAAACGAGAAGGAGGCCACGTTCCAGAGAGTCAGGGCCGGACTGCCCATCAGTTGGCCGGCGCCGGCGGTAAGCTGCAGGCTGCCATCCTCGACCGTGATGGCCGTGCTGGCGAGGGAACCGCCCAGCAACAGGCTGCCCTGACCAGCCTTGGTGAAAGGCCCGCTGCCGGCCAGATTCGCGGCTAGGGTGAAGCTGTTATTGGGATCGGCCAAGTAGATGCCGCCGCCGTTGGCGGTCGTGTTGACGGATGGGAGTGCCGAGGTCGAAGTGAACGAAGTTCCCAGCACTTGCAGCATGCCACCGTCGAGCACGAGTGGCCCGGCACCCAGGTTGTTGACGGCGGAAACGGTGAGCGTGCCGCCGCTGAGCGTGGTGCCGCCGGAGTAGCTGTTGGAACTGCTGATAGTCGCCGCGCCGGAACCCGTCATGCTCAACGAGCCGCTGCCCACAAGGCTGGCGGCGAGCATGCCGCCTTGCAGGTTGAACGACGTAGCGGACAACGAGCCGCTACCGGTGATCAGGCCGCTTTGCAGCAGCAGCGAACTAGTCGTGTTGGCAAAGCTGCCCAGGTTCAGCGTGCCGCCGTAAAGCGCCAGGCTGCCAGTGGCCGGCAGGGCGCGGTTGCTGCCCAGGGCCAGCGTGCCAGCATCGATCTGCGTGCCGCCGGAATAAGTGTTGGCGCCGGAAAGCTGCAAAATGCCGTTGCCGGTCTTCACCAGCGTTTGACCGCTGGTCGAGCCGTTGGCGATGTTCGCCAGGACGTTGAGGTCGACGCTGCCCTGTCCGCGGGCGACGTTGAAGGTGTGGCTGCCCGACGGCGACGCGCTGCCGGCCAGGTTCAGCGTACCCCCGGAAATCGTGCTGCCGAAACCGACGCCGGCATAGGTCACCCCCGCGGCGCTGCCACCCAAGGTCAAGGTTGTGGCCGCGGCGGAGTTCATCACCGAACCGTCGTAGAGCGTGATCCCAGCCACGGTCTGGGGCTGGCCGCCCAGGTCCAGCGAGCCGCCGCTGGCGATGACCAAGGGCGACGTGGCGGGGATAGCGCCCGCCACGCCCGTCTTCAACGTGCCGGCGTCGATAGTCGTCACGCCGCCGTAACTGTTGCCCGCAGCGCCCAATAGGAGCGTGCCCAGGCCCGATTTGGTCAGCGCCGTGCCGCCGCCGAGCGGCGTGTTGATGACGAGTTGGTCGGCGGCCGTGTCGGCGCGGAGCACGTATTCGCCCGTGGTGCTGATGGCGGCCCCGCCGCTGACTACAGCCGTGCCACCGCCGGTCTTGAGGATGCCGCCGTCGGTGAGCGTGAGCGTCGCGTTGCTGCTCAACGAGAAGCCACTGGCGCCGCCGCTGAGGCTCAAGGTCAGCAGCGCCAGCGAGGGCAGGGAAGCGGACGTTGATGTCAAGAGCACGTGCCGGTTGGCCTGAATATAAGTGGCGTAGTCGCTCGCACCTGGGCCTGCGACCATCGCCCGCACGTAGCCGGCCGCGTCGTAGACGGCGTAGTCGGCGCCGTTGACGAAGGTGCCGGCGTCGATGAAGTTCGAACCGGACGGCATGCCGCTGAGGGCCATGCCGCTGCTGCCGCTCAGCGCGCCGATGAAATTCAGCGTCGCGCCGCTTTGCCGCGCGAGCGACCCGCCGCTGATCCAGCCGCTGCCGCCGGCGGCCGCCAGGGCCAGCGTGTTCTCGCCCATCGCCGCCGTGACCAGGCCGAAGGTCTCTGTGCCGCCCGTGACACTGCCCAGATTGACGCTCAAGACGCCACCTTGCAAGCTGATCGGTTGGCTGCCCAAGCGGCTACTGCTGAAGTTGGCGGCCTGCGCCGAGTCGTCCAGTTGCACGGTCCCGCCGCCGACGGTCAAGGCGGTCGATTGATTGATAGCGCCGCTGCCCGAGAGGGTCAAGAGGCCGGTGTTGACCGTGGTGGTTCCGTTGTACGTGTTCGAGCCGGAGAGGTTCCCCCCGCCGCTGCCGGTCTTGACCAGCGAGAGGACGTTGCCGCCGTTGCTGCTGATGACGCCGCTTTGCGAGCCGCTGCCCGCGCCTTGCAACACGAGGGTGGTGGCGCCGCTATAGGAGTTATTGTAGTTTTCGCAGACGACGCGGCCGGTGAGCGCCAGCGGACCCGTGCCGGAGGCGTCGATCACGCCCGTAGCGCCCACCGCGCCGGGTCCGTCGGCCACGTCGATCACGCGGTCGGAGGTGTTCCCGCCGCCCACGTAGACCAAGGTGCCGGCCAAGTAGATCGTGCCGGCCGTCCCCGACGTCGGCGCGCCCAGGGCGCTGCTGCCAGCGCCCACCGGCTGGATCGAAGTGAATTGCAGCGTGCCGTTGTGAACGAAGATCTGTCCGGAAAAAGTATTGGCCGTGTTGCCCAGGATGAGCGTGCCGCTGCCGTCCTTGGCGATGCCGCTGCCAGTGCCGCTGACGAGGCCCTCGAAATCGCTCGTGCCGGAGCCGTTGAGATACAGCAACTGGCTGCTGCCCAGGCTGAGGCTGCCGGCGGCGGAGATGTTCACGCCGCCGCTGCCCACCTGCCACTGCTCCGAGGTCCGCAGGACCAGGGCGTCGGTGAACGTCTGAACGTGGACGTCGTTGTTCGTCAACCCGGCCTCGCCCAGGGTGAGCGTGCCGCCGCTGAAGGTGAAGCCGCTGCTGGTCGTAGGCGTGAGGTTGAAGGCCAGCGAGGTGACGGCCTGAGTGCCGCCGAGCGTGATCGCGTGCTGGGGGCCGGCCAGCCCGTCGAAGAGCACCGAGGCGCAAGTAGTCACGCTTCCGCCGCTGTTGAGCACATCGTTGGGCACGCTGCCGCCGGACCAGTTGCCGCCCGTGTTCCAACTGCCGCTGCCGGAGAGCCCGCCGGTCCAGCGGGCCGTGGTGGGGGTGACCACCGAGGGCAGGTAGCCAGCCGGCGCGGCGTAACTGTCGAGGGTCGGCAGCGACATGGGAAGGAATGTGTCGTAACCGTAAGTTGAACCATCCGAGAAGGTAGCGGCAGCGAAATGCGCGCCGGCCAAATACATGACGCCCGGCGAACCGGTGACGATGAACGATGGGCTGCCGGAATCACCACTTATCAGTTGGGTACGGTCGGGGGTCGTCGAATCACAGCCGTACTGCATGTAATACGCATTATCCGGCACGTAATTGGGACCAAAACCATCGAACAGAACCGTACCCGTGTTCACCGCGTTGATCTTGTTCCAACCGATCGCCGCCGTCATACCGTCGGACAAGAGGTTGAGGCCCACATAGTTGCTGGGAGTGTAGCCTAGGAAGAGAATCGAGTAGGTTGTAAGCCCTGCGCTTTGCGGTATGGGGCTGCTGAACTGGGCCGTGGCCATGTCCGACGGATAGGGCGGGTCGCCGTGAGTTCCCGGTTCGCTCTCTACGGTCACATTGGTCAACTGGCCGGTATTGGAGACGAACTGGATGTTTGGCCCACTTGTCTTGAGCGGCGAATAATGATTGGCGACCAGCATCTGCCGCGGCGTGATCAGGGCATAGTTGAGATTGTCGTTGGCCGCGTTCCAACCCACACCCGACCAATCGTAGCCCAGGCCGATAAAGGACGGATCGGTGTTCGGCACCAACGGGCCGTTGGGATAACCGGAGGCAAAGCGGCCGTTGCGCGCGGCTGTGTAATCGTTGATCTCGATCCCCATGGCCGGCAGGGACCACAAGGCCAAGATGCAAACGAGTGCGAACTGTCTCGGGGCCTTCATGTCGCTGTTCCTCGACGGAATGGTTTCTCGATCAAGCGGCCTATGTCGGCCGCCGCAGGTCAGGGATGAACGAATTGATCGAGCCGTTATGATGAGTCTTGCCGTGCAACAGGCCGATAGCGAAGGTATTTTGCCTGCTAAACATTATGACCGCTGCCGGGCAAAATCGCAAGGAAAACACCTGGATGCGAGGGTGGAAACTGCTCACCGGGCAGGCGAAGTGGCCGCTCCGTTCCACGTATGCGGGCTATGTTGAAATATCGCATGTCGCGAACACTTCATCCGTGGGGAACATCCCGGCGATTGACACGGAGCGATCCGACAATAATACTTACTCAGACTGAAAACGCCCCCACTGCCCCTGCGGCAGTGGAGCAATGTTTGGCCACTACGCTCGGTTCCCCCACAACGTTTCCTCGCCGCCCTTCGCGTGCCGCCCGCCCGGCCCTCCGGGCCGGGCGGGCGGCACGCGAAGGGCGGCGAATGTGGAGAACGCCCTAGCCGGTAGTGGTCAAACACGCGTTCCCCCGGCACAGGGCCGGTGGGGACGTTTACAGTTTGACACTTAGAGCCTGCGGCTGGCAACCCCTGCAACGCCCGTCGGCAATAACACTTGACTTGAGTCTGGAGGAAACTGTGGCGATCCTGGCATGCTTTCTGGCAGCACTGTTCTTGGCTGCGCCCGCGGACGGAGAGGAAACTTGGCCGCAGTTCCGCGGTCCACAGGGCAACGGCCATGCGGATGCCGCGGGCCTTCCGTTGAAATGGAGCGACCATGACAACGTCGTCTGGAAAACGCCGATCCACGACCTTGGCTGGTCCTCGCCGGTCATCTGGAAAGACGCGGTATGGGTGACGACGGCGACTATCGACGGCCACCAGGAATTCGCCGTTTGTATCGACCGCGCAAGCGGCAAGATCGTCCTTGACGTAAAGGTCTTTGACACGGAGAAGCCGGAACACGTCGCCACGTCGAACAGTTATGCCTCGCCCACGCCGGTCATTGAGGCCGGCCGTCTTTACGCCCACTACGGCACCTATGGCACGGCCTGCCTGGATACCGTCTCGGGCAAAATCCTCTGGAGCCGCCGGGACTTCAACTGCGACCACCACGAAGGCCCCGGCAGCTCACCCATGCTCTGGGGTGAGCTGTTGATCTTCAACGTCGACGGCCGCGACGTCCAGTATGTCGTAGCCTTGGACAAGGCCACGGGCAAGACGGTCTGGAAGACCAAGCGGTCGATCGACTACGGCCAATATCCGGAGAACACACGCAAGGCGTTTTGTACGCCGATCCTCATCGACTGGGGCGGCCGCCAGCAGCTTGTCAGCCCCGGGGCGAAGGCCATCATGGGTTATGATCCCGGCTCGGGCAAAGAGCTGTGGAAGGTGCGTTACGACGGCTGGTCGGTGACGCCGCGGCCCGTGTTCGGCCGCGGTCTGATCTTCCTGGTCAACGATTACGAACGTCCCGAGCTTTGGGCCATCCGCCCCGGCGGCACGGGCGATCTGACCGATAGCCACGTGGCATGGAAGGACGCCAAGGCAGCGCCTTCCCGTCCCTCGCTGCTATTGATCGACGACCTGCTCTACATGGTCAGTGCCACGGGCATCGCATCGTGCGTAGAGGCCGAGACAGGCCGCGTGGTTTGGCGAGAACGGATGGGCGGCAACTACTCGGCCTCGCCTGTCTGCGCCGACGGGCGGATCTACTTTTTCAATCACGAGGGAACCGCCACGGTGATTCAGCCGGGCCGCAAGTATGCGGTCTTGGCCGTCAATAAGCTGGACGGCGACGACCTCATGGCCAGTCCGGCGGTGGCCGGGAAAGCCCTCTTCGTGCGGACCAGGACGAACCTGTACCGCATCGAAAAGCCGTAGGGTGGGACAAGGTCGCGCGAGTTATGGTGGGCCTGCGCAAACCGGACAACCTCGATTCGTGGATCAACTCGGAAACAACGTTAGACCGCGACCGCAGGCCCACCAGAAGATCGGTTTGCTGGTCCCACCCTACGGGCTCTCACTCGCGGATGTCATAGCAAATAATTTCTAGCGGCGTGCGGATGTACAACTTCCCCTGCGCGATCACGGGCATGTTCCAGTCCAGCAGGCCCGCATGGCTGCGCGGTCCCGAGTTCTTCAGATTGTGGACCTTCTCGATCCGCCCCCGCTCGACATAGACGCCTGGGTTGGCCTCGACCAGCGTAACCGTCTGGTGACTACGGAGATAAATGTGTCCGTCCGCGGCGCACATTGACACGCCCATGAAGAAGCCGGGCTGCATCCATTGCAACTTGCCCGTCTGCAAATCCGAGCAGCGGAACGAGAAATTGGCTTTGCCGGGACTGCCGCTGATTTCCCATGCCTCCTGGCGGACGTCGGTCCAGAGACCATAAATATGACCGTCCACGACCACCGGCGGTGTGATGGCTTCATGTACGGGGATGCCCGACCAGAGGACCCTAGGCTTGGGATCGGCCTGCGAGAAATCGCACTGGACCAGGGCCATCTGCCAACCATTCAAAACGTCCAGGTAGAGGTTGCCGCCGACGGGCCTGAGTCCACCGCTGGCCCAGGCCGGGGCCTCGTTGGGGCCGCAGCACTCCCAGTTCCAGACCTGCTTGCCGTCGGCCAGCCGCAGTATCTTCCACTGGCGATTGCCGTGAATCGCCACGCAGTCTTCCCGGTTGAATGTCAGGGGCAGCCCGCTGCCGAAGATCAGTCCCCCTCCGCGACTGCCGGGCGGGCACTTTTCCTCCAACTTCCACACGACCTTGCCGGTCAGCGTGCTGTAGGCAAAGACCTGCATTTTGTCGGTTACTGAGGTTTTGTCCCAGGCGGGAATGGCCGGGTTACCGCCCTGCCAATAGAACATGACGAACTTATCACCGATGGGCAACAACGAGCCGTTAAAGCCCTTCCACTCCAGGTTGCCGTTGTCTTTCACTGAGCCGTCCAAGTAGGGCGACTCTTTGCGGAAGTCGTGCTGCCAGACGATCTTCCCGGTTTTCCGCTCAAAGCAAAAACCATTCCCGAAGGTCCCCACTTCATATACGTACTGGTCGGTAATCGTGGGCGTGGCGCGGACCCCCAGCTCGCCCCAGCCGACGAACCAGATGGGCGGCACTTCATAGGTGTGCCTCCACTTCTCCTTGCCGGTGTTGGCGTCAACGCAACGAACGGTCTCATGCGCCGCATCTTCGTCCAACTGGGCAAAGCAGAGATCGTCGCCGGCAACGGAAGGATGGTTGGAACCGGTGCCCACAGGGATCCGCCAGAGCACGCGCGGGCCGCCCTTGGGCCACCGCTTGAGCAATCCCCGCTCGTTCGACGTGCAATCGCCGTTAGGCCCGGCCCAACGGGGCCAATCCGCAGCGCCTGGCGAGTTCGTCGCCGCCTTGTCGCCCGCCATCGCGGTGGCACACACCAGCCACACGATTGCCACCGCACCGAGATATGCGTCTCTCCGTGCCATCAGTTTTTCGCTCCTATGCAATAGATAGTCTTTGTGCCTCGGATGATAATCTTGTCCTGGACGAAGAAAGGCGTACCTGTGAAGCCGTCCTCGATCTTATTGACCCGCACCGGCTTGCATGCCGGGCCAAGTTCGAACACGGCGGCGTTGCCGGCGTCGTCGAAGAAGAAGACGTTCCTGTCCGTCACAGTTGGGCTGGCATAGGCGTAGTGCGCGGGCGCGAGGCCCTCGATCTTCACGCCCGATGTGAGCTGCTCGGTCTTGGTCGCCTCATCCAGGGCACGGCTGACCGTGAGGACTTTGCCAGTCTTCGCGTCGATGACGTGCAACCGGCAGCGTTTCTCGATCGTATAAATGAGGCCGTCCCGGTAAACGGGCGAGGCCATGAAGACGCCGTTGAGATCGGTTTTCCAAAGTTCTTTCGGCCGCAGGCCCTTTTCGGCCTTGGCGGGCAGTTCCAGCGCCACGGCCTTGCCGTCGATGACGTAAAGGACGTTGCCCTCGACCAACGGCGTGGTGTAGGCGGACTCGAAGAGCCCCGAGCAAAGGACCTCGCCGTCGGCCAGCCTGACGATGTCGCCGGCCGGCGTGACGACGACGGGCGTGGCGTTAGCCTTCGCAACCACGGGCGTGGCGTACGTAGGTTTGGCGTCGGCGGCTTTCCATAGTGTTTTGCCGTCTTTCGCGCTCAAGGCCAGCAGGCAACCCCAAGACTGGATGATCCGGTCTCCGTGGAAAAGCGGTGACGCGCAGAAATGTTCTTCATCCTCGGCCGTCTCGACGATGCGGATCCACTTCAGGTTCCCCTCCAGATCGTAGCAAGCGCACAATCCCATGGCGTTGACGTAGAAGACAAGTTGGCCGTTGCTGGCGGGCGTGGGTGTGGAATGCTTGCTCTCGCCGCCACAGCCGCGCATGAGTTTCTTGGAAAGATCGGCTGGGATGTCTTGGCTATCTTTGCTGAAGAGGTCCTTCTTCCAAAGGATTTTGCCGTCGGCCAGGTCGAGGCAGATGAGGCTGCCCATCTCGGCGGTTACGAAGACCTTGTTGCCCACAACGATGGGCGAGGAATAGCCGCCAACCTCCACGCGGGTCTTCCAGAGCATATTCCGATCCGCCGACCAGTCGACGAGCGGCCGGACGCCTGGGAAATGGCCGTTGCCGTCCATGCGCCATGCGACGTTGGCGGCCCGATCCGGTTTCGCGGCGGCCCCGTAGGTTTTTATTTGAGCATGGCCGGCCTTGGTTGCCAGCGCGGCAACCAAAAGCAACGACGGCAAGCAAAACCTTCTTTGCATGATTTTCTCCTCGGCGGTGGCCCCGCGGCATTCATGGTAACATGCGGATTCGGGCGCTGCCATTGTTTTTGAGAATTGCTTTTGAGAAGAACTGGGGATACCCATACCGTTGCCGGACCTGCGCTGCGCTTGTTCCGGCCTACAGTTGCGCTTGTTCCGGCCTACCGCATCCCGTTGAAGCGGGTATAATAGGCGTTTTGGCCGCATGGAAGTATTTTGAATGCGAGGGATTTGTCAACATGGGATTTCTTTCCGGGCCGCTGTCGTTCCAGTGTTTCCAGATCGACGGCGATGACACGCGACAGTTTGGCCCCAGCGACATCAAGATCCTGGAAAAGTTTGCCATCAGCGAGGTTGCCGCCACGGCCGAACAGCCGGGCGTGGGTTTCCTGGCCGGTGAGCATCTCCTGGACCTCAAATTCAGCCTGGAAAAGAACGTCATCGGCGAGGCCCTGAATTGCGCCATCCGCGTCGATACGCACCAGATCCCCGCGGCCGTGCGCAAGGCCTGGCAGCAACTGGAACTGGCCGCCCTGACGGCCGATAACCCCGATAGCCGGCCGAGCAAGGCCCAGCGGCAAGAGGCCCGCGAGGCAGTCGAGGCCCGCTGTGAGGACGAGATCCGCAGTGGCCGCTTTTTGCGCATGCAGCAGTTCCCTGTGCTCTGGGATACCCGCCAGCGCATGCTCTATTTCGGCGCTTCCAGCGCCACGGCGGCCGATCTCTGCTGCGACTTGTTCGCCCGCGCCTTTGGGCTCGAGTTGCTGCCCATGACCGCCAGCCGACGTGCCCACAATTGGGCCACCGAGGCCAAACGCCGCAAGACGCTCGATCAGACCATCCCCTCCGTGTTCCACACGAACAACACTACGGCCGAGATCTCCTGGTGGAACCAGCAGGAGGGCAACTGGGACTTCCTGGGCAACGAGTTCCTGCTCTGGCTCTGGTGGCGGTGGGAGACGGTGAGCGACACGCTCGCGCTGGGCGACCAGTCGGAGGTGACCGGCATGTTCGCCCGCACGCTCAGCTTGCAGTGTCCGCGCGACGAGTCGGGCAAGGAGACGATTACCGCCGATGGGCCGACCGGCCTGCCGGAAGTCATGCAGGCGGTCCGCAGCGGCAAGCTGCCGCGGAAGGCCGGCATGACGATCGTGCGGCACGGCGAGCAGTACGATTTGACGATCCAGCCCGAGACGTTTATGATCAGCGGAGCCAAGATCCACGTGGAGGATACTTCCGAGGGCCGCGGCGTACTCGAGGACCGTATCGAAAGCGTTCGCAGCCTGCACGAGACGGTGGACCTGATGTTTCGCGCGTTTTGCGAGCAACGGGTGGGCAAGAATTGGAACGGCGAGTTGGAGCAGATCAGCCGTTGGCTGAAAGCCGAGGGCCCGCGGCGGAAGAACCCGGCGGCATAATGTTGTTTTGTTGGCTTGGAGGTATCGCGATGTTTGCTTTACGCACAATCAGTATGGCCTGCGTGGTTTCTTGGTTTGCAGTTGGTATTGCCCGATGTCAGCCCGGCGACTGGGCTCCCTATTTGGACGGCGGTGCCGCGAAAGCATTTCAACGCGACGGTGTCACGATCAAGTTCGACGAGCATCATACGGCGATTGCTCTCGACGCAGTTAATGCGAAGTTGAGCGATGCAAGCCTACAGTTCGTTGGGGTGCTGTCGGACTTGCGTGCGGTAAAGCTCTCAAAACAGCCGATCACCGACGCCGGGTTGAAAAAGTTGCTGGTGCTCACGAAACTCAAGTCGCTGGGGCTGGACGAAACTCGGGTCACCGATGCCGGCCTGGCTGGGCTCGAAAAGCTGCCCGCGCTGGAAGAGCTTCTCTTGGCAAACACGCGGATCGGCGATGTCGGCATCGAGCACCTCGTGAAGTTGCCCAAGCTCAAGCGTTTACGGCTTTCCGGCAGCAAGGTCACCGACGCCGGAATGGCCAGCCTGGCGGCTGTCAAGACCTTGGAGGATCTCGATTTGAGCAAGACGGCGATTGGCGACGAGGGGCTGACCACGCTGGCCCGCTTGCCCAAGCTGGCAAAGCTCAACCTATACACAACCCGCGTCACGAATGCCGGCCTGGATTCGCTCCAGTCGCTCCGTAGCCTGAAATGGCTCAACCTCGACAACACGGCCGTCACGGACGCCGGGCTAGCCAAATTTCACGGCATGACGAATCTCGAGTTTCTGCACCTGGGCCGCACGCAAATCACCGATACGGGCCTGCCGCAATTAAGCCGCCTGACCAAGCTGCAGGAGTTGCACGTCACGCGCACGCACGTGACGGCCGACGGCGTGAAACGGTTGCAACAATCGCTGCCCAAGTGCAAGATTGTGGACAAGGTGAAGGAGTGAGAAGTTAACAGGCCAAATTCGTAGGGTGGCCCGAGTAACACGAGTCCCACCAGTTTCCGCATCGCATTTGGTGGGACTCGTGGTACTCGGCCCACCCTACAATTTCTCTCGAAGTTGCAGTTATGACGCTCCCCCGGCTGATTCTCGTGGGCGGATTTCTCGGCGCTGGCAAGACGACGCTCCTGGCCCGGGCCGCCCTGCGGTTGTCGCAACAGGGCTATCGCGTGGGGTTGGTGGCCAACGATCAGGCGGCCGACCTGGTCGATAGCGAGATTCTCAAGATCGCCAATACGTGCGTCGAGGAGGTGGCCGGCGGCTGCTTCTGCTGCCGCTTTCCCGACATGATCGCGGCCCTGGATCGCATGGTCCAACGTGATCGGGCCAACGTGCTCCTGGGCGAGCCGGTGGGAAGCTGCACGGACCTGGCTGCCACCGTGATGCGGCCGCTCAAGGCGCTGCACGCCGCACAGTTCGACGTGGCCCCGCTCTCCGTGCTGGTGGATGGCAAGCAGGTCCGCGTGCTGGCCCGCTTGCGGGCGGAAGCGGAACAGCCGGGGCGGTTCCCCGACAACGTCCTCTATATTTACGAAAAGCAATTGGAAGAGGCCGACCTGATCGTGCTCAACAAGGTTGATCGCCTTTCCGGCGGCGAACGGGAGGAATTGAGAACTTCGCTTGCCGCGCGGTTCCCGGGCAAGCCAATCCTGACGATGTCGGCCCTCAGCGGCGAGGGTGTCGATGCCTGGCTCGATGCCGTTGCCGGGCAGGGTATAGCCCATCAGAACGCCATTGACGTCGATTACGATACCTACGCCGCGGGCGAAGCCGCGCTGGGTTGGCTCAATGCGATGGTCGCATTGCGCGGCGGCGGACCAATCGACTGGCAGGCCTTTGCCACAGACCTGTTGGAAGAGATTCGTCGTCAGTCGGCCGCCGCCGGCGCGGAGATCGCGCACGTCAAACTGATTATCGGTCGGGGGGCCGAAAGCCTGACCGGCAATCTCACGAGCAACGACAGCCCCGCTTTTATCAGTGGCCGTCTCGGCGCCGCGTTGACGCAATCGACGATGCGGATCAACGCCCGCGTACATATCGGGCCAGACGAACTGCGGGCGATTGTCCAGCGCGCCGTGCAAGTCGCCGCCGGTCAACGGCTGGACACGGCGATAACCTCAATGCACAGTTTTCGCCCCAGCCGGCCCGTTCCCACGCACCGGTTTGCGCGATAGGCATGTACAACCGGCCCGCGGGCATGTTATACTAGTGGAATCCCTCCCCCGCCCGCCCCCCGCCTCCTGCCATCCCATGTTTTCCACGCGATTTTCCCTCGCCGCGTCTTCGTTCTTCTGTGCTTCGCTCTGGACTGCAATCCTGCTTGCCGAGGACTGGCCACGCTGGGGCGGCCGCGATGATTGCAACATGATTTCCGGCGAAAAAGGACTGCCCGCAACGTTCGTTCCGGGGAAAAAGAGTCCCCAGGGCAGCGGCATCGACATGCGGACCACGCACAACGTGAGGTGGGTCGCGCGGCTGGGCACGCAGACTTACGGCAACGTGACGGTCGCTAATGGTCGCATCTACCTGGGCACCAACGACGAGGACCTGCATGACCCGCGGGTCCCTTCCACCCGTGGCGGCGTGGTGATGTGTCTCGACGAGGCGACCGGCAAGCTGATCTGGCAATTGATCGTACCCCGGTTTGAAACGAACCTGCCGGAATTCAATTTCGATAACATGGGCCTTGGTATCTGCTCGTCGCCAACGGTCGACGGCGACCGCGTCTACCTGGTGACGAACCGCTGCGAGGTCGTTTGCCTGGACGTGCATGGGCTGGCCAACGGCAACGACGGGCCGTTTATTGACGAAGGCCGTTTTATCGCCGGCCCGGGGCGTCCGCCAGTCACCTTGCAGGCCACCGATGCCGACATCGTCTGGAAGCTGGACATCATCCACGATCTGGACGTTTGGGTCCAGGACGCGGCCAACTGCTCGATTCTCGTGCATGGCGATTTCCTCTATGTCTGCACGTCCAATGGCGTCGACCGTTCGCACACGCGCGTTCCGCGGCCGCTGGCGCCCAGCCTGATCGTGCTAGATAAGAGGACCGGCCGGTTGGTAGCCGCGGACGACGAGAAGATCGGCACGCGGTTGTTCCACGGCCAGTGGTCGTCGCCTTCGCTGGGCGTGGTCAACGGCAAGCCGCAGATCTTCTTCGGCGGCGGCGACGGCGTGCTGTATGCCTTCGAGCCGCAAACGTCGATGCCCAAGGAGCCGGTGAAGCTTAAAAAAGTCTGGTCTTTCGATTGCAATCCGCCAGAGTACAAGGTCGTCAAGGGGAAGAAAGTCGTATACTTCGACGGCGACATACGCAAGCACCGCTGCAACAACAACGACGGCACCTTCGTGGGCTTCAGCGAGATCATCGGCACGCCGGTTTTCTACAAGAACCGCGTCTACGTGACGATCGGCCAGGACCCGTCGCACGGCCGCGGCGTGGGCATGCTGACGTGCATCGACGCCACCCAGCATGGCGACGTGAGCGGCACGGCCAAAATCTGGTCGTATCCGATCGGGCGGAGTCTGTCTTCGCCCTCGATCGTCGACGGCCTGCTCTATGTTGCCGACACGTTCGAGGGCGTTTATTGCTTCGACGCGAACACGGGCAAGAAGTACTGGTTCCATCCCCTCAGTTCCGAGGTCTGGGGCTCGACGATGGTGGCCGACGGCAAAGTCTATCTGGGCACGAAGAAGAGCCTGATCGTATTGGCCGCCGGCAAGCAGGACAAGCTGCTGACCAGCATCCCCCTGGGCACGCCCGTGTATTGTACGCCGGTGGTGGCCAACGGCGTTCTGTACGTGGCCTCACAGCGCTACTTGTGGGCGGTGCAGGAGTAGGGCGGGGCAGGAGAATTGTAAAGTCCTTCGTAGCACGGAATTTATTCCGTGGCCATGCCTATTTCAGGGAAACGGAATGAATTCCGTTCTACGTAGGAATGTCGTAGACAGACTTTGCAGTTCTCCTGGCCGACATCTCCTGGCCAACATCCTCTGTGCCCGGCGGCCGCCGTGTGGTACAATGCATTCTGACCCGCCACAATTACCCCATCACCCACCTGCGACCCGCCCGCCTGTGAACCCCAGCGATCTAGAGTTTGTCGATGAGACCGTTGAGCGCCTGGGCCATCGCACGGAGGCCGTGATCCCCATTCTGCAGGCCATCCAGTCGCATTTTCGCTACCTGCCCCGCGAGGCAATGGAGCGGGTCTGCCGGCTGACGGATATCACGCCCGCAACTATCGAAGGCGTTTCCACATTTTACACACAGTTCCGCCACCGGCCGGTCGGCCAGCACATCATTAGCGTCTGCCACGGCACGGCCTGCCATGTCAAAGGCTCGGAACTGGTGCAAGACGCCTTGGAGCGGCACCTCCGTATTGGCCACGGCATCGATACCGATTCCAAGGGCGTTTTCACGGTGGAGAAAGTCGCCTGCCTGGGCTGTTGCACGCTGGCGCCGGTCATCCAGATCGACAACGTAACCTACGGCCATCTCAATTCGCATCGCGTGGGCGAGGTGCTCGAGGCATTTCTCGCGGAAGACCGCGAGGGCCGGCCTTCCGGCTTGGCAGCGGCTGCGCTCGAAGGCCCCGTGGGCGAGATTCGCGTCGGCTTGGGGTCGTGCTGCGTGGCCTTGGGCAGTGGAAAGGTCCATGACACCATCTGCCGGACCTTGGCCGCCACGGGCGCCGCCGCCGTGGTCAAGCAGGTTGGCTGTGTGGGGATGTGCCACCAAACGCCGCTGGTGGAACTGATTCCGCCCGGCGGCGGCCCGTCCAAGCTGTTTGCCCGCGTGCGGGCCGAAGACGCTCGGGCGATCGTGCTCTCACAATACAAGCCCAAGGGTCTCTGGCGGCGGCTGTCGCATCGGGCGGCCGGTTGGTTCGATCGTTTTTTGAGCGACGAGACACCCGACCCGGTGGCTGATCGAGCGATTGACGTTCGCGACCGGCCAGTCTGTGCGTTCCTGGGGCCGCAGCAGCACGTGGCCACGGAATACTGCGGCCAAATCGATCCGACCGATGTGGACGAGTACCTGCGCCACGACGGGCTCAAGGCCCTGCGGCATTGCCTGGAGAAACTTTCGCCGGAGCAGATCATCGAACACGTGCGCGAGAGCGGCTTGCGGGGCCGCGGCGGCGCGGGTTTTCCTACTGGGCAGAAGTGGGCCGCCGTGCGTGCCACGCCGGGCGACAAGAAGTACGTGATCTGCAACGGCGACGAAGGCGACCCAGGCGCGTTCATGGACCGCATGCTGCTGGAGTCGTTTCCCTATCGCATCATCGAGGGTATGGTGATCGCGGCCAAGGCCGTGGGGGCCGACGAGGGCATCTTTTACATTCGCGCCGAGTACCCGCTGGCGGTGAAGCGGATTCGCGAGGCCCTGCGCAGGCTGGAGGACCGCGGCCTGCTGGGCGACCGTGTCTTGAGCACCGATTTCCGCCTGCACCTCTCGGTAAAAGAAGGGGCGGGGGCCTTCGTCTGCGGCGAAGAGACCGCGCTGCTGGCCTCGCTGGAAGGCCGCCGCGGCATGCCTCGCCTGCGCCCGCCCTATCCGGCCGAATCGGGCCTGTGGGGCCAGCCGACTTCGGTGAATAATGTCGAAACCTACGCCCTGGTCCCTTGGATCTTCCGCAACGGGCCGCAGGCATTTGCCCGCCTGGGCACGGAAAAGAGCAAGGGCACGAAGGTCTTTGCCCTGGCCGGCAAAGTTGTGCGCGGCGGCCTGATCGAAGTGCCGATGGGCATCACCGTTCGCCAGATCGTCGAGGACATCGGGGGTGGCGTGGCCGGCGGACGCACGTTCAAGGCCGTGCAGATCGGTGGGCCGTCGGGTGGCTGCGTGCCCGCCGAACTGGCCGACACGTCTGTCGACTACGAGGCCTTGACCCAGGCCGGGGCCATCATGGGCTCCGGCGGCATGGTCGTGCTGGATGATCGCGATTGCATGGTCGACATGGCCCGCTACTTCCTCCGCTTCACGCAGGACCAGTCCTGCGGCAAGTGTACGCTCTGTCGCATCGGCACGCGACGGATGCGCGACATCCTCGATCGCATATGTTGCGGCAAGGGGCAGAAGGGCGACCTCGAATTGCTCGAACACCTCAGCCGCACCGTGGGGGCCGGCAGTATCTGCGGGTTGGGCCGCACCGCGCCCAACCCGGTGCTCTCCACGCTGCGTTACTTCCGCGCGGAATACGAGGCTCACCTGGCCGGTCGCTGCCCGGCGGGCAAGTGCAAGGATCTGATCGCCTACCGTGTAAACGAGGCCTGCATCGGTTGCACGCTCTGTGCCCAGAAGTGCCCCGCCGACGCCATCCCCATGACGCCTTACGCCCGGCATACGATCGACATGCAGAAGTGTACGCGCTGCGACACCTGCCGGCAGGTCTGTCCGACGCAAGCGGTGTACGTGGAGTGATTGAGCAAATGCCGCGCATCACCATTGACCAACGCGAAATCGACGTACCGGCCGGATCGACGATCCTGGATGCGGCCGAGAGCCTCGGCATCGAAATCCCCACGCTCTGCTTCGCGCGGCAGTGCGAACCGTCGACCTCGTGCCTGGTCTGCCTGGTGAAGCTATTGCCCAGCGGCCGCCTCGTTCCGGCCTGTGCCACGCTGACGGCCGACGGCATGCAGGTCGAAAGCGAGACCGAGGAAGTTCATGCGCTCCGCCGTAATACACTTGAGCTGCTCCTCAGCGATCACCTGGGCGACTGCGTGGCCCCCTGCTCGTTTGGCTGCCCGGCGCAGATGAACATCCCGCAGATGCTCCGCCAGATTGGCGCCGGCCAACTCCGCGAGGCCCTGATCACGGTCAAAGCCGACATCGCCCTGCCGGCCGTGCTGGGTCGGATCTGCCCCGCGCCCTGCGAGAAGGTCTGCCGCCGTGGGAATCTCGACAGTTCGATCGCGATCTGCGAGCTCAAGCGGATCGTGGCCGATGTCGATCTAGCTTCCGCGGAGCCTTACTTGCCGCCATGTCGGCCCGCGTCGGGCAAGCGGGCAGCGATTGTCGGCGGCGGCCCGGCCGGGTTGGCGGCCGCCTATTACTTGGCCCAGGAGGGCCATGCCTGTACGATCTTCGACGACTCGGACACGCTGGGCGGGATGTTCGGCCGCGAGATCCCCGCGGAGAAACTGCCGCGCGACGTGCTCGAGCGCGAGATCGCCCAGATCCTGCGATTGGGCATCGAGACGCAACTGAATACGCGGATCGGCCGCGACGTTTCCCTGGCGGAACTGCGGGACCAGTCCGACGTGGTGGTGATCGCCGTCGGCTGGACAGCAGCCCAACAAGTGCCGCCCTGGGGGGTGGGCGTTTCCGGCGGCGGGATTGCGGTTAAGCGGCGGACCTATGAGACGAACCTGTCGGGCGTTTTTGCGGTCGGCAACGCCTTGCGCGGGCAGGGGACAACCGGCATCCGCAGCGTGGCCGATGCCAAGGAGGCAACGGTGGCCATCGACCAGTATCTCCGCGGCCAGCCGGTAACCGGCACGAGTCCGCCGTTTACCACGCGGATCGGGAAGATGGACCGCGAGGAACTGGTGCAGCTTTCCATCGAGACGGCCGCTGCCCCGCGTTGCGCATCGATAAGCGGTGTCGACGCTTCGGCGGCTGCCCAGCAGGCCGCGCGGTGCCTGCATTGCGATTGCCGTGCGCTGACGACCTGCCGCTTGCGGAAGTATTCGGCCCTCTACAGCGCCGATCCGCGGCGGTTCAAGGCCGAACGCCGCAAGTACGAGCAGGACATCCGCCATGCTGACATACTTTTCGAGCCGGGCAAGTGCATCGACTGCGGCCTCTGCGTGCAGATCACGGCGGCCGGCGGCGAGTACTTCGGTCTGACCTACATCGGCCGCGGTTTCGACGTGCGGATCGGCGTGCCGCTAGGCCATTCCGCCGCCGAGGCTTTTCATCAGGTCGCGGCCGAGTGTGTCGCCGCCTGCCCTACCGCGGCGATTGCCTGGAAGAAGAACACGCCGACGTGCGCCTCGTTCGCGATCTGCGGCGACGAAATGCCCGCGACCCCGGCCAGCTTGCCTGGCCGGTGAACGAGTCTTATTAGCGAAGAATGGATTCATCGATTTTCCTTGAATTACGGTGGACTCGCCTGCGTGCTGTTTCAAATATTCATCAACGAGGGTGATGGATTTGCCAGGGATCTGCTTCATCTTTTGAAACAGGCCGCGAAGCACGCAAGGACCTTGTCGCCTTTTCCTGCTGCCTTTTCGGGGTGACACAAATCGCGGCCGGAAAAACGGCGCTCGGCCTGTTGCAAACTTTGAAACAGTTTGTTGCATTCTTGCTCTAGCACCCAAAGGGAGAAGTTCAAAAATAATTCTGAGCTAATGGGGCATGCTTCAAAACCACAGCAACACGTCCACTGGCGGAAATTCTGTAGGGAACCCCCTCCGTGGCGTTCCAGGGCCACCGGAACGCCACGGAGGGCGTTCCCTACAGTGTTCCCAAACGGCCCGCAAATTGAACCATGCCGCTAATGGGCCGCATCGAGGGCTGCGGCACGGAGGAAGTCGGAGAGCCCTTTGAAGCCCTTGTGTTTGGCCGTAGTTTCCAGCACGGCTTTTTCTTCGGCCGTGAGGCGCACGTTGACCTGTTGGGTGCGGATACCTTCCCGGGCGGGAGCTGGCGGCGCGTTACCTTGTTCCAACATGCAGGCCACGGCGCCGCACAATGCCTCCTGCGCGTCCTGGATGCACCGCTCGACAGTCTTGCCGTCGCCGAAGACATGCGGCAGTTCGAGACTGCGGCCGTACCAGTGCCCAGCTTCGCAATGCACAATGATTTGATACTCGACGGCAATTCGCCTGGCTTCTTTCAATACCTGCGCGGAGAAGGGGCGGTCAATCGCCTTGGCAGATTCTTTCGACTTGTCGGACATAGTAGGGTTTCACCTTGCCCCGATGTACGGGAATAGAAACCGGTTACTCGCCTTCTTTAGTAAAGATGTGGTGCGAACCGTGAACGCGGGCGAGTTTGTAACCGGCACTTTCCAGCATTGCCTTGACATCGGCGAATCGTTTTTCGCTGGCCATGGGAATAGTATACTCTATGCTATACGATTGTCAACGGCATCGGTTCGTCGCGTTTACTTCGACCGTGAGGCGCACGTTGACCTGAACGTAGTTATACTCCTCCGTGGCCGGGCCGGCGAGCGAGTGGTTCTGCGGCGTGAGCTTGGGAGATACCAGGCGAAGGTCCATGGATCACAGGTATCCGTGCTCGCGACCCCAATTGAGCCATACCTCCGCCATTCGGCGAATGGCGCTGCCGCCTGCGGCAACGGTAACGGCCCGCGATTCGCAACCATTGCCGGCCGTCGGGCCGAGGCCGGCTAGCACGACCGCCCCGGACTGCCGGGGATCAGCCCAACGGCCAAGCGGCCCCTGAGACCATTGGGGGGCAAAAGCAGTTTCGGAAAACGCGTACGGCGGTAGCGATGCGCGCCGAGACTGTAGATAATTGAACCGTGCTGGGCATGCTGGCCGACCGTAGGCATCCCCCGCCTCTTCGCCGTTGACCAAACGATGGTACGGGGTTAAGATGGGGGGTGTAGGCCGTGCCCCAAGGATTGCTTGCGCAACCCAAACGGCTGGAGACCAGACCGAGGACCGTTCATACGGACACTTCGGCGGCCAGAGTATTGGCGCCCACGAGCCATGAGATGAGCGTAGCCGAAACCCAATTCGCCGTTTCGAAGCCCAAACGTCGCTGGTTCCAATTCAGCCTGCGAACGCTCTTGGTCGTCGTTACATTCGCTTCCGTGCTTTGTTCCATTGCAACATACATTGGCTGGGACTTCATCTGGAGCCTGTTCTGTTCCGCACTCTGTTCCCTCTGTTCCATCGGCAGCGTTATCGGCTGGCGTATGCCTTTGGCCGTCGTGGTCTTTGCGGCAATCGGGGGCGTCATCGCCAAAACGCGAAGCGTCGAATTCGTCCGGTTGCTGGGGGCAGTGATTGTCGGCCTACTGGTGTGTTGGTTTGTGGTCGAGTTCGATTATTCTGCATTGGCTCGATTCAGGGTCGATCATCCCGGAGAGCACCTTGGCGGGACTCCCCTTGGCGAGATTGTAACCCGTTACAGGAACTATGCCTATGCAGTTCCTGTCTTAGCGCTGTTGGTCGGCTGCATATCCATCTGGGTGCCGCCTAAGTCCAGGGTCGTGTTTGAAGTGGTGATTCAGGCCGTTTGGATTCTAGCTCTCATGTGGGCTTGCACTGTGCTCATAGCCTGGCAATGGCAGAACGTTCCCTTTTTCAGCGGCATGCGGTGGCATTATTAAGTAGCCGCCAACAAGGCACGGCGGCAGCGCAAGTCGCCGCTTGATGCTGCAGGCCATGGGAACGTGGTACACTGACTGGCAGTTCAACCCGATTTAAGAAGGCAGGTGCGGCGACCGCCGTGCCTGCCGTTGAGCAACGCGGTAGCCAAAGACAGCAGTGAACAACGGAGGAGACGACAGGCAAGGACCAAGGCAAGGCAACTCGTTGGCTTGGTGCAGGGAGCGTCTGCACGGGAAGGCCAGGCGGTTGAACAGAAGGATCTGGAGTCGATGATTGCGCAGACAATGGAGAAGCTGCTACGGTCGAAAAGGAAACTCTGGGCCGAATGATGGCGAGGAATGTCAACCTACGTTCAGCGTGTTCGCCAGATCGCGTCCGGCAGTGGACGGGGGAAGCGGTTTACCTTCTCGGTGGTAAAGCTCGATCATTTCCTCGATAATCTCGCAAAGCTCTTGGAAGACAATTTGTTGGTTGTCGCCATGACAACCACCCAGCATCAGGCCGGGCGAGCCGCCGACGTAACATTGGTCTACTTCCGACCGCTCGACGATCTTCACGTAGCGATCACTTTCCTTCATGATTGCGACTCCGCTCCTACCTGTCATTTCATCACAACTGGCCGGGCCTATACAACCTGTTGCTTATGCGGCCAGTCGCGGCTATGATTTAATTTAGGCAGAGTGGAGAACCCAAGCCGGGAGGCGTTGTTTATGGAAACAAATGTAAGAGCAGTTTTTCGCAACGGCGTGTTCGTTCCGACGACCGCCTGCAATTTACCCGAGAACGCGGAAGTTGAGGTCTTCGCTCAGGGCAGCGCAACAAGCCCGCCAAAGGAAAGAGAGCCCGCGATCATCGACCGTGGCCGCGGGCCGCAGATTGCCGGATCACGGATCACCGTGTTCGACGTCATGGATTACTTGAAGAACGACTGGAATCGGGAAAGCATTGCCTTGCTCTTTCGGCTGTCGTCGCTCGACATTCAGGCGGCGATCGACTATATCGAGGCCCACCGCGCGGAGGTCGAGGCGGAATACCAGCGGATACTCGATCGCCACCATAACTACCGCTACCCGCCGGAAGTGCAGGCGAAGGTGGACGAATGTCGCCGGCGCGCCGATGAGCGATTGAAGGAGGTTCGCAGTCGGCAGAAGCAAAGGGAGCGCGCCGATGCTGAGGATCTTGGCTGATCACAACGTCGAGTCTCCGCTTCACTCCTTCCCTTTCAGCCGCACCTGCGGCAGGTCTTTCCAGCGGCTCGACTCGTAGTGCTCGATGCGCCCCTTGGGCGCACGCGTGACCATGGCCGCCATGCCGGGCGTGTCATCGATCAGCTTCAAACCCTTCTCCGGACCGAGCACGCCGACGGCCTTGGTGATGGCGTCGGCGGCCATGCCGGTGGGGCCGACCACCATCACGCGGCAATGATCCGTCAACGCCATACCGGTCCGCGGATCGACAATGTGCGAGTAGCGCTTGCCGCCAATCTCGACGTACTGCACGACGTCGCCGGAGGTGGAAACCGCCACGCGCGATAGCTCGAGATACGACAGCGGCTCGCCATGCGGATCGTCCAAGGGCGGAATGCCGACCCGCCAACCGGCGCGGCCCGGCGGCGGATCGCCCAAGCGCATGTCGCCGCCCGCCTCCACCAGGGCTTGCGTGATGCCGTGCCGCTGAAGCACTGCCAGGCCCTCGTCCATGGCGTAGCCCTTGGCAATCCCGCCCAGGTCCAGCCGCATCCCCTTCTTGAGCAGTTCAACCGCCTGATGGGCGGCGTCGAGCCGGACAAATTTGTAACCGACCAGCTCTTCCGCCTGCCGCAGGACCTGGGGCGCGGGAAGCTCCTTCTGCCGCCGCGCCCGCCGCCAGAGCCGCACCACCGGGCCGACCGTCACGTCGAAGGCCCCGTCGCTCCGCCGCGATACCGCTTGAGCATGCTCCAGGACCTTCCACAACTCCGCACTAACATGGATAGCTTTCCCCTCGCCGGCGGTATCGCAGAGCCGCCGCAACTCGCTTGTCTCGTCGTAGTCGCTGAGGATGCCGTTCAGGGCATGGATGCGGGAAAAGGCGTCTTTGGCGGCCAGAGTTGCAGCATTCGCGTCGGGATAATACAATACAAGCTTGACTGTTACGGCCATTTCAATCTGAGTGAACTCAAAACGGCGGGGCGCTGCTTGCCCGGCCGATGGTTCGCCCAGGACCGCAGCCGACATTCCCGCCAGCAACCACACACCCAGCACTCGGCCCAAGAGAGTTCCTTCCCACCTTGCAACTCGGGCCGAGGGCGCCGTTTGTAGAACTTGTTTCATCGTAGCACCTATGAGGTTTCCATGATTCGATTATTGCTTGCCCGCCGTCCGCGGCAAAATGGTTTTTGGATTCTCGGCCTGTTGGTCCTAGCAGGCGGGATGACCAGCCTACTCTTGCCCGCCGCACCGGCCGCCGACAAGCCGGCCGCCCAGGCGGCGCCGGCCTTCAAGAGCGCGCTGCCCAGCGTTAATGAATTAGAGCAGATCGCGGAGGCCAAGGCAAAGGCCCTCGCCCGGCCCACGCCCGAGTGGATGCCCAAGCCCGCGATCGAGATCCCCGAGGCCAATGCCGCCAATGCGGCCGCCATGAAGGCCTATGTCGAGCAAGTGCCGGGCACCGAGGCGAAGTTCAAGATGCTGCCCATCCCCGCCGGCAAGTTTGTGATGGGCAGCCCCGCGGCTGAGAAGGGGCACCAGGCCGACGAAGGTCCGCAGCACGAGGTGGCGATCGATCCCTTCTGGATGGAAGAGCACGAGGTCACCTGGGGCGAGTACGAGCTCTGGTCGTTGGCCCTCGACAAGGAGCGGCGGAAGTTCAACAAGGTCGAGACCACCGATCGCGACAAACTGGTCGACGCCGTGGCCGTACCTACGCACCCCTATCAAGAGATGTCGTTCGGCATGGGCAAGGACGGCACGCCGGCCATTTGCATGACGCAGTTCGCCGCCAAGGTCTACTGTCGCTGGCTCTCGGCCAAGACCGGCCGCTATTACCGCCTGCCGACCGAGGCCGAATGGGAATACGCCTGCCGCGCCGGGAAATCGACCGCCTATAGTTTCGGCAACGACGCCGCCAAGCTCGGCGACTATGCCTGGTTTGCCGAGAACAGCGACGACAAATACCATCGCGTGGCCACGAAGAAGCCCAATCCTTGGGGCCTGTACGACATGTACGGCAATGTCTCCGAGTGGACCCTCGACCAGTATGCGGTCGACTTCTACGGCAAGACCGCCGGAGCGGCCGCCCGCAACCCGCTGTCTCCGCCCACCAAGGAATACGGACGAGTGGTCCGCGGTGGCTCATGGGACGATGACGCCGACAAGTGCCGCTCGGCCACGCGTCGGGCCTCGGAAAAGATCTGGAAGAAGCAGGACCCGCAGATTCCCCAGAGCATCTGGTATCTGACCGACGCCACGTTTGTCGGCTTCCGCGTGATCCGGCCGTTGCGCGTGCCGACCGCCGAAGAGGCCAAGAAATATGAGGTCGACCAAGACCAGTTGGAGGCCTACAAAGATTACGTGATGGCCCAGGCCAATAAGCAGTAGCAGCCGTAGGCCGGAACTGCGCTGCGCTTGTTCCGGCCTACAATTTGATCCCGTGCTAGCCATATCCCATGCACGCTCCCGACGAAACGATCGTCGCCCTCGCCTCTCCGCCCGGCGGCGGGGCGAGGGGCATCGTGCGGATCAGCGGTGCGGATCTGAGAGGCTGCCTGGAGCGGGTTTTCCGACCCGATCCGTTCGTACAGATGGCGTCGCTGCATGCGGCGACCGTCGTGCCCGGCTACCTCTGGCTGGCTGGCTTCGCATCGCCCCTGCCGTGTGACCTTTACCTCTGGCCCGGCAAGCGCAGCTATACGGGCCAACCGGTGGCCGAGGTTCATACACTTGGCTCGCCGCCGTTGTTGGAAGCCGTGGTGCGGGCAGTCTGCGCCGGCGGCGCGCGGCCGGCCGAGCCGGGCGAGTTTACGCTCCGCGCGTTCCTTGCCGGACGCCTCGACCTGACCCAAGCCGAGGCCGTGCTGGGAGTGATCGACGCCATCGGCTCGGCGGAACTCGACGCGGCCCTCAAACAACTTGCTGGCGGACTGAGCGGTCCCCTGCGACGCTTGCGCGACGATCTGTTGGAACTGCTGGCCCACTTGGAGGCGGGACTCGACTTCGCCGACGAAGACCTGCCATTCATCACTGCCGAGGAACTGATCGGGCAACTCGATTCGGCCGCTGCGCAGGTCGCGCAACTTGTGGAGAAGCTCGCCTTTCGCGGCGAGGCGGTTGCACGGGTCCGCATAGTCCTGGTGGGCAGGCCGAACGCGGGCAAGAGCAGTCTCTTCAACGCCCTGGTCGGACGAAGCGGAGCGATCGTCTCCGACCAGCCGGGCACGACCCGCGACTATCTGGCGGCGGAACTGGATCTCGACGGCCTGAAGTGCCAGTTGATCGATACGGCGGGGATCGAGGAGAACTTTACCGGCGATGCCGCAACGGTGCAGGCCGCGGCCCAGGACATGGCGCAAGAGCAGTTGCGCACGGCCGACGTGCGCGTGTTTTGTGTCGAGGCGGGCCAGGCGGGCACCGGTCTGGATGACGTGGAAACGGTCGGCATGGAGGCTGACGACAAGAACGTGATCATCGTGCGGACCAAGTGCGACCGCGAGGACCGGTCGCGATTGTACGTCGCGCCGACGTTGGAAACCAGCGCGCTCACCGGCCAGGGGATGCACAAGCTGAAAGAGGCGATCCGCGCGGCGGTGCTTGAAGCGGCCGGCCCCCAGACCGAGGTGGTTGTGGGTACGGCAGTGCGTTGTGGCGAATCGTTGCGTCTGGCGGCAGCGTCGTTGGACCACGCCCGCGACGCTGTGCGCGAAGGGCTGGGCGAGGAACTGATCGCCGTCGAGGTCCGCGTTGCCTTGAGCGAATTGGGTAAAGTGGCGGGTACGGTCTACACCGACGACGTACTGGACCGCATCTTCAGCCGGTTCTGCATCGGGAAGTAGGGGCAACGGGTTACCGTCCCGGAAGGACGACCGAGAATAGCCCAGCGATTCATCGCTGGGACCGGGTTTGCCACAACCGCGTTCAGTCCGGGAGGGACGGTTGAAGGTTCCCGTATCGCCCGGATTCACTCGTCCGGGACTTCTGATCTCACTTGCGTTATTTACCCAGCGATAAATCGCTGGGCTATTCTCAAGTGCCCCTCCGGGGCAAAGGCAAGCTGCTCGACCAGGGATCCACAACCTGTCGTCAATGGGACTTGGTCAACTACGCGCTACGGTGGGCCGTAGGGCCGCTTGCTGGTCGGCCCGGGCGGTTTCTTCATCGGTCCCTTGACCGCAAGAGGTTTCTTCAGCGGTGGCGCTTTGGCCGATTTGTTCGGCCGCCGCTGTTGCTTGGCGGCCGCGTAGTTCGGGCTATTGGTCTGCCCCGTGATTTCATAGAGGAAGCGGCTGGGGATTGTCGGCCGGGGCTTGCCCCACTTCTGCCGGCTCAGGGCCAGAGTCAACGTCAACCGCCGCCGCGCCCTCGTGATGCCTACGTAGCACAGCCGCCGCTCCTCGTCGATAGCCGACTCGTCGCCGGCCACCGAGCGGGCGTGGGGCAGCGTGCCTTCTTCCATACCCGCCATGTAGACCTCAGGAAATTCCAGCCCCTTGGCGGCGTGCAGCGTCATCAGCACCACGGCGTCGCGTTCCAATTTGGACTCCTTGTCGCGGTCCTGATCGCCGGTCGTGAGGGCGATATCCTGCAAGAATCCGGAAATTGTCGGCTGGCCGGCCCGTTTCGCATAGCTGCCCAGGGCGTTCACGACCTCCTCGACCGCCTCCCAGCGCGACTGCTGGTCGGCGACCTCGGGGTAGAGCCGCTCGAGTTCCCGCCGATAACCGATCTCGTGGATCAGGTCGCGGAACACCTCCACCAGCGGGTCCTGATGGCAGCGGCGGCGAAAGCGGCCGATCAGATCGCGAAACTTGGCTACCGCATCCAGCCCCGACTCGCCCAACACGTCCCACAGCGGCTTGCCCTGTCCAGTGGCCTTCTCCAGCAGGCTCTTCACGGTACTCTGGCCGATGCCGCGGGGCGGATTGTTGATGATCCGCAGGGCCGAGACTTCGTCGCGCGGATTGGCCAGCGTTTTCAAGTAGGCCAGCAGGTCGCGAACCTCCTTGCGGTCGTAGAACGACATTCCGCCCACCAGCACGTAGGGCACCTTGGCCCGGCGGAGTTCCGTCTCGAAGGCCCGCGGCTGTTCGTTCGTGCGGCAGAGGATGGCAAAGTCGCTGTACTTCCGCTTGAGCTGCGCCACCCGCGCGGCAATCTCGGCCACGACGGTACGGGCCTCGACCGCCTCGTCCTCAAGTTGCAGAATCCGCGGCGGCTCCCCGTCGATGCCGGCCCGCAGCACCTTGGCGTGCCGCTTACGGTTGCAGGCGATCAGGCGGTTGGCCCAAGCGATGATCTCGCGGGTCGAGCGATAGTTGTCTTCCAGGCGGACAACCTTGGCGTCCGGCCAGTCGTGCTGAAAATTCAGGATGTGCGTGACCTCAGCCCCCCGCCAACCATAGATCGATTGGTCGTCGTCGCCCACGACGCACAGGTTGCGGTGCCCTGCGGCCAGGGCCTTGACGATGCGATATTGGCTGCCGTTGGTGTCCTGGTACTCGTCCACCAGCAAGTGATCGAAGCGTTTGGCCTCATCCGTGCGAATTCTCGGGAAACGTTGGAAAAGCTCCTCGGTGAGGAGCAACAAGTCGTCGAAATCGACGCTGCCGGCCGCTTTGAGAGCGTTCTGATAGCGGCGGTAGCCCGACGCGGCCAGGTGTTCTTTATCGGTCTGCGCGAGGGAGACCGCTTGCTCCGGCCGGATCGAGCTGTTTTTCCAGCGGCCGATCAGATACAGTAGGTCGCCCGGCTTGAGCACCGCCTCGGCCACCTTGATCTCGCGAAGCGCCGTGCGGGCAATGCTCTCCTGGTCGCCGCGGTCGCAGATGCCGTAGGCGGCCGGATAGCCGAGATGGGTGATGTGCCGCCGCAGGATACGGACGCAGAGCGAGTGGAACGTGGAGATTTCCGGCTGATTGGGCAATGATTTACCCAGCAGGGCCGCCGCGCGCTGCTTCATTTCCGTGGCCGCCTTGTTGGTGAAGGTAACCGCGAGAATGCGTTCGGGCAGAGTGCGGTGGCGAATCAGTTCGGCAATGCGAAAGGTCACCACCCGAGTCTTGCCTGTGCCAGCCCCCGCCAGAACTAGCAAAGGGCCGGAAAGTGTCTTCACGGCTTCTCGTTGCGGCGGGTTGAGTTCGTCCATGCGCTTGATGGTAAGCCAGGATTTCCCACGGGGAAAGGGGGAGCGGATCCAGGAGAACTGCAAAGCCTGGCAGGACAGCCCTACGTAGCACGGAATAAATTCCGTGCTACGAAGGACTTGCAATTCTCACGGGAGCGAAAAGCCCGCCTTGACGCCCCTCACTCGAAGGCACTATACTTATGAGTCTATCCTTTGAATCCTGAGTGAAAGACTATGAAAAGCGAACGTCGGCACGAACTGCAGCATAACGATCTGGCGGAGTGGATTGTCAAGTCTTACGAGCGGGCCGCGCCCTACAAGAACATGATCTTGGGCGTGGTCATCCTTGTGGCCGTACTTATTCTGGGCGTGTCGCTCTGGCACAGCCACAGCGTGTCGCAGAATGCCGAGGCCTGGAATTCGCTGGGAGTACCCGTGTTCCAGCCGAATCTTGCGGATGAGCACACGATTAGCGAATTGCAGCAAAAGACCGTACAGAACTATTCTGGCACGATCGCGGCCCAGTGGGCCGACGTGTTCATCGCCGACACCAACCTCATGATCGGCACGAACAAGATCCTGACCGAAAAGAAGGTGGGCCTCGACTACCTCACGCGGGCTAAAGAGGTCTACACCAAGTCGCTGGATAATTTGACTCTTCCCGCGGCCAAGGAACAGGCGATGTTTGGCAAGGCCAGGGCCATTGAGTCCTTGATCGAGAGCAAGAGCGATCTGGAGGACGCTGTGGCCGCCTACCAGGACCTGAACAAGAGTTTTCCGGACGGCATCTACAAGGCACTCGCCGACCAGCGGATCGAGCAGCTTCAAAAGAAGGATGCGTTGAAGTTTTACCTGGCGCTGGCCCAATATACTCCCAAGCCGAAGGCAGAAAGCCCCCGCAGCAAGTTGGAGAACCTCGGTCCCTTGCCCGACAACCCGTCCGGTGAACCGGTGCCATCGCCGCCTGTCCGGCCCCAAACTGGCGGTGCGATCCCGGTGCCGCCGCTGACGCCTGGGGAACCCGGCAAGATGCCGACGCTCAAGATGGATCTCCCCTCCGCCACGCAGCCTGCGGGGCCCGGCACGACAAAACTTCAACCCGTGCAGCCGGATGCCCCGAACAGCGAGGCGCCGAAGGCTGAGGCCCCGAAGAAAGAGGTTCCTAAGACGGCAGAGCCTCCCAAGACACAAGACGCCCCGAAGAAAGACAAGTAAGACCCTGACCAACGTCCCGCGTTATCCGACACTCTCGGACGAGCCGGTCGAGTTCGTCGTCGAGGAAAGCGAGACGGGCCAGCGGCTGGACGTCCTACTCTCGCTGCACTTTCACAGTTACAGCCGGGGCCATCTACGGCGGGTGATTTCGGCCGGCGGCGTGGAGATCGACGGCCACGGCGGCAAGCCGGCCTACCGCGTGCGCGCGGGACAGCGCGTGCGGGTGATCCTACCGGAAATCCCTCGCGAGGCCCCGCGGCCCGAAGAGATTCCGCTGGAGATCCTTTTCGAAGATGATGATCTCGTGGTGGTCAACAAGCCGCCGGGCATGGTGGTGCATCCTGCCCGCGGACACTGGTCGGGGACGCTCGCCAGCGCCTTGCAGTTCCATTTCGGACCCAGCCTCAGCAGCAGCGGCGGGCCCTTGCGGCCAGGCATCGTTCACCGCCTGGACCGCGACACCAGCGGCGCGATCCTCGTGGCCCGGCACGACCAGGCCCATTACCAACTGGGCATCCAATTCCAAGCCCGCTCGATCGAGAAGGAATATTTCGCGATTGTCGTGGGCACGCCGGAAATGGACAGCGACATCATCGACCGCTCGATTGCAGTCCACCCGGTGCATCGCGAGAAGATGACGACGGTCCGCGACGAAGAGGAAGGCCGGACCGCGCAGACTTTTTATCGCGTCGCCGAGCGGTTTCGCGGTTTCGCCGCCGTTCAAGCGATGCCCAAGACGGGCCGGACCCACCAGATCCGCGTCCACTTGGCGCATATCGGCCTGCCGGTGCTCTGCGATCGGGCCTATGGACACCGCGCGGAACTGTCGCGCGGCGAGCTCAGCGGGGACGCAAGCGACGCGTCGGTCCTGCTCAATCGCCAGGCCCTGCACGCGCGGCGCTTGCGGTTTACGCATCCGCGCAGCGGGCAGGTCCTGGAGATCGAAGCCCCGCTGCCGCCCGACATGCAGGCCGTGCTTGAGGAACTGAGGAAGTACCGCAAGTAGCCTGTTGGTCCCCGCGGATTGCGAGGATGTTTCTTGCCTTGGCAATACAAAGCTCAACGAACTCGGGCCGCGCGAGCGATTGCGTCACGAGATCGATGCGAATCGCCGAGACCGCCAGTGACGGGCTGCACGCGGCAATTGTCACTCGTCGCCGATCGTCACCGTGAACGTATGGAACACTTCTTGTCCCGTTTCATCGTGCATGGCGACGATGACCTTTGCTTCCGGCGCCTCGAAGCGGGCCGGTACGTCCCAACTCACTTGGCCGTCGGGACTAACGGTCAGCCCGTCAGGTCCCGATTCGAGCGAAACTTTCACACCACCCGCCTTGGCGCGAATGGCGAGCTTGTACGAGAACTTCCCGCCGGCCTTGGCCATGGGCGGCTGCGAGACGACCACCAGATAGTCGGCGCCCGACCGAGCCAACTCATCGACGAGATTGACGCGCCGCACGATGAAGCGATCTTGCTCGGCGCCGACCGTCACGAGCATCCCGGCCAGCGGATAGTAGTGGATCCTCTTCTCCCAACGCAAGGGGCTGGCCACCTTGAGTTCGTCAAGCTTGCTGAGCGCGAACAACATGCGGCGATCGTAGTTGTAGACCGAGATCTGCGCGCTATCGAGTTTGTCGCCCACATGGGCCCAACCGGTCATTTTGGCCAGGCCCACGAAGTAGCCCGGCTCGGTCGCAGGCACGATATACGCGCCGCCCAAGCTGGGAATGTCGGTGATCGCCAGGGAACGAACATGCATCCCGCCGGAGACGAAGATGTAACGATTGTCGGCACTGGGCAAAGCAAAGGCCAAGCCGCATCGCACATTGGGGTTCGAGCCGGTCTGCTTGCCTTGGTTGAAGAAGGCCACTTCGCTACCGGCCCAGCCGCCGCCCCAGCCGATAAGCATCGACCCGTCGGGCGAAACTCGCATCTCCGATGGTCCATACGCGTTGTTCGGCGCCCAGTTGGTCCAATGCACTTCGGTCGTTGCCAGCGTATCGAGATCGAGCGACAAGGTCCGTTTCTCCGGGGCGACATAAATGAACAGCGGGCCGCCCGACGCCGATCCCATGCATACCTGGTGGATACCGTTGACAGTGACGCTTTCGGGGAGCAACACGGATCGCTCGCGCCGCATCGCCTTCAGGTTCCAAAGATGCATCAATTTCGATTCCGGGAAGATGATGACGAGCCGCTCCGCGCCGGCGGCGATGTGGACTTTTTCCTCGGCCAACGGGATTTGCTTGACAACCTTCGCCGCCGACACGTCGAATACAGCCAATTGTTGCTGGCCGGCGAGACGAGCAATCAGGTAACGGCCGTTGCCACCGTCGACCAGATCGGCCACCGCGCCAGGCAAAGGGCGGACGACCCGATCCCGATCGAGCGACGGAGGTACGATGGCGGCGACGGCGACTGGCCGGTGCGGCGCGGCGGCCGGTTTCAATGGCGTGCTGCTTGAAGCCTGGGCAATCGGCGGCGCATCGCTGCCCATGTAGCCCATCATCCGGGCGACCTCGGCCTCGTCCTCCTTGGCAATCGCGAGACATTTGACGATGCCGGAGACCTTCGGCAGGGAGATGGTCATGCGGAGGGCGTCTGCCATCGCGATATGAACGGAACTCTTTCCCAGCGAAAGGTCAAGTGCGTCAAACCCGGTCGGCACGGCAGGGTAGGTTGTGCCGCCGGTGGTCAATGTTTCGAGCTTCGGTTTCCAGCGGATCGATCGCAGCTCGCTCAGCTTGAACTCTTTCCCGGCGAGTCTTACCGTCCGATCGGTGGCCGTACCGGTAAACGTGCCGCCGTCACACTCGACGACAACTTTTACCGGCGAGCGGCCGTCGACTCTAGGCAGCGGCACGGCCGTAGCTCGGTAGACGCCTTGCTTTAATTCCATCGGGAATCGCCGCGGCGTGGCGTCCCCGTTTTCCAGCACCAACTCCATCATGAAAACCTTCGTCGATGGCCGCACGCGATAGGCCCGCGCCTCGAAGACGACCGGCTGGCTCATCGCGGCGCCGTCGACCGGCGGCGGCCGGAAGTCGATGATGGGTTTCGCGACGATCGCCGATACAAACGTGACAGGAATAGCGAAGTTCACCTGCGCCCCGGGGATGCCGGCCTCGACCACGCCGACGACTTGGCCATTCCGATTCAGGAGCGGCCCGCCCGAATTGCCCGGATTCAGCGCCGCGTCGACTTGAATTCTCTGGATTACATTCCGCCGCCGCATGAGCGACGTGACGTTGCCGACGTTGACGCTGACGGCGGGCGGGTCGATTTCGTTCTCGCTTAGGAGCGTTCCGAAGGGAAATCCGAAAGCGACGATCTCATTCGTCTCGGTCAGTCCATCCACCGATCCCAGCGCCAGCGCCGGCAGGTCGGATGTGCCTTCGACATGTAGAATTGCCAGGTCGTGCGGCTTGTCGAGACGGAGGAGCTTGCCCTTCAACTTGCGCTGCGTCTTGAGTGCCGGATTGAGCACCAGGGTACATTCCGACTGCAGCGCGCCTTCCATGACGTGCGCATTGGTCACGAAGATGCCCGCCGGGCTGATGCAGAAAGCGGTGCCGTACGCCTTGCCATGAAACCTTGTCACCTCGACCATGGCTGTCGCAGCCTTGCCCACCTCTGCCAACTTTTCGCGGGGCAAATCGCCATCGGCCGAGACCGCTTTAGCGAATGGAAACAACGTGCAGGCTGAAACGAGAAGATAGAGCGCAGATCGCATCGGCCACCTCTTCAGGCTGGAATTCGGATCGCAGGGTTAACGCATTATACGCTGATTCATCGCCGCCCTGGAAGTCTTGCTGGCAAACCGATGGGCAGCTACCCATCTTGAGAATAGGCCGGAGCAGCGACAAAACGAGAATCCCGCTAAGCCCAGACCCTCCGCCGGCCGCACCGGGGTACGCAGCGGAAGCGGATGGAGATTCGTTGTTTTGCGAGCAGGCCGACTCACCGACGGCCGAACGGCAATTCTGGCACGTAGCCACCTCGATATTGCCATTACGGAAATCAAAGTGCCGAAAACCGGGGCTTATGGGAGTGGCTCTACGAGGAATCCGGTTCCAGAACGGAGGAGACCACATTCCAGCTTTAATGCAGAGTATTGCACGCGCACGTGTGCAAGTCCTTCGAAGTAAATGAAATCCAGTTCCATCCCCCAAGTGGCCATAAAAGCAGAGGTCAAGAAAAAACCGCGGTTTCCCGACTTTTATCCCAGGCCGTGCTGCTTTCGACGCGGCGGTGGGGGTGACGAATGGCACTAGCTTAAGCAGAGGTGTCGGGCGAGGGCCTCGTTATCATTCCACCAACTCGCTTATCTTGACATTTGGGGGTTTGGGTGACAATCGACACAGCCG
>Ga0181520_10001027_pt1 | contig 58790 bp, 38 predicted proteins | sample PEATcosm2014_Bin_29_FD_132451 | JGI IMG/M metagenome (GOLD analysis project Ga0181520, IMG submission 132451) | Peatland microbial communities from MTU Mesocosm Facility, Houghton, MI, USA - PEATcosm2014_Bin02_30_metaG | ecosystem: Environmental > Terrestrial > Soil > Wetlands > Peat | place... | reverse complement strand
GGTGGGCATGTTTCAGATCGAGAGCCGCGCGCAGATGGCTTCGCTGCCGCGCAATTACCCTGACCGCTTCTACGATCTCGTGGTGCAGGTGGCCATCATCCGGCCGGGGCCGATCGTCGGACAAATGATGCATCCATATATGAGGCGCAGGCAGAAGAAAGAGGCGGTCACGTATCCACATCCCTCGCTCGAACCGGTCTTGCGGCGCACGCTGGGCGTGCCGCTGTTTCAGGAGCAGTTGCTGCGCATTGCCATGACGGTGGCGAATTTTACGGGCGCCGAAGCTGAAGAATTGCGGCGCGCGGTCGGTATGCGGCGCTCGTGGGAACGGATGAAGAATCTCGAATCGAAGCTGCGCACGGGCATGGCGGCCAACGGCATCGACGTGCAGACGCAAGACAAAATCGTGCTGCAGATCAGCTCCTTTGCGCTGTATGGATTTCCGGAATCGCACGCGGCAAGCTTTGCCCTGATCGCCTATGCTTCGGCCTACTTCAAGGTAAAATTTCTCGCCGCGTTTACCTGCGCCATTCTGAACAACCAGCCGATGGGTTTCTACTCTCCTGCAGTGCTGGTGAAGGACGCGCAGCGGCACGGACTGCGCGTGAAGCCCATCGATATTCAAGAGTCGGCGTGGGAATGCACGGTGGAGCATGAGCCGGATGGGCCGCTCTCAATGCGTATGGGACTGGGTTATGCCAAGGGATTGCGCAAGCAGGCTGCGGAAGCGTTGCTTGCGGCACGTGTGCAGGATGGCCCATTCCGCTCCGCAGACGATCTGGCATTGCGCGTGCCGGAACTCAACCGCAAAGAGCTTTCCCTGCTGGCGCAGATCGGCGCATTGAATTGGATAGAGGAAATTGCGCACCGGCGCGATGCGCTTTGGAATGTGGAGTGGGCGGGAAGGCCTGAGGGTCCGCTGCTGACGCAAAAGAATCTGCGCGAGGACGAGCGCAGCCTGCCGCTCAATCAAATGACTGTAGAAGAACGGCTGGTGGCCGATTACGCGGGCACAGGGCTGACGGTGGGCAAGCACCCCATGCACTACCGGCGTGCCGAACTCCGCGCGCAGGGCTTTCTGTCGTCAGAAGACCTGCGGCATTGCCGCGACGGCGTTTGGGTGCGCGCGGCCGGCTGCGTCATTGCGCGCCAACGGCCAGGAACGGCGAAGGGTTTCATTTTTATCTCCATGGAAGACGAGACAGGAATCGCCAACGTCATCGTGACGCCGGATGTTTATGAACAGAACCGCCTGGTAGTGACGCGCAGCAAGTTTCTTCTTGTCGAAGGGGCGTTGCAGAATCAGGATGGCGTGATTCATGTGAAGGCCACGCGGCTGGCGCCGCTCACACACAACGGCCTGGAAGTGCGATCGCACGACTTTCACTAGTCCGCATCTCTCACGCGCGCCGCGAACCAATAGCGCCGGTCTCCTGACCGGCTGTAGCGGGGGTCTCCAGCGCCCGCACGGCAAGCCAGATTTCGTCGGCCCGCTGACTTGCTAACTCGCTCCCCACGCACCGCAACACTGCTTGAACTTCCGCCCGCTGCCGCAGAGGCAGGGCCCGTTGCGCCCAATTTTGACGCGGCCAATTTTCCCCTGCCACCCGCGCGCATCCTCCTCGGCCACCCAACGCATCACGTTGGCCGGGGCACGCTGCGCCGCCAGCTCTGCCGCCATAAACCGCATGCAAGGATCGACATGGTGAAAAAACATTTTGTAGCCGGCGCACAGGTAATTGAGTCCCGGCTCCCCGTCGGGAGTGGTAAGGAAGCGATGCTTGGGACACTCGCCGTTGCAGGCAAAACGCACATCGCACTCGCGGCAGTAGCGGGGCAGCGTGGACTCCTTTGCCTCACCGAACCGCTGCTGTTGCTCTGAGCCGGCCAGCGCAGCCAGCGCCGACTCCATAATGTTGCCGAGGCGGTTTTCCGGATACACAAAATGATCGCAGGAGTAGAGATCGCCGCTGTGCTCGATGGCGAGAGCCGCGCCGCATTGCTTGCGGAAGATGCACAGGCTGGCCTCCATCCCCATCCACGACTCCAGGCTGACGTCAAAGAGCTGCACAAAGGCGCGGCCCACATCGCGACGCACCCACTCGTCGAAGATCGTGCAGAGAAACCGGCCAAACTGGCGCGGCTCGACAGACCAGGGCGCGACCTTGGCGGGGCCGGCAAAATCCGGGGAGATGAGGCGGAGACCCTCCTCGGTCACTTGATGCGCAATGCGCTCCACAATGGGGATGAACTGCATGTAACCGCTGCCGTTGTCCCTCAGAAAGCGATAAACCTCGAGCGGTGAAGCCGCGTTGGCGCGGTGCACGGTGGTCAGCGTATTGAAGTCGACCTTCTGGCGCTGGAGAATCTCGACTCCGCGCATCACTCGGACAAAGGTGGGCTGCCCGCCTTTGTGCACGCGGTAAGCGTCGTGCAGCTCGCGCGGGCCGTCAATGGAAATGCCAACAAGGAAATGATGTTCGAGAAAGAATTCTGCCCATGCGTCGTTCAGCAGCACGCCATTCGTCTGTAACGCGTTGGCGATCTGCTTGCCGTTGGCATATTTTTACTGAATTTGGACAAGCTTCCGGAAATAATCGACACCCAGAAGCGTCGGTTCCCCGCCCTGCCAGGCAAAATTTACCACTGGTGTGTCATGCGCCTCGATGGTTTGCCGGATGTAACTCTCCAGCACCTGGTCGCTCATGGCCCACTTGTCGATATGCGGACCGGGTTGCGGATAGAGCAACTCCTTTTCGAGATAGAAACAGTACTTGCAGTCGAGATTGCAGATGGGCCCGACCGGCTTGGCCAGCACGTGGAAGTTGGAGGCGCTCATCGAGGACCCTCGGGGAAGAGAGATGCAGCTTCCATTATGACGCGCGAGCCGGGGATTCTCTTCGCTACTAGAAACGCTTCCACATCTCCGCAGAGGCGGCGCGGGATTTGGCCATCACTTCCTGCTCGTCGATCTCGAGGAGTTGCCTCGAGTCCATCACGATCTGTCCGCCGATGAGGACCGTTTCGACAGCGCCGCCCGTAAACCCGAAGTGAATGTGACCGTTAAGATTCTCGGCACTCATCGGCGTGGGCGGGTCGTAGTTGACCAAAATGATGTCGGCGTGCGCGCTGGGAATGAGCTTGCCAAGGGGACGGCCGAAGCATTCCGTTGCGATCCGGCCATTTTCCTGGAAGAGCATCTGCGGCGGTTCGGCCCACGCCACGCGCGGATCGCCGGCGTGATGTTTTTGCAGCAAATTGGCGGCCTTCATCGACTCGAACATGTCAGGGGTGTAACCGTCTGTTCCCATGCCGACGGCTACGCCGCGGCGCATCATCTCCAGAACCGGCGCGCAACCCACTGCGTTGCCCATGTTGGATTGCGGATTGTGGATCACGTTGGCACGGGTCGCGCGCAACTCTTCGATATCGTGATCGTCGACATGAACGCAATGCGCCAGCAGAGAATTCGCCTTTAGAATGCCGAAACGATTCCATCGCTCGACGATGGACATGCTGTGTTCCCGCCGGCAGCTCTGCGCGTCCGATGCTGCTTCCGCGGTGTGCACATGAAAGCCCGCGCCGAGCTCCGTCGCGACCCGGCCGCATTGCACAAGCGTATCGTCGCTGAGCGTGAACGACGCGTGCATTCCGAAAAGCCCGCGCAGCCGCTCGTCGCATAAATCTTTGCAGTACTGAAGAAATGCGCGATTCTCTTCGATGCCCTGCCTGGTGATTTCCGCTCCGTCGCGGTCGGAGACTTCGTAGCAAAGGCAACTGCGGAGGCCGGTTTGGCGAGCGGCCCTGGCAATGCGAAACAGGCTGCTGGGCACGGCACGAGGGCTGGCATGATGGTCAAATATTGTTGTCACGCCGTTGCGGATCGAGGCGATCATGCCCACCATCGCGCTCCAGTAAACGTCGTCGAGCGTAAGAGTCTTGTCGAGCCGCCACCAGAGCCGCTCGAGAATCTGAGAGAAACTGCCGGGCGCATCGTCTTTCAGGGCCATGCCGCGGGCGAAGGCGCTGTAGAGATGCGTGTGCGTGTTGATGAGGCCCGGCATGATCACGCGGCCGCGCGCGCCGATGAATTTTGCGCCGCGATGGGCGGCCTGCAACTCCGTGGTCGGACCAACAGCAACGATCAGACCGTCACGAATGGCGACGCACCCGTCCTCGAGGAAGGGCTGGCGGTCATCATGCGTGATCATGCGGCCGTTGCCGACCAGCAAATGCGCAGACTGCTCCATAATGCGATGGATTCTAGCCAAACCAACCGCTCAAGTGTTGTGATCCAAATCACATAGAGGCGGGGGGATGTTGGCGGAAAATCAATTCACACGTGGCCGCGAGCGATTTCCCTCGATTGGCTGCCGCTGCGACCACATGCGGGATTCAACTTTGATGGCGGGGTGCCGGGCTCCATCGACCGGCATTCGGAACCTCGGTTGAACGGAAAGCACGATGGCCAATCTTCAAGTCAACATTTGCGGGCTGGAGTTCAGGAATCCCATTCTGCCGGCGGCGGGACCTCCGTCAAAGGACGGTGTAACACTGCAAGCCGCTGCCAACGGTGGTGCTGGCGGACTCGTGACCAAAACCATTTCCGTGCAGCCGGCCGAAGTGCCGCGACCCTGCATGGCCGAGATCCGCGGCGGATTCCTGAACACCGAGTTGTGGTCGGAACTGTCGAAAGAGCAGTGGATCGAGAAAGAGTACAAGCTGGCGCGCGCCACGGGTCTTCCCGTCATCGTGGGGCTGGGCTATACGGCCACGCAGATTCGCGAACTGGCACCGCTGGTCAGGCCTTTTGCCGATGCCCTGGAACTCTCCACGCATTACGTGGGCAACAACATCACTCCTATTATTGATGCACTGTGCGCGGCCAAGGAAGCCGTGGACGTGCCGGTGTTTATGAAGCTGAGCCCGCACCCGAATATTCAGGAGATCGCCCTGGCGCTCGAAGATGCCGGCGCGGATGCGCTGGTGATGATCAATTCCTTCGGACCGTGCCTGGGCATCGATCTGGAAACCGGGCTGCCGCTGATGGGCAGCAAGGAAGGGTTCGGATGGCTCTCGGGCGCGGCCATCAAGCCTTTGGCATTACGCTGCGTGTACGACGCGGCGCGCGTGGTAAAGATTCCCATTTTTGGCGTGGGCGGCGTCAGCAGCGGCCGCGATGCAGCAGAGATGCTGATGGCCGGCGCTTCGGCGGTGCAGGTTTGCACGGAGGCGATTCTGCGCGGGCCCACGGTCTACGCAAGGATCGCCGGCGAGCTGAACAAGTTTCTTGACGAGCATGGCTATGCCTCGGTGGACGAAATCCGCGGCCTGACGGTACGGCTCATGCGCCAGCGCGGAGCGCCGCACTCGGCCGGCCCGCCCGAGGTAAGCAGGGAGCGCTGCACTTTGTGCGGAATCTGCGAGAAGAGCTGCCCGTATGACGCCATTCATCAGGACAAGGAAGCGAAGATCCTAGAGATCGACGAGGAGAAGTGCTTTCATTGCGGGTTGTGCGTGACGCGCTGCAAGCTGCGGGCGATGACCATGGCGCTGTAGAACCGGCTCGGCACGCAAACCATGATGCGCACAGGTAAGGGGAAGCGGATGGACGCGCACAGAATTCAATACGTGACCGGCCTCAAATGCATTCATTGCGGATGCAGGTATTCCACGGAAGAGGTTGACTACTATTGTCCTGCCTGTGGCTACCACGACGGCATTCTGGACGTTCAATATAATTACGATGCGGTGCGCGAGGAACTGAACGCGAAGACGCTCGCAGGCAATCGCGAGCTCTCCATGTGGCGCTATCTGCCGCTGCTGCCGATCTCGTCGCCAAACCTGATCCCGCACCTGCAGGTGGGATGGACGCCGCTTTACGAAGCGCCGCGCCTGGCCGGCGAGCTGGACGTTGCGCGCTGCTGGGTAAAGGATGAGGGCCGCAATCCGACGGCGTCGTTCAAGGATCGCGCCAGCGCCGTGGGCGTAGTGAAAGCCCTCGAAAAACATGCCGCGCAAATCACATGCGCTTCCACCGGCAACGCGGCTTCGTCGCTGGCGGGATTTGCCGCGGCTGCAGGGATTCCGGCAACCATTTTTGTTCCCGCTCGCGCGCCCCAGGCGAAGGTCGCGCAACTGCTGGTATACGGAGCACGCGTCTTCTCCGTCGAGGGGACTTACGACGAAGCGTGGGAGCTCTGCATGAAGGCAAGCGTCGAATTTGGCTGGTACAACCGCAACTGCGCCATCAATCCCTATCTCATCGAAGGCAAGAAGACGGTCTCTTTGGAACTTGCAGAGCAGTTCTCGCGGCTCACGCCGGGCCGTGCGCCGGATTGGGTTGTTGTTTCCGTCGGCGATGGATGCACTATTGGCGGCGTATGGCAGGGGTTGAAGGAGATGCATCACCTCGGCATTCTTCCCCGCCTGCCGCGCATTCTCGGCGTGCAGGCCGAAGGCTGCCAGCCCTTCGTCACCGCGTGGCGCGATCGCAGCAGCCTCGCGCCGTGCGCAGCCAACACGCTTGCCGATTCCATTGCCGTGGGTCATCCGCGCAACTTCACCAAAGGCATGCGCGCGGTTACCGAATCGGGCGGCGCGTTTGTCGCCGTGGCGGATGAGGAGATTCTGGAATCGATCACGCTGCTGGCGCGCAAGGCGGGCGTCTTTGGAGAGCCGGCGGGCGTGGCCGGGGCGGCTGGCGTGCGGCGGGCCGTAGCGGCTGGCATCATCGGTCACAGCGAAAGTGTAGTTCTGGTGATGACCGGAAGCGGATTGAAAGACATCCAAAGCGCGATGCGCGCCGCGGGCAGCGCCATCACCGTGAAACCTGAGATCGACCAAGTGCGTGAGGCCGTCTTGGCGGCTGTTACCAGTTGATTTTTTGACCGAGAAAAGAAACGAAAGAGGAACCGTTCGATGGCAAAGATTCCATTTGGTCCCAGTTATAACGAAATGCTCGATCCGGGCCTGCTCGATAAGGATGTGCGCACGAAAGCACTCGCGGCGCTGCATGAGAACGAGCTGGACCCAATCAATTTGTTCAATATCACCTGGAAAGATGCGGCCAACAAGGTGCGCAAGGTAGTGTTGCCACCCGCGCTCACGGGCATCGACGCGAATATTGTCGTCATGCTGGGCAGCGGATTCCCTTCCGGCTCGCACAAAGTCGGGCCCGCGTACAGCACGCTAATCGAAGGGCTGGTAGACGGTGAGATTGTTCCCGGCGAACATACGATCCTTGGGCCTTCGACGGGCAACTTCGGCATCGGCACCGCGTACATTTCCAAGCTCCTCGGCTTCCGCGCCATCGTCATCATGCCCGACAACATGAGCAAGGAGCGCTACGCGCGCATTCAGAAGTATGGCGGCGAGTTGGAGCTTACGCCGGGTTCGGAGTCGGACGTGATTCTGACGCTCGAAAAGACGCGCCAGCTAATGAAAAACCCGAAGAACAAGGCGCTGGCGCAGTTCGAACTCTTCCCGAATTATCGTTTTCATCGCCATGTAACGGGCGGCAGCGCGATTGATGCAGTAAAGGGCGTGGGCAACGGGCGCATCGCCGGATTTACGTCGGCGCCAGGTTCGGCGGGGACCATTGCGGCCGCAGATCAGATCAAAGCCGTGTTTCCCGAAGCGAAGATTGCCGCGCTCGAGCCCTATGAATGCTCGACCCTCGCGAATGGCGGCTGCGGGCAGCATCGCATCGAGGGCATCGGCGACAAGATGATCACGTTAATTCACAATGTGCTCTCGACCGATTTCGTGATCCTCATTAAGGACGAAGAAACCGTGCAGGGCGTGAAAATCTTCCACGACGGCGCGGATTCGCTGGAGAAACTGGGCGTCGCACGCGAGGTTGCCCGGAGCCTGCGCGATTTGTTCGGGCCGTCTGGGATCTGCAACGTGCTTGGTGCGATCAAGCTGGCGAAGTATCTGCGCCTGGGGCCGGGCGACAATGTGGTCACCGTGGCGACCGACGGCATCGATCGCTATTTTTCCGTACTCGAAGAAATGAACCATCGCTACCTCGATCTGGCCGGGCCGGTTCTCGACCGCTGGGCAAACGACATCTTCCTCGGCGCGACAACCGACCACGTTTTCGATTTCCGCACGCCGGAGGTGAAGGAGCGGCTCTTCAAACAGAAAGAAAACGACTGGCTTAAGTTCGGCTACACCAAAGAATTTCTCGATTCCATGCGCATCCAAGTCTTCTGGGACGCGCAGTATGCCAAGGTGCAGGACTACGACCAGAAGATTTGCGCCCTGCGCCCACAAGTGGCTGAGGAACAGGTGGCATGTTCCAGTTCACACTGAACGGAAAAGACGTCGCGGTTGAAGCGGACAAGAATCTGCTCGAGTATCTGCGCGTCGACGCGCGCATGACTTCGGTAAAGGACGGGTGCGCGGAAGGCGTCTGCGGCACGTGCTCCGTGATCGTGAATGGAAGAGCATTGCGCGCGTGCACGCTCACCACGGCCAAGGTCCACGGCAAATCTGTGACCACTAGCGAAGGCCTCTCGGCGCGTGAGCGCGAAGTGTATGCGCGGGCCTTCGGCGAAGTGGGAGCCGTGCAATGCGGATTCTGCATGCCCGGCATGTTGATCAGCGCGAAGGCTCTGCTGGACGCGAACCCCGCCCCCACCGCGGCCGAAGTGAAGTCCGCCATTCGTTACAATCTGTGCCGCTGTACCGGTTATACGAAAATAGAACGCGCCATTCAGTTGGCCGCGACGGCGCTCGGCAACGGCGGAGCGCATGAAACGGAGCCTGCGACAGGCGGCGTGGGCGAACGCATGGTGCGGCCAGACGCGCACGAAAAGCTGCTCGGAAGCGGCGAGTTTGTCGATGACATGCGGGTTCCGGGGATGTTGCATGGCGCGGTGCTGCGCGCGAAGTATCCGCGTGCGTTGGTCAAAAAAATCGACGTTGCGCCCGCGCGAGCGCTTCGCGGCGTTGAAGTGGTGCTCACGGCGGAAGACGTTCCCGGCGAGCGGCTGATTGGCCATGTGGTCTACGACTGGCCGGTGATGATTGCCGAAGGCGAAGAAACGCGCTACGTGGGCGACGCGCTGGCCGTGCTGGCCGCGACTACGAAAGAAGCGGCGCGCCGGGCCGTTGAGCTAATCGAAGTAGAGTATGAAGAACGCGAGCCACTGCTCTCGCCCGCAGCGGCGCTGGCCGAGGACGCTCCAAGCCTGCACCCCAAGGGCAATGTACTGTCCACAACGGTGTTGAAGCGCGGTGATGCAGAACGAGCGATTGCCGAAGCCAAGCACGTCGTGACGCAACATTATTCGACGCCGCGCCAGGAGCACGGGTTTCTCGAGCCGGAGAGCGCGCTAGCCCTACCCACGCAGTGCGGATCGCTGACTGTCTACACGGCCGGGCAAAGTGTCTATGACGATCATCGCGAGATTGTGCGCATGCTTGGCATCGCAGGCGAAAAGGTGCGCATCATCAGCAAGTTTGTGGGCGGTGGATTTGGCGGCAAGGAAGATATGTCGGTGCAGCATCATGCGGCGCTGCTGGCCTGGCATAGTGGACGGCCGGTAAAGCTCACATTGAGCCGCAACGAGAGCCTGCGCGTGCACCCCAAACGCCATCCCATGGAAATCGATTGCACGACGGCATGTGACCAAAACGGCAAGCTGACCGCCGTGCGTGTTCGCCTGGTGGCTGACACCGGCGCGTATGCCTCGCTCGGCGGGCCGGTGCTGCAACGCGCCTGCACGCACGCCGCGGGGCCCTATCAAATCGACAACGTGGACATCGAAGGCCGCGCCATCTACACCAACAACATTCCTTCGGGCGCGTTCCGCGGCTTTGGCGTGACGCAAACCTGCTTCGCCATGGAGAGCAATCTCAATCTGCTCGCACGCGAGGTTGGCATTTCTCCTTGGGAGATGCGCTTCCGCAACGCCATCGAACCGGGCGGCGTGCTCTCAAACGGCCAGATCGCCGATGAAGGCACCGCGCTGAAAGAAACTTTGCTAGCAGTGAAAGGCGTGATCGATGCGCATCCCGACGCGGGCATCGCTTGCGCCTTCAAGAACACGGGCAAGGGCGTGGGCGTGAAGGATGTGGGGCGCGTGAAGCTGAAGGTGGAAAACGGGCGCGTGGTGATCTGCACCAGTGCGGCCTGCATGGGACAAGGCATCGCCACCGTGGTGCTACAGATTGTGGCCCAGACAACAGGACTCGACAAAACTCTGCTCACGGTGCACGCGCCCGATACCGCCGTAACGCCAGACAGCGGCACCAGCACGGCTTCGCGGCAGACAACGGTCACCGGCGAGGCGGCGCGACGCGCGGCAAACGCGCTCAAGCAAGAGCTGAGTAGTCACACGCTTGCGGAGCTCGATGGCGAGAAGTTCTATGGCGACTTCGACTGCGTGACCGATCCCATGACGAGCGACAAGCCGAATCGCGTAAGCCATGTTGCCTACGGCTACGCGACCCAGGTCGTACTTCTCGACGCAGCGGGAAGGGTTGAGAAAGTAGTTGCGGCGCACGACGTGGGCCGGGCCATCAATCCCAACGGCGTTGAAGGACAGATCGAAGGCGGCGTAGTGATGGGGATGGGCTACGCACTCACCGAGGAGTTTGCCGTGCGCAACGGTGCGCCAGCCGTGACCTACGGCACAATCGGCCTGTTGCGCTCCACACAAACGCCGGAGATCGAGTGCCGCATCATCGAGAAGAACCAGTCCGAGTTGGCGTATGGAGCCAAGGGCGTGGGAGAGATTGTAAGCATTCCCACCGCGCCGGCCATTGCGTGCGCCTATTGGCAACGCGACGGCAAGCTGCGCACCAAGCTGCCTCTGCGTGAGACCCCGTACAGCCGCAGCAGAAATGGAGCGCCTGAGTCATGCTGACAACCTCAAGCGTCACCGAAAAACCACTCCGTACAGGAGTATCATGGTCGCAAATTCGCTGCAGTAATCAACGCCGTTTACCACGCCATCGCAATCCGCGTCCGGATACTCTCGGTGTGTCCGGACGCGTATCTCAAACTCTCACCGAACGAGCAGCCTCAAGGGCCGCCGACTAAGGATCAACATGACTACCGCAATTACGATTGACCCCGCACGTTTACTCGCCGCCGCGAACGCGCTGGAAGCGGACATGGTCCGTTTTCTGCGCGACCTGGTCGCAATTCCCGGCGAAAGCTCTCACGAAGGCCCTGTCGTTCAGCGCATCAAGCAGGAAATGGAACGCGTGGGCTTCGACGAGATCCGCATCGATGGCATGGGCAACATACTGGGACGCATCGGCTCCGGCAAACACGTGATCATGATGGACGCACACACCGACACTGTGGGCGTTGGCGATCCCAAGGAATGGTCCTGGGATCCGTACCAGGGCAAAGTGGAGGATGGTTTCATCTACGGACGCGGCTCTAGCGATCAGCGCGGGGGCATGGCCAGCATGGTTTACGCGGGCAAGATGATCAAGGATTTAAAACTGGAAGGCGACTACACGCTGTGGGTTGTGGGATCGGTGCAGGAGGAAGACTGCGACGGCTTGCCGTGGGTCTACATTCTCAAGGAAGACGGCATCCGGCCGGAGTGCGTGGTGCTCACCGAGCCAACCAATCTGAACGTGTACCGCGGACATCGCGGGCGCATGGAGATCGAGGTTCACCTGCGCGGACGTTCCTGTCACGCCAGCGCGCCGGAGCGCGGCGACAATCCCATTTACAAAGTTGCCCCGCTGATCGCGCAGATCGAGGAGTTGAATACCCGTTTGCGCGATGATGCGTTTCTCGGCAAGGGAACCATCGCCGTCACCGAGATTCGCTCCATGTCTCCGTCCCTGTGCGCGGTGCCGGGCGCCTGTTCCATCCATCTCGACCGCCGGCTGACCAGTGGGGAAACGCTCGAGAGCGCGGTCGCCGAGGTGAAGGCGCTGCCGGCGGCGCAAAGCGCGGAGATCGAGGTGTTGCAGTACGAGACGCCCAGCTATACCGGCCTCACGTATCCGATGCAGAAGTACTATCCAACTTGGTTGCTCGAAGAAGACCATGTGCTGGTGCGCTCGGCGGTTGCGGCGTATCGCACGCTCCACAACGCCGATCCAGTTGTGGACAAGTGGGTCTTCAGCACCAACGGCGTCGGCTCCATGGGAATCATGGGCGTACCGTCCATCGGCTTCGGTCCCGGTGAAGAAGACGTCGCGCATAGTGTGATCGAACGCATCCCGATCCGCCACCTGGTAGAAGCGGCGCAGTTCTATGCCGCGTTCCCCCTGGCGTACGTCGCCACGCGGCGAGATTCGAAGATCTGAACTGAATCAACCTGGCAAATTTTGAGGAAGAGGTGTGCATTGGAAACGAGAAAAGCGCTGCTCAAAGGCAAGGACTATATCACTACCGAAGAATACCGCGAAGCTGAGATCGAAATTCTCCTCGACGTATCCGCCGATTTGAAACGTAAGTTCAAGTCAGGCATTCCGCATCGCTATTTGCCCGATAAAACTATCTTCCTGATGTTCTTCGACAAGTCCACGCGCACGCGCAACTCGTTCGAGGCGGGAATCACGCAGCTTGGCGGCCACGCCCATTTTTTGACCTCCGATGCCATGCAAATCTCCCATGGAGAAAGCGCGAAGGACACAGGAATCATCCTGTCGAGCTACGGGCACGCGATCGCCATCCGTCACGACTTGATTCCGGGCGAGGGCAACGCCTACATGCGCGAAGTCGCGCACTGGGCGGATGCGCCGGTCATCAATATGCAGTGCGACGTCGACCATCCCTGCCAGGCGCTGGCCGACCTCATGACCATCCGCGAGAAACTTGGACGCAACCTCCGCGGGCGCAAGCTGGCGATCACGTGGGCGTATGCGCCCAGCTACGCCAAGCCGCTTAGCGTGCCGCAAAGTTTGATCATGTTGATGCCTCGCTTCGGGCTGGACGTGGTGCTGGCGCATCCACCCGAGTACGGGCTGATGCCGCGGACGGTCAAAGCGGCGCGAGAGAACGCGCGGCGCGCCGGAACCAAGTTCGAGATCGTGGACAACATGGACGACGCGTTTCGCGACGCCGATATCGTCATTCCCAAGAGTTGGGGCTGCCTGGACACCATGGGAACCAACCCCAAGGAGTCCCTGCGGATCGCCGAGGGATACAAGCACTGGATTTGCGACGGCGAGCGCATGAAGTTGGCTGCGGAAGATGCTCTGTACATGCACCCGCTGCCCGCCGACCGCGGCAACGAGGTGACGGACGATGTCATCGATGGCCCACATTCCGTGGTGTACCAGGAAGCGGAGAACCGCCTGCACACGGCCAAGGCGATCATGGCGCTGACCATGTCGGAGCAGGAAGTTATCTATGAGAGGCCAGGCTCTTGAGACCATGACTGAAACGCTGGTGATCGCTCTGGGCGGCAACGCCATTACGAGGCCCGGCGAGTCGGGCGCCATTCCCTTGCAGTTTGCCCACACTGCGGAGACGCTCGAACATCTCAAGCCTCTGTTCCACAGCGGTTCACGGATCGCCATCACCCACGGCAGCGGACCACAGATCGGCAACATCATGATTCGCGTCGAGGAGGGCGAGCGGCGCGTTCCGCGCTTGCCGCTCGACACGTGCGACGCCGATTGCCAGGGCGGCATGGGCTATATGATCCAGCGACTGGCTTGCGAGTTGTTCCGCCGCGAGGGAATCAAGCGCGAAGCGGCGACGATCATCACCCAGGTGCTCGTGGATCGCGGCGACCCGGACTTCCAGCATCCCACGAAACCGATCGGGTCTTTCTATGACGCGAACGAGCTCGCTCAAATCCGCAGCGACAGGCCAGACTGGATCATGCGCGAAATCTCGCCAGGAGGCTACCGTCGCGTTGTGCCTTCGCCCCGCCCGTTGCGAATTCTGGAGGCCGAAGCGATCTCGTCGCTGCTCGATGCCGGCGTCGTCGTGATCGCCTGCGGAGGCGGGGGCATTCCGGTGGCCTGGGAAGACGATCATTTGGTGGGTGTGGAAGCCGTTGTCGACAAGGACCTGGCTTCAAGCATGCTGGCAACACACGTGCGCGCTCACAAGCTCATCATCGTTACTTCGGTTCACCGCGTTGCGCTCGACTATGGCCGGCCCAGCCAACGGTGGCTCGACATAATCACCATGGAACAGGCGCGCCAGTATTTAGCCGCAGACCAATTCCCACCGGGGTCGATGGGACCGAAAATCCAGGCGGCAATCGAATTTCTCGAACACGGCGGCGAGGAGTGCATTATCACTTCCGTGGAGAGCGTAGCGGGTGCGGTAATCGGCAATGGCGGTACCCACATCGTCGGCCCCTGGCGTAGGACTTCCCTGGATTTTTCGGAAGGTAGCGGACGCGCGAGATGATTCTGACGAGCGCATGAATCCGATTTATAGCTGACGCGCTGTACACAATCCTCATCCTGCAAGCAGTCCAGAGCTGGATCCCAAACGCTCTAGGCGGGTCGTACAGCAATTCCGAGCTGATTCGCATCCAATCAGAATGCCTCGCTGAAGAACCCGACCGAGGGCCTGAAACACACCTGCAGAGCCATGATTGAGACCAGATTCAGCGGAATGACGGACAGCCGGAAGGCGATTTGCCCCTACCTGCGCGCACTTTTGCCGGACTTGGGGGCCAGGAGGTCGGCAAGCGCCTGGCTGCAACTATTCTCCGGATGGATTCGTCCATCCAATACCATGCGCACGCAAGGCGGGGTGAGTTGTGGGGTTTTTCTTCCCGGCTTCTCAGTTCCGCTCTGAAACCAAGCGCAATTTGAACCATTGAGCGGGTCTTCAGTGATCGGGCGCACCGCATGCCGGGATGGCAGATGGTAGGTTCTACATGCCATTTTGCGTATGAGAAAATATTGCTGACTAAACGAATGTCCCAAACTTGATATTCGAGAAGAAGAAGGCGATGGATCAACCTTTGTCTGTTTCGCACTCTGCCTCGGGGCCTGAGCCCGCCAACTCCGCAAAAAAGCGCCGCCACCGCTGGATCTGGGTCATCATCCTGGTCCTGTTCGGACTCCTGTTTTTCTGGGTGTACAGGCAGCATAGCGCCAGCACGGCCGCACCCGCCGGTGGCAGCAGCCGCCGTGGAGCCATGAGCGGCGCCGTGCCTGTTACCGTGGCCACTGCCACCAAGGGCAGCATCGGCGTTTATTTGGACGCCATCGGCACCGTTACGCCCACGTATACCGACACGATTACCTCGCAGGTGACGGGTGTGATCACGGCGGTGCATTACCGCGAAGGCCAGACGGTGCACAAGGGCGATCCGCTCATTGACATCGATTCCCGGCCCTATGAAGCCCAGCTCGAACAGGCGCAGGGCACGCTGGAACGCGACCAGAACCTGCTCGCCGAGGCGCAGATGGACCTGAAGCGCTATCAGGACGCGTGGGCCAAAAATGCCATCCCGCGGCAGACGCTCGAGGACCAGGAAAAGGTGGTGCTGCAGGACCAGGGAACCGTGAAGAACGACGAAGGCACGGTGCAGTACGACACGGTTGAGGTGGCTTTCTGCCACATTGCCTCGCCGATCAACGGACGCGTCGGCCTGCGCCTGGCTGACCCTGGAAACCTGGTGACCGCCAACTCGACCACTGCTCTTTTGGTCGTCACACAGGTGCAGCCGATCACCGTGATCTTCACCCTGGCCGAAGACAGCCTGCAGCAGGTCTTGCAACAGATGAAAGGCGCCAAGGCGCTTGAGGTCGATGCCTATGACCGCACCAATACCAAGCTGATTGCGAAGGGCAAGCTGATCACGGTCAACAACCAGATCGATACCGTGACGGGAACCGTGCAATTGCGCGCGGCATTCGACAACTCCAAGGGCGAGCTCTTCCCCAATGAGTTCGTCAACACGCGCCTGCTGGTGAATACTCTCGACAATCAGATTCTGGTTCCCTCTTCAGCCATCCAGCACAACGGCGCCACGGACTTCGTTTACCTCATTCAGGGACTCACACCGAGCGCTCCCGGCAAATCCACCGGCCAATCGAAGAGTGGTCAGGGGAGCGGTCAGGGCGGCGGACACAAGGGAGGTAGCGCTGGCGGAGGCACTGGCGGAAACGGCGGGGGCAATCAACCGGTCGGCAAAGCCGTCATGACGACCGTGAAGTCGGGAATTTCCGACTCCGGCAACACTGTTGTGACGTCCGGCCTCAAGGCCGGCGATATCGTCGCCAATAGCAGCTTCCAGAAACTGATCGACGGCTCTCCGGTCACGCTATCCCCAGTCGTCATACCGTCCACTGACTCCGATACCACCGAGGCCGCTCCATGAGTCCGTCCCGCCCATTTATTCTGCGGCCCGTTGCAACGTCGTTGTTGATGGCCGCAATTCTGCTGGTGGGCATCGTCGCATTCACGCAGTTGCCGGTTTCGGCGCTGCCCGAGGTGGATTATCCGACGATCCAGGTGCTCACCTTCTACCCCGGCGCCAGCCCCGACGTAGTGGCCACCACGATTACTGCGCCCCTGGAGCGCCAGTTCGGCCAGATGCAGGGCCTGAGCCAGATGACCTCGACCAGCGCCGGCGGCGTGTCGGTCATCGTATTGCAATTCAGCCTGTCGCTCTCGCTCGACGTCGCCGAGGAAGAGGTGCAGTCCTCGATCAATGGCGGGCAGACCTTTTTACCTTCCGATCTACCGGTGCCACCGGTCTACAACAAGACCAACCCGGCCGACGCGCCCGTTCTTACCCTTGCGATCAGCTCCGACAGCATGCCGTTGTCGCAGGTTGAGGACATGGTGGATACCCGCCTGGCACCCAAGCTGTCGCAGCTAAACGGCGTCGGCCTCGTGAGCATCAGCGGCGGCCAGAAGCCCGCGGTGCGCATTCAGGTGAACCCGGTGGCGCTTTCCTCGCACGGGTTGAACATGGAGGACATGCGCACGGCCCTGGTCCAGTCCAGCGTCAACTCCGCGAAAGGCAACTTCGACGGGCCGCGCCAGGACTATCAGATTGACGCCAACGATCAGATCTCTACGGCCGATGACTACAAGAATGTTGTGGTCGCTTACAGCAACGGCGCGCCTGTCTTCGTAAAAGACGTCGCCAATGTGGTGAACAGCGTAGAGAACACCAAACAGGCCGCCTGGATGGGCCAGGCGGGCGGAGCTTCCGGACCCGTGCTTACGCCTGCCGTCATTCTCAACATTCAGCGCCAGCCGGGCGCCAATACCATCACGGTCGTCAACTCCATCCAAAAGATTCTTCCACAACTGGAAGCCAATCTTTCCTCTGGCATCACCGTGACCACCCTGACCGACATGACCACGAGCATTCAGGCGTCCGTGCACGACGTGGAGTTCGAACTGGGGCTCACGGTAGTGCTAGTGGTCATGGTGATCTTCCTCTTCCTGCGCAGTTGGCGCGCCACCATCATCCCCAGCGTGGCCGTGCCGGTTTCGCTCATCGGCACGTTTGCGGTGATGTATCTGCTCGGCTACTCGCTCGATAACCTGTCGCTGATGGCGCTCACCATTTCCACCGGTTTCGTGGTCGATGACGCCATTGTGATGATCGAGAACATCAGCCGCTTTCTTGAAGAAGGCATGCCGCCGCTGGAAGCCGCACTGGAAGGCGCGGGACAGATCGGTTTCACGATTGTTTCACTCACGGTCTCGCTGGTCGCAGTGCTGATTCCGCTGCTGTTCATGGGTGACGTGGTCGGGCGCCTGTTCCGTGAATTCGCAGTCACGCTGGCCGTCACCATCATCATTTCGGCGGTGGTTTCACTCACCCTGACGCCGATGATGTGCTCACGCATCCTGCGACACGACCCCAGTGAGAAGCAGACGCGCCTTTATCGCTGGTCGGAGCATGTATTCAACAGCCTGATTGCCTTTTACGGGCGGACGCTGCGCGTGGTCTTGCGCTTCCAGACCGTCACGCTGCTGGTAGCTGCTGCAACCCTTGTCCTCACCGTCGTTCTCTATATCGTCATTCCCAAGGGATTCTTCCCGGTGCAGGATACCGGCGTGATTCAGGGCATCTCCCAGGCGTCGCAATCCATCTCCTTCGACGCCATGAGCGAGAAGCAGCGGGAACTTGCGCAGATTATTCTTCAGGACCCGGCGGTGGAGAGCCTGTCTTCCTTCATCGGCGCCGACGGCATCAACACCACGCTCAACAGCGGCCGCATCTCCATCAATCTGAAGCCCATCGGCGAGCGCATCAGCGCCTCCGATGTGATCCGAAGATTGCAGCACCGCTTGAAGAAGGTGCAGGGCATCCAGCTTTACATGCAGCCGGTGCAGGACATTACGGTGGACGATCGCGTGAGCCGGACGCAGTACCAGTACACGCTCGAAGACCCGGATACGGACGAGCTGAACACGTGGACCACCAAGTTTGTTGCGCAACTGAATAAACTGCCCGAATTGGAAGATGTGGCCACGGATCAGCAGACAGGCGCCAAAGCGGTGCAGTTGGAGATTGACCGCGTGACGGCGTCACGGCTGGGCATCGCACCCACCACCATTGACAACACTCTCTACGACGCCTACGGGCAGCGGGAGATCAGTACTCTTTACACGCAGCTCAACCAGTATCACGTGGTGCTTGAGACGGCTCCCGAGTGGCAACAAAACCCCACAAAGCTCGGCGATCTGTACATTCAGAGCAGTGCGTCCTCAGGCGCCAGCGGAGCCAGCGCGGCCACGTCGTACTCCTCGTCCGCATCGGCATCGGCAGGCTCGAATTCCACGACGACATCGGTACGCTATACGCCTTCTTCCCAGGCGCTGACCTCGCCGGCCACGGTGCTGGCCGGGGGATCGAGCAACGCTGGAGCTTCTTCGCCGTCCTCCGGCTCGGTCGCGGGCACGACGCCCAATGCGGTCACATCCTCGGTCGGCGCCAATGCCATTCCGCTCAGCGCCTTCACGCAGATGACGAACACCACTGAGGCGCTTTCCATCAACCATCAGGGACAATTTCCGTCGGTCACGGTGTCGTTTAACCTGGCCTCGAATGCATCGCTGGGAACGGCGATCACCGACATCGACAAGGTGGCTAAGAATCTTAATTTCCCTGCCAGCTTGCAGTCGGGATTCCAAGGCACCGCTGCGTCGTTCCAAAATTCACTGTCCAACGAGGCACTGCTCATTCTCGCCGCTCTGGTTGCTGTCTACATCGTCCTTGGCGTCCTTTATGAGAGTTTCATCCATCCGATTACCATCATTTCCACGCTGCCCTCGGCGGGTGTGGGTGCATTGCTCGCGCTCATGATCTGCCGCGAGGATCTGAGCGTGGTGGGAATTATCGGCATCATCCTGCTCATCGGCATCGTAAAGAAAAACGGCATTCTGATTGTGGACTTTGCGTTGGAGGCCGAGCGCAAGCATGGACTGGATTCGACAGAGGCGATCTACCAGGCCAGCCTGCTGCGTTTCCGGCCTATCTTGATGACCACCATGGCTGCGCTGCTGGCCGGCATTCCGCTGGCGGTGGGAACCGGCCTGGGTTCGGAGCTGCGCCGGCCGCTGGGCATTGCCATGGTCGGCGGCTTGCTGTTGAGCCAATTGCTCACGTTTTACACCACACCGGTGATTTACATCTTCTTCGACCGCCTCGGACAGCGGGTCATGGGCAGTCGTATTTCCAAGATTCCGCTCGACAGCGAACTGCCTCCCGGCGCGGAGAAGGCATGAACATTTCGGCCCCATTCATCGAGCGGCCCGTGGGCACCACGTTGCTCACCATTGCCGTGGCCATCGCAGGTGGAATTGCGTTCGTCGTTTTGCCGGTGGCTCCATTGCCGCAGGTGGATTTCCCCACCATCAGCGTTTCGGCCGGCTTGCCGGGAGCGAGCGCAGAGATCATGGCAGCCGCAGTGGCCACGCCATTGGAACGCCAGTTCAGCCACATTGCCGGCATCACCGAAATGACCTCATCAAGCCAGCTGGGCTCAACCAGCGTAACCCTGCAATTCGATCTGAGCCGCGACATCAATGGCGCCGCCCACGACGTGCAGGCCGCCATCAATGCTGCGCGTACTTATCTGCCTGCGAACCTGCCCTCCAATCCCTCCTATCGCAAGGTGAATCCTGCCGATTCGCCGATCATGCTTCTCAGCCTTACCTCAAACAAGTACGACGTAACCAAGCTCTATGACCTTGCCTCCACGATCCTGGAGCAGAAGGTGTCGCAAATTCAAGGCGTCGGGCAGGTGGGGGTGCAAGGCGGAGCCACGCCCTCTGTACGCGTCGAGGTCAATCCCACCAAGCTCGAAAGCTTCGGGCTTACTCTGGGCAGCGTGCAATCAGTACTCAGCCTGCAAAACTCGCACGAGCCGCGGGGGCAGCTCTCGAACAATGGCGTCAGCGAAGACATCATCACCAACGACCAGATCTCCGCGGCAGCCGACTACCAGCCGCTGATCGTGGGATATCACAACGGCCAGGCGGTACGGCTTTCGGATGTGGCCGATGTCGTGGACTCTACGCAGAACCTGCGCTCTGCCGGATACGCGGACGGAAAAAGGGCTATTTTCGTCACCATCTTCCGTCAACCCGGCGCCAACATTATTCAGACCGTGGACCGCATCAAGGCGCAACTGCCCTTTCTCGAGGCGGTGCTCCCCCAGGGCATCACCACGACCATCGTTCTTGACCGCACGACCACGATTCGCGCTTCGGTTAATACCGTGTACAAGGCGCTGGTTTGGTCCGTCTGCCTCGTCATCCTGATGGTCTTCGTCTTCCTGCGCAGCCCTCGCGCCACACTCATTCCCTTTGTTGCCGTACCGACCTCGCTGATCGGAACGTTCGCGGCCATGTACATGTTCGGCTATACCCTCGATAACCTGTCGCTGATGGCGCTGACCATCGCCACCGGCTTTGTGGTGGACGACGCCATTGTGGTCATGGAAAACATCACCCGGCACGTCGAAAACGGCATGGAGCCCTATGCCGCGGCGATGAAAGGCGCCTCGGAGATCGGTTCTACGATTTTTACCATCAGCGTGTCGCTGATTGCTGTTTTCATTCCCATCCTCCTGATGGGCGGCATCATCGGACGCCTCTTTCGCGAATTTGCGGTGACGCTTTCCACGGCCATCGTGATCTCGATGGTCATTTCTCTAACCGCGACGCCGTGCATGTGCGCGCATGTGCTCAGAGCACAAAAAGAAGGCGAGAAACACAACTTCCTTTACCGGGCCAGCGAACGAACATTCAATGGCATGGTGTCAATCTACCGGAATTCTCTGGTTTGGGTGCTGGATAATTCAGGATTGACTTTGATCGTGCTCCTGCTCACCATCGCACTGAATGGTCTGGTTATCTGGAGTATCCCCTGGGGCTTTTTCCCCACGCAGGACACAGGCGTGATCATGGGCTCGGTGCAGGGGCCGCAGGACGCCTCATTCCCGTTCATGAATTTCTCAAGTCAATTACTGGTCAACGTCGTCAAGGCCGATCCCGCCGTGGCGCACGTGAATGCTTATACCGGGAGCGGCAACGGCGGCTTCATGTTCATTGCGCTCAAGCCCCTGGGAAGCAACTGCAAGGAAAGCCCGAAGTGCGATGTGCGTCAGACCTCGGCGATGGACGTGATCAACCGCCTGCGGCCCAAGATGAATCGCTTGCCCGTGGCTTCAGCCTATCTGCAGCCCGCGCAGGACCTGCGCATTGGAGGACGCGGCGGCGGCGCCCTATACCAATACACGATCCAGTCCGACAACATCGACGACTGGGCGAAGTGGGGTCCCATCCTTTACACCAACATGCAGAAGATTCCCGATCTGCAGGACGTAAACACCGATCAGCAAAATGGCGGCTTGCAAGAAATGCTCAATTACGATCGAGTGACCGCGGCGCGGCTGGGACAGACCCCGCAATCGCTCGACAGTTCGCTTTGCAGTGCGTTTTGCCAATCTGAAGTCTCCGTCATCTATACGCAGCTCAACCAGTATTACGTCGTAATGGAAGTGGCCCCGCAGTATTGGCAGGATCCGTCGGGATTGAACAACATTTACTTCACACCAAACAAGAGTTCATCCAGCGCGGGACTCAATGCCGTGTCGCCTCTGTTCACCGCCGTCAGGGCGCAAACCAATACCACGCCGCTGCAGGTGGCCCATACCGGTCTTTTCCCGTCGGTTACCGTCTCCTTCAACATGCGCAATGGAGTCTCGCTCAGCGACGCCACCCGGGAAGTGACGGAGATGGAGCAGCGGCTGGGAATGCCCGCAACTGTGCAGGGATTCTTTGCCGGAACCGCACAGGCTTACCAGCAATCGATATCCTCGCTTCCGATTCTGGTAGTCACCGCACTGTTGTCCGTCTTCATCGTGCTGGGCATTCTCTATGAGAGCCTGATTCACCCGCTGACCATCATTTCCACGCTGCCCTCGGCGAGCGTCGGCGCCATGCTCGCGCTGATGGTCTTCCACATCGATCTCAACGTCATCTCGATTATCGGCATCATACTGCTCATCGGCATCGTGAAGAAGAATGCCATTATGATGATCGATTTCGCGCTGCAGGCGGAACGCGTGGAAGGCAAGTCGACGCGCGACGCAATTTTCAGCGCCTGCATGTTGCGCTTTCGGCCGATCATGATGACCACCATGTGCGCCATTTGCGGAGCGCTGCCGCTGGCCTTCGGCACCGGCACCGGCTCGGAGCTGCGCAAGCCCTTGGGCATCACCATTGTGGGCGGACTGGTTTTGAGCCAGTTGCTCACGCTTTACACCACGCCTGTGGTTTACCTGTATATGGACCGGCTGCGCCTGCGCGCGCTGGGCCGGACGCACGACACACTGCCGCCAACCGCGCAAGAAGCGGCGTCGTAATACGTGAAGGACGTTGACCATGCCTGAGCTGAAGACCGTGCCTACGCTGAAGATTCGACCCGCGCTTTCATTCGCCGCCAGTACCCTGACCTGGCTTGCGCTTCTCTCCGGCTGCCACGTTGGCCCGCCGTACCACGCGCCCACGCCGACGGCAGTCACTGCGCCCAACTACAAGGAGTCGACCGTCAATTTTCAAGATGCCGACGGCTGGAAGGTGGCCAGCCCGCAGGACGCCATGCTGCGCGGCAACTGGTGGGAGGTCTTCAACGATCCCGAGCTGAATGCGCTTGAAGAACAGCTCAATATCAATAACGAAAACCTGAAGCAGTATTTCCAGAATTACATGGCGGCTCGCGCCCAGATCGCCGAGGCGCGCTCACAGTATTGGCCCACAATCACCGCGGCTCCAACTTGGAACCGGTCAAAAAGTTCCGGAAATCTGAGCAACTCCACCCAAGCCAATGTAGGCAAGCAGTCAACGCTTTGGAATGCTCCGATTGACGTCTCCTGGACGCCCGATTTCTGGGGAAAGATCCGCAACGAAGTACACGAAGCGCAATATGCGTCGCAGGTGAGCGCGGCCGACCTCGAGGTGGAGAAACTGACCGAGCAGTCCAGCCTGGCGGAGTATTACTTTGAGATCCGCGGCCAGGACATGCTGCAGCAAATCCTGAACGAGACCGTGGCGGCCGATCAGAAATCGCTGGACTACAATCAGGCGCAGTACGACACGGGCGTGGGCGATTATATCTCCGTGGTCGAGGCTAAGACCACATTGGAGGCGGCGCAATCGGCGGCCATCAACGTGGGACTGTTGCGCGCGCAATATGAGCACGCCATCGCCATGCTCCAGGGCAAGGTACCCAGCGATTTTTCCATCCCTGTAAAGCCAATGGTCTACACGGCGCCGTCAATTCCCACCGGCGTTCCTTCGCGGCTTGTCGAGCGGCGTCCTGACATTGCGGCGGCCGAGCGCACGCTCGCCGAGGCCAATGCCGTCATCGGCATCGGCTACGGCGCATTCTTTCCGCAAGTCACGATCAGTGCCGATGGTGGATTTCAAAGCTCTACGCTAACCAGCCTGTTTAGCGGGCCCAGCCGCATCTGGTCCATCGGCCCCGCTGTTGCGGAGACCATCTTTGACGGAGGTCTTTACCGCGCTGAGCTGCACCAGTACGTTGCCGAATACAACGCAGACCTCGCCAACTATCGCCAGGTCACACTCACCGCCTTCCAGCAGGTGGAAGACTCGATGGCCGCCACGCGCATTTATTCGCAACAGATCCTGCGCCAGCAGCAGGCGGTGAAGGACGCGCAGGATTATTTCGACACCGAGATGTCGCGCTACAACACTGGAGTCGATCCCTACGTCGATGTCATGATTGCCCAAACCACGCTGCTGAGCAGCAAGGAAGCGCTGAATGCGTTGCAGGTGGAAGAGATGACCTCGGCGGTGGAACTGGTCCAGGCGCTGGGCGGAGGATGGGACCGCACACAGCTTCCCACACCCAAACAGGCCGGCGCCAAGACGACCAGCGCAGATTACAAATTGCAACAGTAGCGCTTATTGCGCCGCTCGGTAGCAGATGGCATCGCCATCAAGCCGGTACTCTGCCGAGCAGGAGTCGCCTCCGCAAATCATGGTCTCCCCGCAGTAAAGCTGCTGACGGGTGATGAGCCCCAACGTCCCGCAGCGCGGGCACGACATCACGGCTACGTAGGGATTTTGTGCCTGGCCCAGTTTGGCCTGGTTCTCCAGCACAAAAACCGTTCCTGGGTCCATTCTTTCGGGGATCCACTCTTCCAGAAACTGCAAGTCGGCTGCCATCGTTCCCTCCGGGTCCTACCTGGGCTTTGCCGGGGTTGACGGTTCCGAGCCGCGACCTAGTTCCCGTCCGGCTCCGCACTCTACTCAAAAGCAGGCTGCGAAACACAACCCGGATCAAAATGCATCCGGTGAACCCAGTGTCACCACGTGCGCGCAATGATGTCAATGCGATTCGGCGCAGGGGAGTGGCGAGCGGGGTTCCCTAAGTGTCAATGGGAGAGCTTGGCCCTAACGGGACGCGGACGCCGCAGCGGAAGCGTGGGTGCGGGCAAAATCGTCGATCGCCCGGTAGGTTTCCTCGTTGCGCCGGATGGCCTCGACGTATTCGCGGGTTTGCGTAAAGGGGATAGACTCCACAAACTCGTCGATGCCCGAATACGGCCCTGCGGCCTGCCAATCCGCAACGCGACTGTCGCCCGCGTTGTAAGCGGCCAGCGCATACTCCTCGACGCCGCCGAACCGATCGAGCATCTGCCGCAGATAGCGCGTTCCCAGGCGGATATTCATGTTGGGGTCGAGCAACTGGAAGGTTTGGAAGTGGGCAATTCCCTCCTGCCGCGCCATGGACTTGCCCACGGACGGCAGCAATTGCATCAGGCCGTAGGCGTTGGCATAGGAAACGACCGCGGCATCGAACTCCGACTCCTGCCTGATGAGCGATGCCACCAGGTAGGGATCGAGATTGTTCTTGGCGGACTCAGTTTCGATTGTGTTCCACCACGGCTCGGGAAAGAGAATCCGCCAGTACACCAGCGGAATGGACTGGATGGATGCCGAAGCCGCATTCGGAATGGCGCGCTTGAGCGCGCGCACCGCGCGGTAGGTTTGCCCATAGGAGGAGTAAATCTGACCCTCGGCCAGCGCGCTCCAGGACGAGGAGTTGGGATCGGCCTTGATCTCTTGCGCAATGTATTCCGTCAGACCGGCATTGGCCAGCAGACGTGCCTTGGCCAGATGGGGGCTGTCCTCGGGAAAGCTATCGACCAGGTGCGGCAGCGGCGCCGGCTGAATGCTATCCAGTTGCGGCTGCAACGCGGCCTGTGGGTTGCCTAGCGCGGCCAGCCGTTGCCGCGCCATTTGCGCGTAGAAGAAGTGCTGGTAGGCGCGGACGATGGTGCGGTAGTTGGCCGCGGCCATCGCTGGATTGTGGTCCTGCGTCTCATACAAGCGCCCACGCCAGTAGAGAGCGGAGACAGTTTCCGTGGCGCCTGGATAGAGGCGGATCTGCTCGTCGAAGATGCGCTCCGCAGCGGGGTAAAGTCCCAGCCGGTAGCTCAGCCAGCCGGAGCGCCAGTGGGCGGCGGCAGCGTTTTTGTCATTGGGAAAACGCTCCGCCAGAATGCCATAGTACTCGATGGCAGTTGGGTAATCGCGCTTGAGCATGTAGATGTTGCCGGCTGAGAAGAGTGCGTTGGCCAGCCACGGGCTGTGCGGGAACCGGGACTCCATGTCGGCGATGATCCGCTGCAAGCCGGCGGAATCATCGCGATCGTGAGCCAGCTCCATCAGCAGGTCAAGCCGCCGCGCGCCGTTTTCGTCTGCCGTGTCGGGCAGTTCCTGGGCTTCCGCCTCCGTCAGCCGTTTCAGCTTCAGTTGGCAAGCAGCCTCGGCCACGGCAAATCCGTTGCGGGTCTGCGCGTCGATTACCGGCGCGCGCTCCAGAACGCGAAACTGCTCGTCCGCCTCCGCGTAACGGCCCGCGTTGTAGTAGGCTTCGGCAAGACTGCGTAAGTCAGCCGTGGTCAGCAGCGTTTCGGCTCCCAGCTGCGTGAGCTTGGCGCGCGCCGTTTTGGCTTCATCGCTCAAAGGATGGCCCAACAGGAGCAGCTTGAAAGTCGTTCCCGCAGCTTGTTGCTGGCCCAGCGCCAGTTCCACCTGGCCCTCGGCAAGCTGGAAACCGGGGCGGTTCGCCGCCTGAGTGCCGGCGGCTGCGGCGAGCAGCTGTCGCGCCGCAGTGTCATTGCCCACGGCCAGCAGAACCGCGGCCTCAAGCTCAGGCTCCTGGGCGTCAAAGATGCTGTCGGGATAGCGATCGGTAAAGCCGTGGAGAATTCTTTCGGCGGCCGCATCGTCGCCCGCCGCGTGGTTTGCCTCGGCGTCAAGAAAATCTGTGTAATCGGCTAGTTCCCCATCGGCGCGCCGCGCTTCTGCCAGGGCCATTTCCGCATCGGCATAGCGTTTGTCGAGCAGATACGCGTGGCCCAATGCCAGATAGGCTGCCGTCGCAGCCTCGCCGGTGTGGCTGTGCGCGTAGGCGGCCACCGCTGCGTAGGCTTCCGGCGTGCGCAGGGTCGCCAATTGCTGGGCCATCGGCTCCAGCTCTTTCGAGGCCACAAACGCCTGCTTGAGGCGCGCCGTGTGCGCCACGCGGGACGCGCGGCTGGTTGCGTGTACCGGTTTGCGTTTCGTCGTGGGTTTCCTGGTTGCCGCGGGCTTGGCAGAATGGGAGCGCGCCGGGCTGGATTCGGAGGTGTTGGCCGCAGGGGTTGTTGTGGACTGCGCCAAAGCGCACCGTCCAACGATCAGCAATCCAACCAGAACCGCAAGGCGACCGGAACCGCTCCGGATGGTCAGCAACGGGGAAGAGAAACCAAACATACTTCCACTTTATGCCGATTGGTACGCTGCCTGCACCGCCGGGGAACCAGTGACGTAACGGCGCGGCCTTGGTTTTGGGATTTGGTTCCCCGCCGTGCCGTCCGTTACACTCATGTTTTGCGGGCCCATCCGGATCGTTCGCAGCCTGTTCAATCCGCGGCAATTTTTCGCATCCGATTTCCATGTCGACCATCCAACCAATTAGCGAAGAGCATCCCGACGTCGCCCTCGTAGAGAGGGTTCGCGGCGGGGATGTCTCGGCCTACGACACGCTGGTCCGCAAGTACGAGCGGCAGCTCTTCAGGATTGCGCAGCACATTACGCAAAACCGCGAAGACGCCGAAGACGTGATGCAGGACGCGTTTCTCAAGGCCTATGAGAAGCTCGATCAGTTTCAGGGGAACTCGAAATTCTACACATGGCTGGTGCGAATCGCGGTAAACGAGAGTCTGATGCGGCTGCGCAAGCGGCGCACGGGCAAACTGGTCTCGATGGACGAGGATATCCAGACCGACGAGGGCAGCGTGCCCCGCGACTTCGCCGACTGGGCGCCGAACCCCGAGCAGAACTACAACCAGTCGGAGCTGGCCGATATTCTGAAGAAAACCATTCAGGGCCTGCCGCCGGGTTTCCGCACGGTGTTCGTATTGCGCGATGTGGACCAGCTTTCCACCGAGGAAACGGCCGAGGCGCTTGGCCTCAGTGTTCCCGCGGTCAAATCGCGGCTGTTGCGCGCACGGCTGCAACTGCGCGAGCGCTTGAGCCGCTACTTCAAACGCAAGACTCCGGCAACTTCGCAGGCGACAGCGGCGCCCAAGGGAAACGGAGCTGAAGCATGACCTGCACTGAATTCCTCGCGATTCTCGACGACGTCATCGATGAGTCGATTGCCGCGGAGACGCGCGCCGAGATTGAGGTCCACCTGCGAAAGTGCGGGCACTGCGAAGTCGTCCTCGACACCACGCGCAAGACCATTGAGATTTATCGCTGCCACGAGATTTACGAGCTGCCCACCGAAGTGAGCGAACGGCTGCACACAGCGATTATGACGAAGTGCAGTAAGGCGAAGTGACAGGTTTCAGGGGTCAGGGGTCAGGGGTCAGCCTTCCGCTATCAGCTATCGATTTTCAGCTATCTCCCGAAGAACAATTCCAAGATCGATGAAACCCTAGCGCCGGTTTCCGGAACTGCTGGCCCGCGGATCTGCCGCCTCGCGCATATTTCGGCTTCCTCCTGGGCATTTTCCGGCTCTCCCCAAAGGACCGGGCCGTCGGCCATATACCAATTAGTGACCTCCCCCTCCCCCCTACCCTTTTTTGGCTAACATCGTGATTCCAGGCGGGTTAGCGATTTAAGCGGTCTCCCGTAAGCGGTTGAAAGCACAGAAGTTAGAGGATAAGATCCTCAAAGTAGGGACTTTGAGCGAGTTTGCACCGTTTTGGTTGCAATCCGTCTCACAGTGTGGTGCGCAGGTCCAAAGAGCGGGCATCCCAGAGTTCGCCCGCGCGGGCCGCCCGACGCATCCGCAGTGCTGTTCTGGCTACTACAAGAAGTGTAGCAATTTGGGGGAAATTCTCTGCAAATCGGCGGGCGGGCTCGGATGAGTGATTTCAGCGGGTTGCGGTGTGTGTGGGCGGGTGAGGGCTGGACAAAAAACAGGGACTGGGGACTAAGGGAGTAGGGATTGGGGACTGAGGGGCCGAAAGTGCGAGGGAGCGGGGAGCATCACGCGACCCGGCCACGCGCTGGGGCTCTTGAAGAGGAAGGCGCCCGTTGGGCCTTGAATTTCAAAAGTAGTCATATTATTATGGTCCTATTCACAGGAGTGTCTCGTGCAGAAGATTCCGGCCGCACAATTCAAATCGCATTGCCTCGCGGTGATGGACCAAGTCGCCGAAAGCGGCCGACCCGTGGTGGTGACAAAGCACGGGAAGCCGGTGGTTCGAATCATTCCGGCTGAAGTGGACGAAGACGAGATCTTCGGATTCCTGGCAGGAAAGGGTCGCATCATTGGAGATATCGAGAATACGATTCCCGCCTCGGATTGGAACCTGCCCGAATGATTCTGCTCGACACGCACATCGTCATCTGGCTTGCTTTGGAGCCGGACAGACTTTCGAAGCGCGCGAAAGAAGCCATTCGCGCGGCTCGGATTCAAGGTGGACTTGCGATTGCCGGAATCAGCCTCCTGGAATTGGCCTGGCTTGCGGAGAAGGGGCGGGTAGAAACAACACTTAGCGTGGAATCCTTCGTCCGCCTGTGCGCTTCCAAAATGACAGTGCTTCCCATTACGCCAGAGATCGCGGCATGCGCGGCGGGCTTGCCGGATTCGTATCCGAAAGATCCTCAGGACCGTTTGATTGGAGCTACTGCGCTGGTAGAAGGGATCCAACTCGTCACCCACGATGAGCAGATCAAGAAGTCGGGCATGATTCCGGTCATTTGGTAGGGGAAAACAGGGAATAGGGAGTAGGGAATAGGGAATAGAAAACCGTGGAACGTGATTCGTGAACCGAGGGCGGGCCGTAGCTTGTAGCCGGTAGCTTGTGGCGCGTGGCCGGTGGATGCCGGCGCTCGTGGTTCCCGGGTCCCAAAATCGGACCGCGGGGCACCCGATTTCGTGGTGAGATTGCTTCCAAAAGGTGCGGGCCGTCCGCCGGTTCGGCGTCCCTGATCGCGGTCTGCAAGATTATGTTGAATTTAGGTCCAATTCCGATTAGAGTTCCATATTCACTAGAATCAGCTGTCCGCCCAACATCATTTAGCCGGGAGGAGCGCGCCAGGAAGTCATGAAAGAAAAGCAAATCCGCATAACCGACCTGCAACTGGACACGACAAATTACCGCACGGGCAAGCAAGACGACCAGCGAGAGGCAATTCGCGCTTTGATTGAGGAGCAGAAGAGCAAGCTTGTCCGGCTGGCACAGGACATTATCGAGAACGGCTTGAGTCCGCTTGAGACGATCCTCGTGATGCCGGTGCCCGATGACAAGAGGCGCCACATTGTCATCGAGGGCAATCGCCGGGTAGCGGCGATAAAGCTCGTCACTCAGCCTGATCTCGCCGCCGACACCACCTGGCACAATGCGTTTAAACGGCTGCACAGGCTGTTGCCCGGTCAGGTGCCCATTGAGGTTAGTTGCGTCGTTGCCCCAAGCAAAGAGGAGGCATTCGTCTGGATACAGCGCCGCCATGACACGGGGCTGAAGGGTGCGGGGCTCGAGGCTTGGTCGACGATCGCAAACTATCGAGCCGCAGCAGCCCGGGGAAGGTCGGCTCCGGAGTTTGATGTTTTGGAGTTCACGCTTGCACATGGGCAGCTTGAGGAGGATGTGCAGGAGCGTGTGATGGGGCAAGATTTCCCCATAACCAATTTAAAGCGGTTGGTTGACTCAGCTTACGTCGCTCAGCAGCTGGAGCTGGACCGTGGCGAATCCTATCTCACCACTACCGCCAGCAAGAATTGGGTGCTCGCGATCTTGCGTGAGGTCGTGACCGCAATTTCCCGTGAAGAATTCAACGGCAAGAAGTTCTCCGTCAAGGAGATTTACACGTCAGCTGACCAGAAAAAATTCTTCACAAAGCTGGTAAGCAAGTATCCAAAGCCCAAAAGGTCGGCCAGAAGGTGGGCGATTAACGCCGATACCAGCGTCGGGGACTCCGGACGCGGCGTCCTGAAGAGGAAGAAACCAAACCGGCCAACCTCCGAGAGGCGAAAGCTCGTGCCCAGCCACTGCGCTGTGCGTCCCCCCGTCGGACGAGCCAACGACATCCTCCATGAGCTTCGCAAGCTTGAGGTCGAGAAGTTCCGAAACGCCGTGTCCATCCTACTTCGGGTATTTCTAGAGTTCAGCGTTGGGGCGTATATAGATCGGCGCAGCGTGACTGGAGTGAATGCGACGGACACGCTGAGCCAACGGCTGCTCAAGGTCGCCAGCCACATGGAAGCGAACGGGGTTATGGACAGAAAAGACCTTCATGCGGTCCGCAAGGCGGCGAGCGACCGAAATTCGTTGGTATCGACGATGACGCTCAATGCATATGTTCACAATGTGAAGTTCTACCCGTCCGCGAGCGATTTGAAAACGTCGTGGGATAACTTGGAGCCGTTTATAGAGAGACTCTGGCATGGCTAGCCGCGGAATGCTAATACGGCATTACTCGCCTCTCCGCTACCCTGGTGGCAAGGGGCGTCTGTCGGGGTTCGTCCAACGTATCTTAGAAGAGAACAGGCTGCTCGACGGCCACTATGTTGAGCCTTACGCGGGCGGAGCCGCAGTAGCACTTTCGCTATTGCTCATGGAATACGCGTCAGTCGTGCACATAAACGACATCAACAGGCCCGTTTGCGCCTTCTGGAAAGCGGTTCTGGACGAAACCGACCCCCTTTGCAAGATGATCCGCGACAAGAAGGTGACTGCCGCCCAGTGGAAGCTACAACGGGACATCATGCGTGATTTTCGCAATCATTCGCGTCTCGAGGTCGCCTTTTCTCTGTTCTTTCTTAATCGCACCAATCGATCAGGGATCGTCCACACGGGGGGCATGATCGGCGGCTGCGACCAGACTGGGGAATGGAAGCTGGACGCCCGTTACAACAAGCAGGAACTGATCGGCCGGATCGAGGCGATCGCGAAATACTCAAACCGGATTCGGGTCACGAACAAGGACGCTGAAGACTTCCTCTCTGAAACCGTCCCTAGCCTCCCTTCGAAGACGCTGATTTTCCTCGATCCACCCTATTTTGAACGCGGCTCCAGCCTTTACGAGAACCATTACCGACCCGAGGATCATGCCCGGCTAGCGACCATGGTGAGGAGCAAACTGCGATGCAACTGGATGATCTCGTACGACAACCACCCCGAGATAAGGGATTTGTATAGGGGATCCCGAAGACTCAAGTATTCCCTCTCATACACCGCGGCTAGGCGGTACGAGGGCTCGGAAGTTATGTTCTTCAGCGATGGCCTGATCGTGCCTCGCGTTCGGAGCCCCCTCCAACCTTGGGCGCTAGTGAGTGGTCGCTAGGCGGTCCGCCTAGATCTTCAAAAGGCAAACTCACCGCAAGACGCGGTGACCTGGTTCTCGATTTTGAGATCTGGGATTCAACGGCTCAGCTAGCCAGCGCCTCCACCACCGCGTCTGGATGCCGGGCGATCACCGTGAGATACGCTCGCGCCGCGCGATCCGGGCGGCGGCGTCCCTGCTCCCAATCGGTGGACGGCGGCGAGTGTGAGTGTGCGGTGTGAGTGTGCGAGTCTGGAGACCGGCGCTACAGGGCTTCGGGGCTGAAGCCCGTGTTGGTTTTTTGCGCCTGTTCGGCGCGGCTTAACAGTCTGTTACGAAACTCGAGGAATTTCAAAATTCACCACAAGATGTTGGGTTCGGCAAGATGATCGCACCCAAAATGTGGCCTCGATTTTGAGTTTCGTAACAGCCTGTTAAGCCGCGCCCTGATACAAAACTTGCTGGTCCTCTGGCCACAACTTTCCCCCCAGGATCGCGTCTGACCCAACAGGTAGTTCGTGCCGTGCAATCATGCCCGGCCATTCCCCCAGCCAGGAGCATTTGCGATGGAGTCTCCGCACGGACTGACGGCCATCCTGCTTTGTTCGAGTCTTGGCCTGCTTGCATCCCCGGTCCCCAAGTGCGAGGGACCGGGGGCACCCGCACCCGCGCAGCAGACGGCAGATCCCAGCCAGCCGCCGGCGAAAGCCAAATCCAAACAGAACTATGCGGCGAATTCCAGATCTGGTTCCGCGCCGGGTTCCGCGTCGAATCCCGCAAAAGGTCAGTTGCGCGGCGACGCGCGCATCTTGCAGGCGCTGAATCGCTTCACGTTCGGGCCCAGGCCCGGAGATCTTGAAGCCGTGCGCAAGATGGGCCTCGACCAGTGGTTCAACGCACAACTGCACCCCGCAACCCTTGACGAAACCGACTTGAACGCGCGGCTGGCCGAGTTCCCCGCCATGCAGTGGAGCATGCAGGACCTGTTCCTCCGGCTGCCAAGCAACCCCATCATTCGCCAGGCAGCGGACGGCAAAGTGGAGATTCCACCCAGCGGCACGCTGCACGCGGTGTATGAGAACCAGATCTACCGCATGCAGGTGCGGAAAGATGCGCAGGCCGAGAAGCGGTCGAACACGGCGAACCAAACACCGGGAGCGGCGAACCAGGCGCCGGGCGAGGCAGCCGGCACCGGGAACCCCACCATGAACGCCATGGCCAGCAGAGGCATGGAACCAAGTACGGAAGAGATGGGCCAGACGGGAATGGGCCAGACGGTGACGGGTGAAACTGCAACCGGGCAAGCCCCGGAGATGAATGCCAGGCCGCAGGCGGCGGGCACGAATCCCGAGCAAGCTGCAACTGCCGGACCGGGGCCGGCTGCCGCTCCCATTGATGAGGCGCGCATCCAGCGCATTCTGGCGTTGGGGCCGCAGCAGCGCGTGATGCGATTGCAGCAAATGCAGCCGGCGGATTTCGACGGCTTCATGAAGTCCCTGCGGCCCGTGCAGCGCCAGGCGCTGGTGGCGGGCATGAGCCCGGACCTGAAAGAAGCGGTGGGGGCTCTGGAGAATCCGGAGCAGACCACGGCGCAGGAGCTTTTTGCGGAAAGACTGACGCGCGACATTTACGCGAACGCGCAACTCGAGGAGGTGATGACCGATTTCTGGCTCAATCACTTCAACATTTATCTGCGCAAGAACGAGCAGATGCCGTATTACCTGGTGAGCTACGAGCGGGACGTGATCCGGCCGCGAGCGCTGGGCAAGTTTGAGGATCTGCTCGAAGCCGTGGCGCACAGCCCGGCGATGATGCTGTATCTGAACAACGCCGAAAGCATGGGGCCGGATTCGCCGGCGGCGGAACGGGCGAAGAGGTCTGCGGCGCGGCGGCCCGGCGCCAACAAAAAGGCCGACGCAGGGCTGAATGAGAATTACGCGCGCGAACTGATGGAGCTGCATACGCTGGGCGTAAACGGCGGCTACACGCAGGCCGACGTGACCCAGGTGGCGCGCGTGCTGACCGGCTGGACGGTCGATCGGCAACAGTTCGGCGGAGACTTTGTGTTTGCGCCGCAGCGTCACGAGCCGGGGACGAAGACGGTGCTGGGCACAAAGATTGAAGAGAACGGCGAGATGGAGGGCCAGGAACTGCTGCACATGCTGGCCATGCGGCCGGCGACGGCGCAATTCCTGTCGCGCAAGCTGGCCTTACGGTTCGTGAGCGACGACCCGCCACAGGCGCTGGTGGACCGCATGGCGAAGGCGTATCTCGCGAGCGGCGGCGACATTCCTACGGTGCTGAAGACGCTCTTCCATTCGCCGGAGTTCTGGGCGGCGAGCGATTTTCGCGCCAAGGTGAAGACGCCGCTGGAATTTGTGGTGAGCGCGGCGCGCGCCAGCAACGCCGATGTGGAAAACTTTCAGCCGCTGATGAATGCGCTGCGGCAAATGGGCATGCCGCTGTATGGATGCATGCCGCCGACGGGATACAAGTGGGATGCCAGCGACTGGGTGAGCACGGGCGCGCTGGTGGACCGCATGAACTTTGCGCTGTCGCTGGCGGCCGACCGGTTGCCGGGCATCACCGTGGAGTGGGCACCGGAGCTGGATATGAGTACGCTGGACAGCGATGCGCCGTCGCAACAGGTGATTCCGACTTCAGAATCAGAAGAAGCGCGGCTGGAGCCGATGCTGGTCCCTGGCGGGGTGAGCGATGCAACGCGGACGGCGGCTCTGGAGCAGTTCAAGGCGCAGAGTGCGCAGAATGCCGCTGCGGCCATGCCGGTTGCGGCGCGAAGACCGAATCGCGCACCGGCCGCCGACCTGTATGAGCGCGAAGATCAGTTGCTGGCGGGATTGCTGATGGGTTCGCCGGAGTTTCAGCGAAGATAGCGAATTAGCGAGCCGGCGAGTTAGTAAGTCGTCACGTTAGTAAGTTAGCGAATTGGCGAGTTAGCATGTTAGCTGAGTTAGAGCCCACCTGACCAAGGACGAAGCTGAAAGCTGAGGAGTCACACATGAACCGTCGATTCTTTCTCCACAAGGGCGCGCTGGCCGTGGCAGGCACGGCGGCGATGCCGAATTTTCTGGTGCGCAGCGTTCTGGCCGAGACCCATAGTGCGCCGGGACAGCGGCTGGTGGTGATCTTCCAGCGCGGGGCGGCCGACGGGCTGAATGTTGTGGTTCCTTACCAGGAGAAGAACTATTACGCGATGCGACCCAGTATCGCAATTCCGCAGAATCAGGTCGTCGATCTCGATGGATTCTTCGGGCTGCATCCCTCGCTCGCGGCGTTCAAGCCGCTCTACGACCAGAAACAAATGGCGATTGTGCACGCGTGCGGCTCGCCCGACATGAGCCGCTCGCACTTTGACGCGCAGGACTATATGGAATCGGGCACGCCGGGCGTGAAGGGCACGGACGACGGCTGGCTAAATCGCGCACTGCAAGCCGAAGACTTGCGGCATCGCTGCGCCGGCACCTGCGAGGCGCACACTGCGTTTCGCGCGCTGGCGCTGGGCGCCGATGTGCCGCGCACGCTGGCCGGCAAGATTCCCGCGATTGCCATCAGCAATGTCAATAACTTTAATGTCGCGGGGCGTGGGCTCAGTCCCTCGCCGGCGGCGAATGCATTCGAGGCGATGTACGCGGGCTCGGGCGACCGCATTTTTCATGCCGCGGGCGATGAGACTTTTGAGGCGGTGAAGATGCTGCGCGCCGCCAATCCCGCGCAGTATCAGCCGACGCCGGGCGCGAATTATCCCAACAGCGAATTCGGCAACAATATGAAGCAGATTGCGCAACTGCTGAAAGCGAACCTGGGCGTGGAGGCCGCGTTCACCGATGTGAGCGGGTGGGACACGCATCAGAATCAGGGCAGCGTGAACGGCCAGCTCGCGAACCGGCTGAGCGATTTCTCGGCGAGCATTGCGGCCTTCTGGCGCGACATGGGCGACGACGCGGGCAACATCACGCTGGTGACGATGTCGGAGTTCGGACGCACCGCGCGCGAAAACGGAACCGGCGGCACCGATCATGGCCACGCGAACGCGATGTTTGTTCTGGGCGGGAACGTGAAGGGCGGCAAGGTGTACGGGCGCTGGCCGGGCCTGGAGAACGAGCAACTGAACGAAGGCCGCGATTTGGCGCTGACCACCGACTACAGGCAGGTGCTGGGCGAAGTGGTGACGCAGGCTCTGGGCGCGGAGAATCTCGATCTGGTGTTTCCGGGCGCGCGGCTGAGTCGCGGAAACTTCCTGCGCTTGGTTTAGCTGAATGATCATCGGCAGGCTCTTTTTGCGGAAACGCGCAAGGGCGTATCATTTCCACAGATTCGCGCCAGAGAAAGAGCCTCTATGAAATTCCACAGTCGCATTGTCTCCGCACTCATCCTTCTTGTTGTTGCAGCGGGCGCAGCACGAGCGCAGGCGCCGCAGGGCAAACTCGCGTTCGACGTGGCCACGGTGAAGCCGTCGGCGCTCGACATGCAAAAACTCGCTGCTGCCGCACAGGCCGGTAAGATGCCGAAGATCGGGCCGGAGATTGGCGCCACGCGCGCGACGTACACCTTTATGTCGCTTTCGGAACTGATTTGCATGGCCTGGAACGTACGGCCCTATCAGATCAGCGGCCCCGACTGGCTGTCGAAGCAGCGCTTCGACATCGAAGCCACGATGCCTGAAGGCGCGACCAAGAACGACGCACCCGCCATGCTGCAGTCGTTGCTCGAGGATCGGTTCAAGCTGACCGCGCATCGCGCTCAGGAAGAGCACAAGGTGCTGGCGCTTGTGGTCGGCAAGAGCGGGCCGAAGCTGAAGGAATCGGCGACGCCGCCGCAAGCGTTCGATCCCAATTCTCCGCTCGCGCCCGGCGAGACGCAAATGGAAGGCCTGGATGGACCGATACGCATGAAGATTGGCTCCGACGGTACGGTGACGCAGAACATGGGCGCCAAAGGTACCATCGTTCAGAAGTTCGACAGGCAAACCATGACGTTCCACTTCAAGTCGAGCGGGGTCACGATGGTGGGCTATGCCGAGTTGCTGTCGACCATGCTTCTGCAATTGGGCGGCCCAAGCAGCCGGCAGGTGGTGGATATGACGGGGCTCAAGGGCTACTACGAGCTCGATACGGAGATTTCAATGGCGGACATCATGGCCCTGGCCCGCAACATGGGCATGAACATGCCCACTGCCCCGCCCAGCGGCGGCGGGAACACGGCTCCAGAGGCGTCGGACCCAGGCGGCGGATCGAGCGTTTACGAGTCCGTGAGCCAAATGGGGCTGAAGCTGGAAGACAGCAAAGCGACCGTGGATCGGCTGGTGATCGACCACATCGAAAAGGCGCCGACGGAAAACTGAAAGGCAGGAAATAGGGACTTGGGCTGCTGCATAAATGCGGGTGCCCCGGGTCCCTCGCTTTTGGGGACCCGGGATAGCACGGACCTCAATTCCCCCTTACTCAATCCAATACGAACCACGGGGATCCGGGAATGCGCGCTGGCACGCGGCCCACCGCATGATTTACCCTCGAAGTCGGCATGAAACTTCAGCGCGCACTTCTCTTTTCTGCCCTGGCCGTGGGTACGGCCCTGACGGCCTTTGCGCAACGGTCAGAGATTCCTGACGCTCCGCAGGCTACTCCCGAGGCGATGACCGTTCCCAATGGGCCGTACGTGGTGATGGACACCTCGATGGGCCGCATCACCTGCCAGTTTTTCCAGAGGCAGGCGCCGAACGCGGTGGCCAACTTTATTGCTCTGGCGGAGGGGACGAAGGACTGGACCGATCCCACGACCAAAAAGGTGATGCACCACAAGCGGTACTACGACGGCACCATTTTTCATCGCGTGATTCCGGAGTTCATGATCCAGGGCGGCGATCCGACGGGCACGGGGATGGGCGATCCGGGTTACACCTTCGAGGACGAGTTCGATCCCAACCTCAATTTCGACCGGCCGGGCCGGCTGGCGATGGCGAACAGCGGACCCAACACCAACGGCAGCCAGTTTTTCGTTACCGAACAACCCTTCGACTCGGGCGATGGGCATTACGTGATTTTCGGCCAGTGCGACGACGCCAGCGTGGAAGTGGTGAAGGCCATTGCGCGGGTGCCGCGCGACTCGAACGACAAGCCGCTGACGCCGGTGGCGCTGGAAAAGGTGACGATACTCGATCACCTCCCTCCCACGGCAATACAAGTGCCGCCTGTGCCTCCACCGGGCGCGGCGACCGCGCAGGCGCCAGGAGCCGCGCCGCCGCCCAGAACCATCACTATCTCTCCCGGCATAGCGACTGGGCTGCTGGAAGAGCATCGCTATCCCATCTACCCGGTTGACGCCAAGAAGGCCGGTGTTGAGGGAACTGTCGTGCTTGAGGCGATCATCGGAAAGGACGGCGCTATCCGCGACCTGAATGTCGTCAGCGGCCCGGATCTTTTGCAACAAGCCGCGGTCGATGCCGTGAAGAGCTGGCGCTACCGGCCTTACATGCTGAATGGGGAACCGGTCGAGGTTCGCACCAAGATCAACGTCATCTTCACCCTCGGCCGTTAACGAGATTTGCCAATCGAGTTCTCTGACCGCATGAGTTCGGACTTTTGGCTTGGGTGGTTTCCCACCCATTCGCCAGAAAAAAGGCGAATGGATGGGGCACGGAATTGGTAGAAGATCAAGCGGTCAGAGAATTGATACAAGATCAAACGGTCAAAGGCCGAATGTGGCGAATCGGAAGTTCGAAGGAAAGGCAACCGCGGGTTCTTCGACTTCGTCCGCCGCGGCGGACTCCGCTCAGGATGACAAGCTTTTTTGTTTAGGTATTGAAGAGTCGAAGCACTAATTTAGGAGTCGATGCGCTAATTCAACCGAGGAGAACTCATGGCACTTGCAGCAGGAACTTACGCCGTCTTTACCACCACGGAAGGCAAGATTACCGTGCGCCTATTTGAGGCCGAAGCGCCCATCACCGTGAAGAACTTTATCGAGCTCGCCGAGGGGTCAAAAGAGTGGACGCATCCGGTGACACGCGCCAAGTCGAAGGACAAGCTGTACGACGGCACCATCTTCCATCGCGTGATTCCGGATTTCATGATCCAGGGCGGCGACCCAGCGGGCACCGGCATGGGCGGACCGGGCTACCGCTTTCAGGATGAGACCAAGGGCTCGCCGCACAGCTTTGACAAGCCGGGCAAACTGGCGATGGCGAATGCGGGACCCGGCACCAACGGAAGCCAGTTCTTCCTCACCGTGGCGGCGACGCCGTGGCTCACGGGCAATCACACCATCTTTGGCGAAGTGGTGGAGGGCCAGGATGTGGTGGTCGGCATCAGCAAGGTGGCGCGCGGCGCGCAGGACAAGCCGCATAAGCCGGTGGTGCTGGAGTCGGTGACGATCGAGCGCGTCAGCTAGGTCTCCGGTCGTGTGAATTCGTACCAGTTGAGTTCGTGCTATCCCACCCTTTCGCCCAAACAGCGGGCGAAAGGATGGGGCACGGAAGGGCTCTTCTTCAAGCGGTCAGAGACCAGTAGAATCCGCGCACAGCTTCAATATGGCCTCGCCAAAACGTTCAGCCTTGGCGGGGCCGATGCCATCGATCACCAGTAGTTGGGCCACGTTCGCGGGCCGGGCCAACGCGACTGCCTGCAACGTGCGGTCGTGCAGCACTACGTAGGCCGGAACGCCCAGCCGCTTGGTTTCAGCGGTGCGCCACTGCCGGAGCCGCGCGGCCAAGGCCTCGGAAGCAGGAGTCGGTTGCGGCGGATGCGACGCCGCGCCGGCCGTTTTTTGCATAGCGATTCTGGCTTTCTTCTTCGGCGGCGGCGCGGTGCTGCCGGCATCGAACTCTTCGGCAATGCCGTCGGCGATGAGCAGCGGCAGCGGCGTTGCGGATCGCACGTCCAGCCCGGCCTCCGTGAGCCGCACTTTGCGAAAACGCAGAACCTCGCCGTTTTTCTCGAATTCCGCTTCCTCGATCGCGATGAGCCCCGCGCGCACCATAGCATCGAGCAGCGCGTCATAGTCGTCGCGGCTCAATTTGCTCACGCGCTCGAGGTTCCGTTGCAGCGTTCCCGCAGCCAGGTAATCCACCGGGCGGAGCTCGTCCACAATGGCTTGAACGATGTTGCGCTCAGCGAGGGTGGCGCGCCGGAACTGTCGCAGCACCGCGCCCGCCGGATCGCAAATGTCGCAGATTCCGCAAGGCCGGATAGCATCGTTCACATCGCCAAAATGCCCTGCCAGCGTGGACATTCGGCATGTGCTCGATCGCGTGAATCGCAGCACCTGCTCGAACTGCTCGGCGCGAACCTGCGCCTGAATGGTGTAAGTTTTCTTCCATCCCGCCGCGCCTTTGGTCACTGCGCCTCCAAAATCGACGCGCGCGCCGCCGTGAATTTCGAGTTTTTCCAGAGCCTTGTCGAACTCCTCCTCGCCCAGTTGCGACGCGGCACGCAGCTCTTCTACCGGTTGCGGCTCCTCGGTAAGCGCCGCAAAGACCTCGTGCAGGTGTTGCGCCGGCGGATAGTCGCGGTTGAAGAAAAAGTCGCGCGTCCGCTGGTCGGCATAGGAGTGCATCAGGAACGTCCGGCTCAAAGCTCCGTCGCGTCCGGCGCGGCCAATCTCCTGGTAGAAGCCCTCAAGTGTGGCCGGCAAAGCGGCGTGAATCACGGTGCGGATATCGGCTTTATCGATGCCCATCCCAAAAGCAATGGTTGCCACCACAACTTCCAATTCGCCGGCCTGGAATGCCCTCTGCACACGTGCGCGCGTCTCCGCGTCGAGGCCGGCATGGTAGGCGGCGGCTGGGGCAATGCGCGAAAGTTCCGCAGCCAGGCTTTCAGACTGCTTTCTCGACGGTGCGTAGACGATGGCAGGACGGCGGGCGGGCGAGGCCAGCAGGCGGCAGGCGATGGCTGCGCGCGCCGGCACCGCAACCTCGATGACTTCGATGGCAAGATTCTCGCGGCGGAAACCGTGAATGAACTTGAGGGGATCGACCATGCCGAGTTGCGCGAGAATGTCTGCCTGCACCGTGGGCGTAGCAGTGGCCGTGAGCGCGATGACCGGCGCGGGATCGGGAGAGCTGCGCAAGCCCGGCAGATACTGGCCCAGCATGCGGTAGTCGGGCCGGAAGTCGTGTCCCCATTGCGAAATGCAATGCGCCTCGTCAATGGCAATGAGCGCCAGCTTGCCCTTGGCCAGCATCTCGGGAAATCCGGGCACGCGCAACCGCTCCGGCGCGATGAAAAGAAATTGCAGATCGCCGCGCAGATACTCCGCGCACACCTGACGGGACGCGCTGCGCTCCAGGCCGGAGTGAATCCGCCCCACGCGAAGACCAAGCGCGGCCAGCTTTTCCGACTGATCTTCCATGAGGGAGATCAGGGGCGAGATCACCAGAGCCGTTCCACCGCGCGCGATGGCGGGCAACTGATAGCAGAGAGACTTGCCTGCCCCGGTCGGCATAACCAACAAGAGGTCGCGCCCCGCGATCGTGGCGCGGCACACCTCTTCCTGATGGGCGCGAAAACCAGCAAGACCAAATTTGGACTGCAAGAGCCCGATTAGCGAAATTGCATGGGAAGAAGCCGTCAAAAAGATTCCACCGTGAAGAAATCGGAAGCAACTAGTTCTATTGTCCACCTTGGTGGAGAGTCTCCGCTTGAAGCGGGTTACGCAAGAGGCAAGATGTCCTTATACAGTAAAGAGTGAGCGGAGAAACTGGACCGGCGCATGGCCCGCGCGGGAAATGGATTGCGCGCGTCACCAAATTCTTCGCACGAGGAAATTCTTTTTGACCAAGGACGATCCCATCACGCACGCGCAAGCGGACCGGCCGCAGGGCGCGGCGGGCGGCATGTCGCATGCGTGGCGCGCGCTGCGGCACCGCAACTTCAGGCTGTTTTTTGGCGGACAGACGATTTCGCTCATCGGCACGTGGATGACGCGCATCGCCACGGCGTGGCTGGTGTACCGGCTCACGCATTCGGCGCTGCTGCTGGGCACCGTAAGCTTCGCGGGACAGATTCCCACATTTATTTTCGCGCCATTCGCGGGCGTCTGGATCGACCGGTGGAATCGCCGGCAGGTGCTGGTGTGGACGCAGACGCTGGCCATGGTGCAGTCGTTCGCGCTGGCCGGGCTCACGTTTTCCGGGCACATCACCATCCACTGGATTCTGTTTTTGAGCGTGATGCAGGGCATCATCAATGCCTTCGACATGCCGGGACGGCAATCGTTCATGGTGCAGATGGTGGAGGACCGCGCCGACCTGAGCAACGCCATCGCCATCAACTCGTCGATGGTGAACGTGGCGCGGTTGATCGGCCCGTCGCTGGCCGGAATTTTGATCGCCGCCACGAACGAAGGCTGGTGCTTCCTCATTGACGGCATCAGCTACGTCGCGGTGATCGCATCGCTGCTGATGATGCGCGTGCATATTCCCGCAATCAGGCGCAAGGCGACATCGACCTTCCACGAGATGAAGGAAGGCTGGAGCTATGTTTCCGGATTCCTGCCCATCCGGACGATTCTTTTGTTGTTTGCACTGGTAAGCCTGATGGGCATGCCCTTTGTGGTGCTGATGCCGGTGTTTGCGGCCACGGTGCTGCACGGCGGGCCGCATACGCTGGGGTTTCTGATGGGCGCGATGGGCGTGGGCGCACTGGTCTCTGCGCTGTCATTGGCCGCGCGCAGAAGCGTGCGCGGGCTGATTCGCATGATTCCGGTTGCAGCGGGGGTCTTCGGGCTGGGACTGATCGGGTTCGGGTTGTCGCGCACGTTCTGGCTTTCGATGGCGATGGTGCTGGTGGCGGGCGCGGGCATGATGCAGGGCATGGCGTCGAGCAACACCATCATCCAGACGCTGACCAGCGAAGACAAGCGCGGACGCGTGATGAGCTACTACACCATGGCGTTTGTGGGCATGGCGCCGTTCGGCAGCCTTCTGGCAGGAGCCATGGCGCACGCCATGGGCGCGCCATGGACCGTGATTTTGAACGGAGCCGTGGTGGTGCTGGGAGCGGCATGGTTTGCGACCCGATTGCCGGCGTTGCGCGTGGTGGTGCGGCCGATTTACCGGGAGATGGGCATCATTCCCGCGGCGCAGGAGATGGCGGCGGAACAGTGAGAAGCAGCTTCTAGCTTCTAGTCGCTATCCCTGCCTTGGCGCGAAGTGCAACCCATCCTAAACGCAACATGCGCGTTTAGGACGGGGCAACCAGTTTCGAGTCGATCTGCTTATTGCGTGACGCCGCAAAGATGCACGTGAATACCGAGTTCTGCGAGCATCGCGGCCTTGGTGGCCAGGGCCTTGGCGGCAGCTTCTGCTGACGGCGCGTAGGCCACGTTGACGTGGTTGGCGCGGTGACGGGCCATGAACTGGTTCTGGCTGACGCCATGCAGAACCGCGTGGACAATAGGCCACTGCGGCGTGGTCTCTCGCCAGCGGCGCTCGGTTTCAGCCGCGGGAAGACTGACGACCGTGCCGCGGCCCATGTCGCAATGCAGCGCGCCGGCTTCGACAAAGACACGGCTCCATACGATTTCGCCGGGTTTGCCGACGCCTTTGAGCGAGCCGCCGCCGAGCGGGAAGTACATGGCGGGCTGGCGCTCGCTGATTGCGCCCGCATAGCCGCCGACAAAGTGATTGGCCGGCGCGGCGCCGGAGATTTGCAGGAGCCAGACGAAGTCGTCGATATTGCCGGATCCGTTGCCGTCGCCCTTGTAGTGCTCGCCCCAGCGCACATCGTGCAGCGTGGTGGAGGGATCGAGGCCGAGCGCTTTCCAGCAGCGGTTCGTAATCATTTCGTCCACGCCGGCGCACTCGTCCACTTCGTTGAAGTGCGGAAGCGGACCGCCGGCATACAACTCCTCTTTCGTGCCCTCGGCAAAGACTGGTGGGCGATCGGCGTTGTTCAACATGCCTTCGGCCAGGTCAGAGGCGGGCGCCATGTCCTTCAGTCCCTGCTGATACTGGATGCCCACGGCGTCGCAGCCGAATTCGTGCGCGATGCGCACCGCGGCGATGTACATTTTGCATTGGCCGAGCACTTGATCGAGCGTGAGTTCGGTGGCTTCATCCTTGCCGAAGTCGAACTTGACGCTTTTGGCAACCAGCCACTGGTAAACGGCATGTGCCTCGGCGTCGCTCACGGTGCGCATTTTGGCCACGAGCGCCGACTGGCTCAGCCGCTCCTTGAAGATTCCCGCGGGATTGAGCAGTTCGTCGTCGATGATGGCGTTGTACATGCCCATGCAGCCCTCATCGAAGATGCCCATGATGGCCTTGCTATGTTGCAGTTGCGCGGCCAGCTCTGCGCCGAGCTTGGCGCTCTCAGCGGGTAATTTGCTTGTGTCGAGCGCGCGCACGTGCGAGAGATCGTGGGTGATTTTTCCGGTATTGAGCCACTCGTCTAGGGCATCTCGAAAGTAAGCGTCGGTAAAATCCTTGCTCCAGATGGACGAGAAAGGCTTGCCGGCCTTGACCAGCGAGCCATTCAGATTAAGAAGCCCCACCAGCCCCGGCCATTGTCCCGACCAGTTGGCAGCGGTGAGAATGGGACCGCGGTGGCTGCGCAGGCCGGGCAAAACATGATGGGTGTACTGCCAAGCCGCGGTGGCAAATACCAGCTTGGCCTCGGGATGAATCTTCATGAAGACGTCCATGCCCTTCCGCTGCGAAGAGATGAAGCCGTGCTTGACCTTGTCGTCGTAAGCGTGGGCGCGGACCAACTTGTAGCCCTTTTGCGCGAAGGCCGCGGTGAGCTTTTCTTCCATGTCGCGCTGTGCGGGCCAGCACACTTGATTGGCGGACTGACGCAAATCGCCGCTGGTGACCAGAAGCACCTCATTTGCGGCTGGTTTTGCTATTTTCTGGCTGTTTTTCTCCATTTTTTGACCTTCTCCGTAAACGATTTCGGAAACCCAGAAAAACTATACACCCGAGGGGCGGAAGCGGGCTTGCAGTCGGGCAAATTAGCATGGAGTTGGTTCCGCAAATCGGGACCGGAGACCGGGGAAAGAACACGCATGGCCGGCAAGAAAAAAGCATCGGAGATAGGGTCGCGCGGCCGCGGCCGGGGCGGCGAAAAGGCGGACGCGAGCAAGCGCGCGCAAGCCCACCCGCGCGATGCGTCGGGACGGATCAGGGTCTCAGGGCGCTGGCTGCTGGGCGCCGTCGGCCTCGCCCTCGGCGTGGCGGTTCTTTGCGCGTGGTGTGCGATGTGCCTGCTCTTCTGGCAGGGCAGCTGGCAACTGCTCTACCATCCGTCGGCGGCGGTTATGCGTACGCCGACGACTGCGGGCCTGGCCTTCGATGCAGTGGGGATCGCCGCCACCGACGCGGGCACGCCACGGCTTTCGGGCTGGTGGATTGCTGCCGCGCCGGATGCAAAATTCGTCCGGCTCACGGTTCTGTTTCTGCACGGGCAGGACGGCAATTTGGGAGACACGGTGGGCGCACTCGCCCGGCTGCACGGTGCAGGCGTGAACGTGCTGGCCTTCGACTACCGCGGCTACGGGCAGAGCCAATTTGTGCGGCCCAGCGAGGCCAACTGGCGCCAGGATGTCGAGTGGGCGATCGAATACCTGACTGGAACCCGGCACATCGCTTCCGGGGCCATTGTGCTTGACGGAACGGGGCTGGGAGCGAACCTGGCGCTCGAAGAGGCCGCCGCGCATCCGGAGTTGGCGGGAGTGATTGTGGAAACGCCGCTCGTCGATCCGATGAGAGCAGTTTTCAGCGATGCGCGGGCGCGGATGGTTCCCGCGCGGCTGCTGGTGCGCGATCGGTGGAAATTGGATGCAGCTGCGGGCGCGCTGCGGGTCCCGTCCCTGTGGATACTTTCGCCCGAGGGACGGACGGAAGATGTTGAGGCGTACAGAGGCGTGCCGGCGCAAAAAATGGCAGCTTGGACGAATCCCGGCAGCCAGCCTTTTGCGGATGCGCTGGCGCGGTGGCTGGATGAGTTGCCGGCCCAACATTGATTCAGCAATGAAAAAATGACATTGTCTCCGACCCTTTTCCGCAAAAGGCGCGGAAAAGGATGGGGCACGGATGCAGTATTTCGTTGCCGAATTAAAATGGGCCGGCCTTGCCGCCACACAATTGGACCGCCTGCGTCACGGCTTTGCCGACGCGGCCAGCCTGCTTTTCATCGGTAAAAGAAAACGCCGCACCATCTTCATCGGAGATTTGCACCATGACCATGAACAGAGGCGGATCGAATTTCTCGTAGTAGCCCCTGTCTCCGTCGGGAGTCGACCCCTCCTCCTTCGCCACCTTCTTCAAATACTCGTCGTGCGACATGGTCGCGACGACCTGGACATCGTGCAACTTGAGCGCAACGTCTTCATCGTTCACCACTTCGCCGTGCATCATTCTCCACCAGTGGTAATGAATGGTGCAGGCGGCGGGATCGGCAACCACATTGCTCAACTGTTCGCTGTATGGAGCATCGCCTTTTTCATCCGCATTGAAGATATGCACCACAAAGTTGAGTTTGCCCACCGCATTCAGTTCCTTCTGGATGACCGCCATGGCCGCCGTGAGTGGCTGCGGGCTGGCTGTGGGCTGGGGTGGAGCGCTTTGCTGGGCCCAGGCTGTGGATGCAATGGAAAATACCAGAATGAAGAACATTCGTTGAAGCGCTTGCATGGTCTTGCCCTTTCTGTATTCCCGGATCTTTGTGCGACCCGCTGCCGCCCGCCGCGCTTACCGCACCATGTCGCGATGCAGGGACTTCACCTGGTAGCCGGCTTTTTCGAGCCGCTTGCGCATCTCCTCCGCCATCATGACGCTGCGATGCTGGCCGCCGGTGCAACCGAAGGCCACTGTCAGATAGCTCTTGCCCTCGCTCACATAGTGCGGCAGCAGGTAGAGCATCAGCCTGGTCACGCGATCGAGGAACTCTCTGGTCTGCGGGAACCCGCGCACGTAGTCGGCGACTTTGGGATCGAGGCCGGTTTTCTTGCGGAACTCGGGGACAAAGTGGGGATTGGGCAGGAAGCGCACATCGAAGACCATGTCCGCGTCGAGCGGGACGCCATTCTTGAAACCGAAGCTGAGGCAGGAGACGAGGAGGCGCTTGGTTTCGTCGTCGCGCCCAAATCGCGCGAGGATGTCGGCACGCAACTCGTGCACGTTGAAGTTGGAGGTGTCGATGAGGGTGTCAGCGACGTTGCGGATGGGGTCGAGCAACTGGCGTTCCTCGACGATGGAGCGCGACACGGTTTCAGTGCGGCCGAGCGGGTGCGGGCGGCGCGTCTCAGAGAAGCGGCGGACGAGCACGGCATCCTGCGCGTCGAGATACACCACGCGGATTTGCAGCATTTTCTTGATGCTTTTCAGGATTTCGGGCAGGCGGTCGAGGGTGGCGCCTTCGCGCACGTCGATCACGATGGCGGCGCGCTCCACGCCGGGCGAGGCGCTGACGAGGCCGGCAAAATGGGGCAGAAGTTCGAGGGGAAGATTGTCAACGCAGTGAAATCCAAGATCCTCAAAGGCCTTGAGCGCTGAAGCTTTTCCTGCGCCGGAGATCCCGGTGACGATCACCAGTTCGTTGACCGGTGGTTTCTGGCGGCGAGCGGGACCTCGCGGCTTGCCCGGTTTGCGCGCTTGCCTGGGCGGCGTCATGGGATCATGCTACACCGGGAGGCGGCGAACGGAACACGCAGTCGCGGGCCGTTTCGAGAGCACTCGCACGCAGAGCCGAGGAACGCGCCAAGGGAGATATCCTCGCGTCGTCCCTACGGGACTCCTGGGCGAAATTGCTGGATTCCCCTCCCCACGCTGAAGCGCGGGGCTAACAGCCGTTGCGCCTCTGGCGCGCTTGACCAGGGAGTTTCCTTTGCGGCCGGGCAATCCCAACGCGATGCCGCAGGCTCAGGCCCGGGACGCAGCGGCGCGCGAGCCGGCTTGCGCCAGTTCCAGCGCACGTTCCGGATCGAGAGCGGGCGACAGGAGCGGCCCCTCACCCAAGGCGCAGCCCATGCGGACCAAGGATGCAACCTGCTCGCGGGTCTCGATTCCCTGGGCAACGACAGGCAGGTTCAAGGTGTTGGCGAGGCGGACGAGCGACTCCAGTACAGCCTGGTGGCGGCCCGGTGAAATGGCTGCGGAGGTAAGCCTGGGAGCCAGCTTGACCATGGCAAGCGGCAACTGCAACAGATGATTCAACGGCGCAAGGCTGCTGCCGAAATCGTCGATGGCCACGCGCACCTGGCAATCGGCAAGGCGCTGCAGGATGGCAACCGCGGCATCGGGAGTCTCGTTGAGGGCGGTCTCGGGAACCTCGAATACGAGGCGCGCCGGATCGGCGCCGCTGGCCGCGAGGGCATTCATCACCTGGGCGATCAAGTCGGTATTGAAAAGCTGCCGGCGCGTCAGGTTCACGGACAAGAACAGATCCCGCTGCGGCAGGGTATCGCTCCAGGAACGCAACTGCGCGCACACGGTGTCAAACACTTCCTGGGCCAGCGCAATGGAAAGGCCCGTGTCCTCGGCCAGGGCGAGCAGGTCATCAACGTCCTCAACGGCTCCATCGGCGCGGCGCAGGCAAAGCAGAGATTCGAAGCCTTCGAGCTTGCCGTTGGTGATCCGGTAGATGGGCTGGTAAAGGAATGTGAACTGGCGCTTGTCGAGGGCCGTGCGCAGTTCGCGCTCGCGCTCCTGCTGGCTGGTAACGAAGACTTCGAGGTGCTTGTCGAAGATTTCGTAACGCCCGCGGCCGGCCTGTTTGGCGCGATACATGGCGAAGTCGGCGTCGCGCAGCAGGCGATCGGATGAGGTGTGCTCGGGTCCCGCCATGGCCGCGCCGATGCTGGCGCCGGCGTGAACGGTGTGGCCGAAGATGTCAAAGGGCCGCTCCAGCTCATGCAGGATGCGCCCGGCGACCACTTCAAGATCATGGGGAGTGACAATGTTTTCAACCAGCACGGCAAATTCGTCGCCGCCGAGGCGCGCGGCCGAGTCTTGCGGGCGCAGCGTGGGGCGAAGACGCCCGGCAATCGACATAAGCAAAAGATCGCCCGCGGCGTGGCCAAGACTGTCGTTGACGGACTTGAAGTTGTCGAGATCCAGATAGAGCACGCCGCAACCGTTGTCAGGATGGCGCAGGCGGCGCGTGAGCGTGAGGTTCAGGCGGTCAAGAAAGAGCGCCCGGTTGGGCAATCCGGTGAGCACGTCGTGCATGGCGTCGTGCTGCAATTTGGCTTCAGTCTGCTTCACGTCGCCGATGTCGCGAAAGGTGAAGACATAGCCCACCTTGGCGCCGTCCACCACGAGCGGCGCGATCTGCATGCTCACATCCACCAGTTCGCCGGCCTTGTTGGTGCGCACGGTTTCCAGAATGGCGCTTCCTCCGTCGTCGACCATGCGCAGCAGCGTGGCATGTTCGATCAAGCGGGTTTCCGGGACAATCAGCTCGCGCAAACTGCCACCGGCGGCCTCTTCAACGGTGTAGCCAAACATGCGGGTGAATGCGGGATTGGTATAGAGAACGTGATTCTGATGCTCGATGGCGACGGCCTCGGGAAGGCTGCAGAGCACATCTTCCATCAACCGCGATTTGGGAGCTCGCTCCTTTTCGCAGGGATGAGCCACGATGACAGCTTCGCGCAGTTGCGCGTTCGAAATGCTGTAGGTGCCTTCGACAGGCACCAGGCTGCCGTTGGGGGCCGGGAGCGTGGCATGGAAGGGACTGCCGCGCCGCGTGCCGGTCAGCAGCGTTTGCGGCTCGGCGGTGCCGGGAAAAAGCCCCCACAGAACGTCTTCGACAGGAAGGGGAATCCACTCGCCCTCGGCCATGCCCAGCAACTGCCGGGCTTCGGCATTGGCAAAGACAATCTTGCCCGCACGTTCAAGGAAAACCAGGACCGGCAGGCCGTCGAGCACCGCGCGCTGCGCGTCGGGATTTGCATTTCCGTACACGTTCAGTTCCATGGCCTCCCCGGGAGCCGCCGGCGGTGGCGCCGGCGTGGAATTCCGCACCCTCCTGGGTCCGGCCTTTGGTTCAACTGATGCCATCGCTTTGATCGTAAGCGCCGTAGATTCATGCAACCATCCCCAAAAGCGGTCACCGGATGCGACCAAAGTCCGAGCGGAAGCGCAAGTTATGTAAGCCTTTACGTGACGCGCATTTGCGCGTTTCCCGGGGAGACACAAACATCATGAATTCTGCGCCGCGCAGCGCACGGTGACAAAGGGCGCATGCGGCGGGCCAATCAGAGGGCGCGGCGGCCTCGACATCGGAGCGTGAACCGGCCCTAGGGAATCTCGACCAACTCCATTTGGCCGTCGCGGCGGCGATGCAGCACAAACGTCACTCCGATCGCGGTGCGGAAGATCAGCAGGTCGCGGTCGCGAAATTCGGCGTCTTTTACGGCCTCTTCAATCGTCATCGGCTTCAGCGAAATGGCCTCACTGCTCTTGACGATGTGCGGCTCGACCACCGTGGTGCGCGCAGGAAACGAGTGCACGGCGATGGATGCGCGCGCTTTGCCATGGGCCGGACCAGCCTCTTCGGCATCGCGCAGGGGCTCCACGCGCGCCTTGGGCCGAGCAACGGGAGGCGCTGTCATCACTTTCTCCTCTTTGGGCAGACGCTTGCTGACGATGCGCCGGTCACGGTGCCGATAGGCCTGATGTTCGGCGTGTTCGGTGGCTTCGCGCAGCGCCGCGTCGGGCGAGTCGCCCTTGCCCGTGGCGGCAAACTTCTGCGAGCGGGCCATGATGGTCAATTCGACGATATGGACGTGCCTTTGCGCGCTGAATGTGACGCTGGCTCGCGCGGTACGGCCCAGAATGCGCCCGATACGTTCCATCCCCTCCTCGGCCTGCGTGCGCACTGCCTTGGAGATCTTGACCTTCCTTGCGGTGAATGCCACTTGCATGGTCGCCTCCGCTTGGGTACCGCCTGTTTCGCGCCGAAAGTTGGCGCTGGTGGAGCACAGTATATGCCGAAATAGCTGCTAGCTTCTAGCCTCTAGCTTCCAGCTCGGTTCTTTCTGATAAAAAGCCGCGAGTTTCTCGCGAGCGATTTCAGACTTGGGAAGTTTTCTTACGCCCCCATTGGGGCTGCTGTTTCCGAAATCGGCCTCTCACCCCCCAGGCTTGCGGCTGGGGCTATCCTCTGTTGCCCGCTGAAGTGGGCTATTCGTCCCTGCAAAAGTCCTGCGCCGTCCCTACGGGACTCCGAACCAATTTATGCAATTCGCTTTCCCCACACTGAAGCGCGGGGCTAACAAACTCTGCGCCTACGGCGCGCTTATCGAGGCATCGCTGGCGACAAACTTTGCACTTGCGACGCGCTGATCGTGGGATTGCCCGGTACAGAAATCTACGAACACGAAACAAGCTAGAGGCTAGAAGCTAGTGGCTAGTAGCTGTCTTTCAGATCTCCCAGCGCAGGAGCACCGTGCCCACGGTGAAGCCTGCGCCCACGGCGGCCAGCAGCACCAGGTCGCCTTTATTCAGCTTGCCCTCTTCAATGGCCGTCTCCATGGCGAGCGGGATGGTTCCGGAGGAGGTGTTGCCGTACTTTTCGATATTGATGATCACGCGGTCCGGGCTCATGCCCAGTCGATCGGCCGTGGCCGTGATGATGCGCTTGTTGGCCTGATGAGGAATGAAGCAGCCCAGATCCTTGCCGCCGATGCCGTTGCGCTCCAGCAGCGTTCCTGTGAGCTCGGCCATTTTGCGCACCGCGAACTTGTAGACTGCGGGGCTGTCCTGATGAATGAAGTGCATCTTCTTGTCGACGGTCTCGTGGGTCGATGGGTTCAGGCTGCCGCCGCCCGGCATGTACAGGCTTACGCCGCCCGATCCGTCGATCTCGTTGAGGGAGTCGATGAAGCCGATCTCGCCCTCTGCGCAGGGCTCGAGCAGCACTGCGCCGCCGCCATCGCCGAAGAGCACGCAGGTGGTGCGGTCGGTGTAGTCGGTCATGCGCGTGTTGGCGTCGGCGCCGCACACCAGAACCTTGCTGTGCATGCCGCTCTCCACCATCTTCACGCCGGCCTGCAGCGCATAGGTGAATCCCGAGCAGCCCGCGGAGACGTCGAATCCCCACACGCCGTGCGCCCCGATCTTGTGTTGCACCAGGGAAGCGGTGTTGGGATACATCATGTCCGGCGTGACCGTGCCCACGATGATGACTTCGAGCTCGTCCGGTGCGATGCCGCGCGCAGCCAAACACTTTTTGGCGGCTTCCGCGCAGATGTCGCTTACGCCCTGGCCCGCGGCCAGCTTGTGGCGCGTCTTGATGCCCGTGCGCTCCATGATCCACTGGTCGCTGGTTTCCACCAGCTTTTCCAGGTCTTGATTGGTAATTACATCGGGTGGGACGTAGGTTCCGAGCGCCGAAATCTTGGCACGGCGGCCCACGATGGGGCGAACGGTAAGGCTCAATGAATTTCTCCTTGCAAATCAGGCCCCTGATTGGAGCTCAAAGCCCGGGTGCGATCTCGTCCGAAACGGAAAAGCGCCCACGGCGCCAAAAAAGTACCGGGTGACCTACTGCGCCCGTACTAGCCCGTTACCGTTGCTTCCTTCCGGACCTGGCGGGTTTGGCGGGATTACGTCGCGTAGGACCCGGCACTGATCGATTTTATCACTCGTGCGCCTGAAGGTTCAGAGGTCGCGCTGTCGCGGAACCCTCGCGCATTGCGCAATACCCGGGGAAGATTTTGTGCGCGGCGAATTCCGTACGCCTTATCCACAATGGCCCGAATTATCGACGTTGACCCTGCCTTTCCACATCCGTAAAGTCTCTAATGAAGCAGTGCATTGGCGCGTGCGCGCGGCTTTTTGCGAGGTCGCCGGCGGACGCTCACAATCCTTCAAGCGCAGGTTCGTCGATCCGGAGTAAACATGCTGAAACTAAAGAAGATTCACATCCTCGGCTTCAAAAGCTTTTGTGACCGGACGGAAGTGACCGTTGCGGGCACGGGGATTGCCGTGGTGGTGGGTCCGAATGGGTGCGGAAAGTCGAACATTCTGGACGGCGTGAGTTGGGTGCTGGGTGAGCAGAGCGCGAAAACGCTGCGCGGTTCGCACATGCAGGACCTGATCTTTGCCGGAACGCGCGATCGCAAGCCGCTGGGCATGGCGGAAGTGACGCTGACCATGATCGATCCCGATGCCTACGAGGGGCCTGTGCCGGTTGAGCCGGAGGTCGTCGTAGATCACGAGGGCCCGGCGGACTGGGATGAAGAAGAGGTGCGCCGCCAGCGCGCGGCCGAGGCCGAAGAGATCATTGCCAGTGAGCAGCCGGGACAGGTGAGCGAAGAAGAGGGCGAGGAATCCCCGGTCCCCAAAGGCGAGGGACCGAGGGCACCCTCTGGTGAACTGGAATCCGCGGCAAATCAAGCGCCGCAAGGCGTGCTGCTGAAGATTCGCCGCCGCAAGTTCCAGAGCAAGCCGCAAAAGGGCGAAGTCGTCATTACGCGGCGGCTGTTCCGCACGGGTGAAAGCGAATACCTGCTGAATGGCAAGCTCTGCCGGTTGCGCGATATTCAAGATATTTTTATGGGCACGGGCCTGGGGCCGGAGAGCTACGCCATCATCGGGCAGGAGCGCATCGGGCAACTGCTGAGTTCGAAGCCCTATGAGCGCAGGGCGATTATCGAAGAGGCGGCCGGCGTAACGCGCTTCAAGACCAAGAAGCGGCTTGCGGAGTTGCGCCTGGAGAGCGCAAAACAGAATCTGGCGCGCGTGGACGACATTTTTGAAGAAGTCACACGACAGATGAACAGCCTGAAGCGCCAGGCGGCCAAGGCGGAGCGTTATGCCACGGTGCGCGAGGAGCTGCGGGGAAAACTGCGCGTGGTGCTGGCCAGCCGCATGGCGGCAATGGACGCCGACCAGGCGCGCCTGGAAGCGGAGATTGCGGCGCTCACGGAGCAGGTGAACCGCTCGGTCGAGGAGATTGCGCAACAGGAAACGAGCCAGCACGCGCTGACCGAGCGCGGATACGAGTTGGACCGCGAGGTTTTGGAATCGCAGACACGCGCCAGCACCGCAGCCGTGGAACTGGAGCGGGCCGCGGCGCGCGAGCGCAGCAATACGGAGCGGGTGAGCGAGCTTGTGGCGCGCATTGCGGAGTCGGGCGCGGAGCTGGAGCAGACGCGAACGCAGTTGGCGGGAATCGAAGAGGAACGCGCGCAGCAGAAGAGCTTTCTCGAGACCGCGGCCGGCGAGGCGCATGAGTTTCACGCCAAGGTGGAAGCGCGGCAGCACGAGGCGCGCGGCGCGGCCGAAGAGGTTTTTACCGCGGAGCGGGAGCTTGAAGCCGAACGCCGCCACGCCATGCATCTGCTCACGCTCTCAGGCAACGCGCGCAACTACATTGCGCAGGGCGAAGAGAGCCTGGCTGCACTGGAACGCGAAGCAGAGCGTCTGGAATCGGAGATGGGCCAGGCGCAAATTGAGAATGAGAACCTGGGCGTCGAGACCGGCGAGTCGCGGCTGCGCTTTGCATCGGCGGATGCGACGTTGAAGCGGCTGGAGCAGGAGATCGCGACGCTGCGCGAAACCCTGCAAGCCAAGCGCAGCGACGAAAGCGCGCGCCGCGCCCAGGCCAACCAACTGCGCGGCGAACAGGCGGCGGTGCTGGGCCGGCGGGACTCGCTGCAGGCGCTGATTCGCAACCATGGTTATGCCACTGACTCCGTGCGGCGGCTGCTGAAGCCGGGAGCGCTGGGGCCGTCGGTGGCTCCGGTGGGAACGCTGGCGGACATTCTTGAAGTGAGCGGCGAGCACGAGGGTGTGGTCGACGAGTTTCTGCGCGAAGAGCTGAACTACGTGGTGGTGGAAAGCTGGGGCGCGGCCGAAGAGGGCGTGCGCGTGCTGAAGACCAGCGACGGCCGGGCCACTTTTCTGATCCACTCCGACGCGCAGGGCAAGCTCTTCGAAACCACGGTCGAGCCGACAGGAGAACCGGGCGTAACGCCATTGCGCGATGCCGTGAAAGTGCTCAACGGCTTTGGGCGTTCGTTGGAAGCGGTGCTGCCCAAGCTGCGGCACGGCTACCTGACGGAGAATTCCGCGGACGCGCAACGGCTGGCATTGCGCTACGCACATGCCTATTTCCTGACGCCCGACGGCGAATGCTTCCACAGCTCGACGGTGACGGGCGGCAAGCCGGCCAGCGAAGGTCCGCTGGCGCTGAAGCGCGAGCTGCGCGAGACCGAGAGCCGCCTGGCGAAGCTGGACGCGGAACTGGAGCAGGCGCAGAAGGAAGCCGATGCGCTGAGCCGCGCCATGGAAGAGCTGACGGCGCAACTGGAGACCCACAGCGAGGAACGGCGAACCGGCGAAAGCGAGGCAGCCACACTGGGCGCGGCGCTGAAGCAGATGGAAGCCGAGGCGCAGCGCATTGAGCGGCGCTTGCAGGAGTGGCAGGCGCAGGCGGCGCGCAACAAGGACGCGCGCGAGGCCAAGCACCAGGCCATTGCGGAGAAGCGCGAAGAGGCGGCGCGCCTTGAGACGGAGCACAACCAGGCGGACAGCGGCTTGAATGCGCGGCAGGCACAGCTGGAAACCTTGCGCCTGAAGCGCGAGGCGCTGCAACAGGAAGCGGCGCAGATGACGGCGGAGCTGGCCGGCCTGGAAGAGCGACGGCGCGGCGCAGAGGCGGCCTTCCAACGCATCGACCGGCTGTTTGGCGACTTGACACGGCGCGTGCAGGCGATCGAGCAGCAGCGCACCGCGGCCGAGGCGGAGTGCGAACAGCGCATCGCGGAAAACACCAACCTGGTTGGGCAACAGAAGCAATTGACGGAGACGCGCGCGGCGGCGCTGGCCGCGGCGCAATCCCTCAGCGAGCAAGCGCAGGCGCTGCGCCAGCAACTGGCCGAGATGGAAACGCAACTCAAAACCGGGCGCACCGCGCTGGACCAGTTGCGTGAGAAGCGCGCCGGACTTTCCAGCGAGTTGGCCAAGCTGCACTCCGATCTGGAATATCTGGAGGCCAGCTGCCTGGCCGAAGTGAACGTGGAGGCGCAGGTGCTGCGCGCCGATACGGAGATGGCGCGGCTGGCCGGCGAGGAGCTGGCTGCCGAAGAGGAAACCTGCCGCGGCTTGAAGCAGCGGCTGGAACAGATGGGCCCCGTGAACATGATGGCGCTCGACGAGTACAAGGAAACCGCGGAGCGTCATGCGTTCCTCGAGACGCAGCGCAATGACCTGATCGAATCGATCGAGAATACACAGGAGACGATCAAGGAGATCGATCAGATTTCGCGAACCAAGTTCGACGAGGCGCTTTTGCAGATCAACGAGAACTTCGGCAAGGTGTTTGCGCGGCTGTTCCATGGCGGGCAGGCTTTCCTGCGCGTGACCGACGAGGAGAACCAGGCGGAAAGCGGGCTGGATATCGTGGTGTCGCCGCCGGGCAAGAAACTGCAAAACGTGCTGCTGCTCTCGGGCGGCGAGAAGGCGCTGACCGCGCTGGCGCTGCTGGTGGGCATCTTCGAGTTCCGGCCCAGCCCCTTCTGCGTGCTCGACGAAGTGGACGCGGCGCTGGACGAGACCAACGTAGGCCGCTTCGCCGACCTGCTGGACTCGCTCAGCCACAACACGCAGTTCCTGATCGTGACGCACTCCAAGCGCATGATGCAGGCCGCCGACATGATCTACGGCGTGACCATGCAGGAGCCGGGCGTGTCGAAGATCGTGAGCGTGCGGCTGGGGCATCGCGAGCAGAAGCGGGCGACGGCGTAAAAACAGTTGTCAGTGATCAGTGGTCAGTGGTCAGCTTCGGCGGTAGCGGAGTCGGCAGATGCGGGTTCTTGGTGCTTGCGCCTTTGCAGCGGTGGTTTCCCACCCTTGCGCAAAAATGCCGCGCAAGGATGGGGCGACCACAGTTACAGGTGGAGACGGCTGTGCTTGGCAAACTGGAAATGATTGTCGGGCCGATGCGGAGCAACAAGACAGCAGAGTTGCTGCGCAGGATCGAGACCCGCCGCGAATATGCAAAACAATACGTGATGCTGCTGAAGCCAAGCGCCGACACCAAGGCCGCCGCGGGGCTGGTAGAAAGCCGCAATCGCAACGGCTGCGGAAAAATGGAAGCCGTAGAGTTCCCCGGCAACGATCCGTGGACCGTGCTGCCGGTCATCGCATCCACGGAGCAGCGCATCGGCAAGCACATCGAATGCATCGCCCTCGACGAGGGCCAGTTTGTGCAGGATCTGTTCCTGTTCACCAAGCGGCTGCTCGACTCCGGCTACGATGTGATGCTTTCCGGCCTGGAACTCGACTTTCGCGGCATGCCGTTCGGTGAAATGCTCGACCTGTCGTGGCTGGTGCGCATCTACGCGGGCAATGTGACGGAGCTGGTGGCGTATTGCAGTTGCGGGGCCAAGGCGCTGTATCCGCAGCGCCTGGTCGACGGCAAGCCGGCCCACTACACCAGCCCGATCATCATGGCCGGCGACAACTACGAGCCGCGCTGCGAAGAGCATTTCGTGCTGCCGGGAAGGCCGCATTAGAAAAAGCAGCGAGTCAGCGAGTCGGCGAGCCAGCGGGGCGCCCAACCGCCCTGCAATGGTCCCCTCCCGGTCCAAGCCATGAGGAGGGGTGCAAGCGCTTAAGGCGCAGGGCTGTCGATGATTGACAGCTTTTCTAACTTCAACTGCTGTTCGGATGGATCGTCAGCTACATAGCCCCGAGCGATCCAGAATCCGTGGGATTGAACGACGAGGAATGAGGTGTGCACTCCAAGAGGTTCTTTTGCCGGGGCAGGATGCCCTGGGGCGCTGCCGATGGCGTTGATGGTCATCCCCCCAGTCATCAGGAGTTGCATGCGATCCTCCGGTGCAAAAGCGTAGGTCTTGACGCCATAAGGGGAGAAGAAAGGTGAATGCTTAAAGTGCGCGATCACGACATCGATTACGTCGTTGATGCCTTGCTTATCGAACACCGACTGCGGGAACCGGACGACGGTGAGGCAGCCGGGATCGATGACGATGAGAGCCGCCATCGCCGAGAATCTTCCTTCGCTTTGGCTCGGCGCTTTTAGCCACAGAAGAACTTTGGAGCATTGAATTGCCGCTCCGTCGGGGTGGTTGGGATCGAGGGCGATTGTCTCTTTCGAATCGGTGCTCGCGCTCCAGTCACTGGGATATTCGTAGGTGATGCCGAGGGCTTCGTTGATGTAAGCGTGGCCCGCCAGTTTGCCCTGGGGCAATGCGGCAATCTTCACGCTGGGCTTGGTTTTTGCAGTGGCGGCAACGGCGATCAAGGCGAGAGCTACCACAAGGATTCCCGTGCGCATGCGAGCGGCCTTCCTCGAACACACCTTTATACCGCCATTGTGACCGCGTTGCGATCGAAGGTGCGAATAAATTCGGCGGACGGCTGCGGATAATCCAGCAAGCGGGCAAAAAATCGCCCCCGAAGGATGACTTCTCTTCGGAGGCGCTTGTCGTGCTTATAACACAAGATAAAGACGGGGACCAGTAGCCGGCACTGGAGGTCGGTAGCACGCGGCTACTGGTGATCCCTGCACTAAACGAGACTAGCCGCGGCTTCCCCTTTCCACTGCTGCCTCGT
>Ga0181520_10001024_pt1 | contig 58977 bp, 47 predicted proteins | sample PEATcosm2014_Bin_29_FD_132451 | JGI IMG/M metagenome (GOLD analysis project Ga0181520, IMG submission 132451) | Peatland microbial communities from MTU Mesocosm Facility, Houghton, MI, USA - PEATcosm2014_Bin02_30_metaG | ecosystem: Environmental > Terrestrial > Soil > Wetlands > Peat | place... | reverse complement strand
GATTTGTTCCGCGCCAAGGATATGGCAGCGATACTAAAATTGAGGGAGATTTACCGGCATATGAGTAATGCGGCTGATAGGGGTGACGAAGCTGCCAACATCCTCAGCGATATCCAGATGAAAAATACATAAATCTATGCGTTAAATCAATCAAATTGACTAACTAAGTTTTTTTTGTTATCATAATTCAAATTGAGCCGCTTTTATGTCTATTCCTTGGGCATTAAAGCGGTTTTGATTTATTTAGAGGGATTTTTCGTCGTCCCGGCAGGTCGTAAGCCGGGACCCATTAAGATTCTACTGATGGACCCCGGCTAACGAATCGCCGGGGAGACGTCCAGCGAGGGAGATCATGAGTTTATCAATCTTGGAAAGCGTTAAAGTCGGCGCCTACGTGATGAAGCACCGGATCAAGGGAACAAAGCGGTATCCGCTGGTCCTCATGCTTGAGCCGTTATTCCAATGTAATCTGGGATGCGTCGGCTGCGGGAAGATTCAGTATCCGCCGGAGGCACTAAGCAAGCGGCTTTCTGTTGAGGAATGCATCCTGGCGGTCGAAGAGTGCGGGGCGCCGGTCGTATGCATTGCGGGCGGCGAGCCCTTGATCCATGTCGATATGCCGAGGATTGTCGCGGAATTGGTCAAGCGAAAAAAGTTAACCTATCTTTGTACCAACGCAATCCTTTTAAGCCGCCGTCTGGCTGAATTTAATCCTTCGCCATATATGGCCTTTAATATTCACATTGACGGCACGGAAAAACGCCACGATGCTTCGGTTAACAGGCCCGGCACCTTTGCGTCCGCTGTAGGGGCGATTAAATTGGCCAAGTCCCGTGGGTTCCGGGTTACCACCAACACCACTATTTTTGAGGGGGAAAAGCCCGAAGAATTCCACGAGCTTTTTGATTTTCTTATGAACATTGGCGTAGACAGCATGTCGATTTCCCCGGGTTACGCCTATCAGAAAGCGCCGGATCAGGAACATTTCCTGCGGCGAGAGCGCAGCCGGGAGCTGTTCCGCCAGATCCTTGGCCGTGACGGAAAAATTGATCCGGCGCGCCGCAAGCGCTGGCATTTTAATCATTCCTCCTTCTTCCTCGATTTTCTGACGGGCGCAAAAAACTATCAGTGCACTCCGTGGGGAAGCCCTTCGCGCAACATCTTCGGCTGGCAGAGGCCCTGCTACCTGATGTCTGACGGGTACGCAAAAACCTTCCGCGAACTGATTGAAACCACGGAATGGGACCGTTACGGCACGGGGAAAGATCCCCGCTGCGCGAACTGCATGGCCCATTGCGGGTACGAACCTTCGGCAGTACTGGATGCGACATCCGGTCCCGCCGGCATGTGGCAGTCTCTTATAGGGGCGTTGAAGGCATAAAAAATATTATGGTCCGAAAGGTTGTTTCCGAAATCGTTTCCTACGTCAGCGACGATATCCTGGAACGGAACGCTGCGCGTTTTGTTCCGGGCCTGTCCCGCAAAAAACTCTTCAAGAAACCAAGACACTGGGACCGCATATTTCCCGCGCATGTGGTTCAGGGCGCAGAGAACGACGGGCAGGCTGTGTGGAGCCTGCGCGATTCCATCGAGCGCGCTCAGCGCTGGCTGATTCATCATCAACGCGCAGACGGGCACTGGGCTGCGGATCTGAAAGCGGACACAACCATCGAAGCGGACATGATCATGCTCTATGTCTTCATGGGCTGGCATGATCGCCCGGCTTACCGCGAAAAAATCAGGAAACTGGCGGTTTTCATTCTGAACCATCAGCAGGACGACGGGGGATGGCCAATTTACCGCAACGGGCCCAGCGAGATTTCCGCCACTTTCAAAGCCTACTGGTCGTTGAAGCTTGCTGGTTATGACGCTGCCGACCTCAATCTTGCCCGCGCCAGGGCCTGCCTTTTCCGTCTCGGCGGTATACACAGAATTAATTCCTACAGCAAATTTTATCTGGCGCTTTTCGGCCTTTACGACTGGGCGGGAGTCCCGTCGATTCCTCCGGAAATCATGCTTTTCCCCAACTGGTTCTATTTCAACATTTATGAGATGTCTTCCTGGACAAGAGCCATCGTCATTCCGCTTTCGATTCTTTGGGCGAAGCGGCCGCGCATGTCGCTGCCGGAAAACGGTCGTATTGACGAGCTTTTCCCGGACAATACGCCTGCCTGGGTTTCGGTTGGAGGCGAACGCCCCAACGAGGAAGGGTTTTTCTCCTGGAGGAAATTTTTCCTGGAGTTGGATGCCTTCCTGAAGGATATGGAGGGACACGGCCCGTATTTCATACGAAGCTGGGCCATAAAGCGAGCAGAACGCTGGATTACGAAACACAACGAAAAAAGCGAAGGCCTTGCAGCGATCCTTCCCTCCATGTTGAATTCCATTCTGGCCTTCCACTGCCTGGGTTATCCGGATGATCATCCGGTTATTCAGCTTAATCTCAGGGAACTGGAAAAATTCTATATCGATCACGAGGAAAAGGGGCTGGAGATCCAGCCGTGCCTTTCCCCTGTATGGGATTCGGCGATTTCCGTTCTCAGCCTTGCCGAATCGGGCATGCGGCCTGATCACCCCGCGCTCGTCAAAGCCGTGCGCTGGATTCTGGAAAGGGAAATCAAAATTACCGGAGACTGGCGGGTCAAAAACACGACCGGGCCCGTCGGCGGCTGGGCCTTTGAATACGAGAACGCTTTTTATCCGGATATCGACGATACGGCCATGGTGCTCCTGGCCCTGCGCCATGTGAAGCTGGACGGCTCTATTGCCGGCGCCAGAGAAAAAGCCTTCCTCCGCGGTTTGAACTGGATTCTGTCCATGCAGAGCTCAAACGGCGGCTGGGGAGCCTTTGACGTGGACAACATAAAATTCATCTTTGAAAAAATTCCCTTTGCCGATCATAACGCCATGATCGACCCTCCTACGGTGGATGTGACCGCGCGCGTGCTCGAGGTGCTGGGACTTGTGGGCTACGATAAAACCTATCCCTGCGTACAGCGTGCGGCCGAATTCATCAGGAAGCATCAGGAAGCCGACGGTTCATTTTACGGCCGCTGGGGAGTGAACTATATTTACGGCACATGGCAGGCTCTGCGCGGCCTTTCCTGCGTAGGCGAAGTGCCGTCTGACGCGACAATGCAGAGCGCGCTTTCCTGGCTGCGCAGCGTGCAGCAGCCTGACGGAGGATGGGGGGAACGCTGCGACAGTTATGATAACCCGTCGCGCAAGGGCAAAGGACCGAGCACGCCGAGCCAGACTGCCTGGGCGCTTATGGCTTTCCTGACCTGCGGAGAAATAGAAGATCCCGCGGTGGAACGCGGGCTGGAATATCTGGTGACGTCCCAGCGCCCGGACGGCACATGGGACGAAACGGAATTTACGGGCACCGGCTTCCCGAAAGTTTTTTATCTCGAGTACACCTACTACAGGCATTACTTTCCACTGCTGGCGCTGGGAATGTACCAGCGGCTTTACCGACAGATACATTCACGCAGAGTAATCAAACCGCTGAAAGAAATTCCGTGAAATTATTTTCCAGCTGTCATTCCCGAAATGTGTTATCGGGAATCCATGAAATAAAAGCCTTTTTTGATGGATCCCCGATTACTACCTCGGGGATGACGACGGAGTCATTATGACAAAAGCGCTCGTCACAGGCGGTACAGGCTTCATCGGCAGTCACGTGGTGCGCAGGTTGTTGAAAGAAGGCATGGCTGTGCGCTGCCTGGCCAGGCCGGGATCCAGTCGCCGCAATCTTGAAGGGCTTTCCGTTGAAATTTCCGAAGGCGATCTGCAGGATCGTCCATCGCTTGATCGGGCTGCGGCCGGTTGCGATCATCTTTTCCATGTGGCGGCGGATTACCGAATATGGGCACGGCATCCCGAGGAATTAATCCGGAGCAATGTGGAAGGCACGCGCAACATGCTTGAAGCAGCGGCACAGGCGGGCATCAAGCGCGTGGTTTTCACTTCGAGCGTAGCCGCGGTGGGGCGGCCGGTGTTGTCGGACGGAACGCTTGGCGTCGGCCGCGAAGAGCTTGATCCGCCGCCCGGGCAACAGGTCGGGATCTATAAGCAGACAAAGTTTCAGGCTGATCTTGTGGCGCGGGAATATGCGAAAAAAGGCCTGCCGGTGGTCATCGTCTGTCCGGCTGCGCCGATCGGCTCGCATGACATCAAGCCCACGCCAACCGGCCGATTGATCCTGGATTTTCTAAACCGGAAAATGCCCGCCTATATTGAAACCGGCATGAATTTTATCGATGTCGAAGATGTGGCTTATGGGCATTCCCAGGCCGCCGGCAAAGGACGGACCGGCGAGCGTTATATCCTTGGAAACGTCAATCTTTCATTGAAGGAATTCCTGCAGAAGCTCGCGGACGTATCCGGTCTGCCCGCACCGAAAATACGGATTCCCTATGCGGTGGCATGGCTGGCGGGAGCGATCAGTACGGGTATTGCCAATATTACGGGCAGGGAACCCCGAATACCCCTGGATGGCGTGCGCATGGGGCATGCGCCGATGTATTACGACCCTTCCAAAGCCGTAAAAGAACTGGGCCTGCCGCAAAAGCCAATTGAAATCGCGATCCAGAAGGCAGTGGACTGGTTCCGCAAGAACGGCTATGTCCGCTGAATCCGTACCTGGTACGCAGCTCAAACGTAGCGCAGTTGGCATCGTCATCGCCACCCGCTGGGAAGCGGGGCTCCTCCTCAAAGCCCTTCATTTCAATCGGATGGAATCCGGTCTCTATCGAACAGTTATATCGGGGCGGACTGTGTGGCTGTGCATTTCCGGCGTGGGGATGGCCGCAGCCCGCGCTGCCGCAATGCGGCTGTGTGCAAAGGGAGTCGGGGAACTGATTTCGTCAGGTTTTTGTGGAGCGCTCACTGCGGATCTGAAAGTGGGTGACATCGTCACAGACCGGATAGTTACTCTGTCTGTTCCGGCGCGCACTCCGGAGGAACGCGCTGCCGCAGCAAGCCGCGGCGCGCAGGCGGTGGATATGGAAACGAAGGCCGTAGTTGAAGCCGGCACGCGGTCGGGAATCCCGGTTCGCATCCTGCGTGTTGTGAGTGATGAAGTGAATGATGACATGACTCCGTTGTTCGGGCGGGGATGGAACTTCTCGCTGCTGCGTGTAGCGCTCCGGTTGCTCAATCCCGCTGTCTGGCCGCTCGCCAACCGTCTCCGCAAAAACAGCGCCCTGGCGAAAAAACGCCTCGTCGAAGCGATTACGCAATATCTATCAAAATAGGGCCCTTAAAAAGCATGGGTCATCCAGCCCCGCATTTTTAGCCTTCCGCTCTATTTAATCGCCGGAACACCTCGCATAAAATATCCGCATGTCTTTTCTGGTTTTTCCGTACGCAAGGGCGTGTGCGAAACGCGCGCGTTCGATTGTTGCCGGGCTGCTGGCGGTGTGCTTGTCTGCCAACGCCTCAGTGGCGGGCCTGGCGGCCGAACCAGCGCTGCAAGCCACGTACGGGGCCTCCCCATTAGCGCACGCCACACCGGCGTGCATCCGCCTCAATCAGGAAGCCCTCTGCGCTGCGCTCAACTGGATACACCTGCCATTCAGCGGTGGACGCTCCCGCCGGTACATGCTCGGCGTTCTGGGGCGTGCGCGCAAACCGTCCGAGCCGTTCCCCACCGCAGTCTCGTCGAATGACAACGGAAGCCGTTCTTCCGAAACTGATACAGGTTTCGAATCCCGTTATGCTTTTGAGGCCGCGTCATCGGCGGCCGGCTATATTTCGGAGAGTGAGTCCGTCCTTTGGGCAAATGAGGATAAAAGATCCGGCCGTGCGGCGATCGGTCCGTGCGTTGCGGTCGTTGCCTGCAACCGCAGAACCGGCGAAAGGCATTTCGCTCATCTCGAACGCATCCCTTACTACCTATCGGTGGTTCATCGCCGCCAGTCGCTCATATTTTTGGCTCCTCCAGTGGATGAAGCGCTGCTCGACAATATCGACACGGCGCTTAAGGCAGGCAATGACCTTTTGATGCAGTCCATTGTTCGCACCGATTACTTCCCGAAGATGTTTGACGGGTTGTCCGGTCCGGATTGGCAGGTACAAATCATTCAAGGAAGTAGTGCGCATCTGCCGCAGGTCGATCCGAAGATGCAGATAACGGAGGCGGCTGTTCGGGATTATTTGGAGACTTCATGCCATATCCCTTCTGAAAACATCGGGTCGGTTCCTCTTACCGGGGAGATTATCCGCCAGGTCCTGATCGATGCAGAGGGTCGTGTCCATATCAATCCAGGGCGCCGCGATCAGGCCACGCATCCGGAAGTATTTCCGGTGCAAATAATCCCACTGGCTGCGGACGAAGATCCGGGGGCTACGGAAGGTAAACCGCTGGTTTCCGGCAAGATTGGAATCGCGCTGGCATTGGTAAGCTCGCTCTCGCTGGGCTTGATACTGAAACTTGCTGCCGCGCATGTTCCAACCCTGGGATCAGGGCTTCTAATGAACGCCGGTCTCGCGGGGATCGATTTTGCCAGCCTGCTGGGGAGCCTTTTCCATCACCCCGGCACTTTTGCGATGGGGCTCATCGGTGCGGCGCTCCTGGCGGTAATGATGAGCAGACCAGCCGGCTCGTTTGGAAAACCGTATATTCAGAAAGCCCAGCAGATTTTTGGAGAGAACATCGGACAACTCCGTGACCTTGACCCAGGCCGGCAGGAAGTTTGCGAAGCTGCGCGGTGGGAACTCATCCGTTCATTCTATCGCACTAACCCAAAGTTGCCCCCGCCCGGCGAGATCCCGATACTGGGAACTGTGCTGGCCATATTCACCGATTATTGCACGCAATGTTGTCAATTTTGTTTCTTAAACAGTTCTCCGCTTGGGAAACAGTTCCTGAATCCCGAGGCGCTAAACAGTTTCTTGCAGGATTGGCCCCGGAAAGCAGAACGAAAAGTGCGGATGACTATTGCCGGCGGCGAACCCACGGCGGATCGTGAACGATTTCTGCAATTCTTGCGGCGCAATGGCGGACATGATTTTTCGATTTCGACAAACGCCTGGTTTGCAGACACCCCGGAAAATGCGAAGTCGTATCTTGAGGCCATCCAGGACGCTCGAGGAGAGGGCGATCAACCCATCCCTTTTACGCTGCCGGCTGACACCCAACACCAGGACGGCTGGGAAAGTCGCCTCGCGATAGGGAGGAATTTCCTCAACGCCTATCCCTCAGTGTTCCCCGGAGGCCTGGTCACCCTTAATCATGCGCACAATGGGGTGGAAAATCTCCGGCGGTTGCTTGATCAATTGCCGCTCGAAGACGTCGGAGAACCAAATAATGCCCTCGTGGGGACTGAAAAAGACTATTTGTTCCCGGGACTTAGCCCCATCAAGGTGCGCGTGCGAAGTCGTCCCATGAGCTTTCACGGACGAGGTTTTATGCGCCTTGGCGAAAGTCTCCTCTACACGCCGACATATACGACCTATGATAAAAAGACGATTTTGTCAGAATCGCTTGTTGTATGGGCGACCCCGCGCGACCTCACTATCTCGGCAAATGGAACGGCTGTGCCTGTGGAGCCTCTGGTGCTTAGTCCAATGCCCCTTCGTTTGGGCAACATTAATGAGAAAGGGGCAGTGGCGGCGATCAGGGATCATTATCTGTACGACCCCCTGGTCCACGCTGTCAGCGACACGGATTGGCTTGCACGTCTGGTTGACTTCGCACGTGAGTATGACCCGGTATTGACCGACACATTGTTGACGACCCCTCTGCACGCCGCACCTAATGTCCTCCCACCCCAAATCTCACTTGGCTTTGACCTTGGCGCGGTACTTTACTGGCTTTTCCTAGACCCTGTCAGACGATTCTATTCGACCCTGCGATTTCTCCAGCAACAAGCGCTCGAGGCCGGCATCGAGACAGATATTGTCCCGGGCCTTCGGCCGGATTCACCCATTGAAGATGTGAGGCATGTAGCTATCGAGCTGGTCGAGAAACTTTCGAATGTATCCGTCAGCGAACCCGTAGCTCGTCTTGAGCGGAGAACGGCGGCTGCGGCATGATTCCCCGCTTCCGGTCACTTATTGCGTTGCTACTGGTTGCCTGCCTGTCCGCCCAAACGGCAACAGCAGGTTATGAGTCCCGAGCAATGAGTAATGAGTCAAAGGTTTGCTCCGGAGTCTTATCCCACCAACTCATAACTCGGAACTCGGCGCTCGGAATCGCCTTTGAGGAGCAGGCTCTGGCCCCATACCTGACCGTCATGCGCCGTCCCCTCCTTCCAGGTGCCTCCATGTGGCTCCGTCACCAGGTCCGTGAGTTTCGTGCCGATCTACAATGCTCGGGACATTTAATTCGAAACCTTCAATCCCCCACGTTACGTTTTGCGAATGAGGGCCCAGCTAATATTCCCGTTCTGTTGATGGCGCGGGCGCCGGGGGAAAAACCGGCAAAAGATTCCCCGGGGAATCCTATAGAAAGCGTCAAAAAACTTCTTCGTGAATCAGGTCTGCATGAGGATGAAATCGGCTTGGTTTTGGGAGCGGTTTCGGGCAGACGGAGGAAATCGGTTTCCCAGGTTCAGGAGCAGCTGGAGTCGAATGACATTTCTCTCAATCCGGAACTGATCGGAGAGATCATCGGGCTCATGGAGTCCAATCGGGCCGCTGAGAGGCCCGAGGCCATAAACGTCCCAAGGGCCGGGCCTGGCAGTCGGAATTCCGTACCCAGGGCCACGCAACGACCGGCCACGCAGGATTCAAAAGATATCAGCGCTCCGAGGCGGATTATCGTCCCAACTGCTGAGGAATTCCAAAGGTATGGCGTCAGTGGAAATGTTGCGAGTCGGGACGTCGGCTCCGTCTTCGACGAGATGGATTTGGATGTTCTGGATACGGGAAAAACTTTTCCGGCATTAGTAAGCCGCCAGTACCCATTCAAGCTTAAAGTTATTGGTAGTAATACGGGTGAGCTAGATCCTGTTTTATTGAATCCGACCATCAATCCCCTGAATGCCTACCGCACTGGATTGTTAAGCACAGGAGTTGATTGGCTGCTGAATGCGGCTTCCGTTCCCGGCGGACTCAATGAGATAGCCGATCAGAAGCTCGCTCAGCCGTTCGACGCGGACGCGGCGTCTCTTGATCGTTGGGCCCAATTTTTGCAGGTAATAGAGAGATTGAATTCTGAGGATGCACTTGAGACAGCCCTGCTGGCTGCTCCGGATTCCTCCGTGCTTTGTTTCGCCCGGATGCACCCCGACCGGGAACGCGGTCTAAAGATCCTCGCGTTAAAGATCGCGATGAGTAATGCCGGTCTGATGAGCTGGCCGATGGGACAGGATGCCGCCATGGAATATCTGTGTCGGGGAGAGGGTTATCCTACTCTTGTGGATTCCGTGAACCAGGCGCTCAAAGCCGGGGTTCGGCGCGGTTTGCGGGATGCCGAGGAAGCGACGCCGATTCGAGATGCGACAGAAATCCGGGAAGTCGAGCTCAAATCGCTATGGTGTGGGAACGTCTCAATGGTCTTTGAATTCACCGCGCACCTTCAAGACGATCGCTCCGTCAGGTTTGTCGTCAACGTGGCGATGGATTCGACCGCCGCTTCCATGGATTTAAGCCAGACCGTGCAGGCTATGGATGGCGCCGCCAGGGACAACCCGGAGGCGATTATGGAACATTTTTCGCTGGGAGAGGCACGGACACCGTTGGCCAAACGGCCGGTGATGGCGGCGTCAGGGGAATTTCTCGAAGGTTACAAACCCCTGCGCGTAGCCTCCGGAAATGCCTTTGAAGGCTTGTCCGAAAGCGAATCGGACCAGGTCTGGGGGAACATTGTCCGGACGCTGGCACGGTGTTCGTTTCCGCCGTCGGAGGGGCCCGCCTGGAGGCATATTCTCTCCATTTTCCGTGGAGATGTGATGGGGAAAAGACGCGAAGACGGGGTGTGGAATATTGTCCTGACGTGGATGCTGGTCGACGCTCCGGAGAGTCTCCCTCTTTCTAAGCGCTTACTGAGCATACTGGGACAGACATGGGCGCAACGGGAAAGCAACTTTGATGAATTTATGACGTGGCTCCGGCCCGAGGATTCCGTTCGAGCCGCCGCGATGGGATATCTCGAAGGCGCCCGCGTCGCTGGCATGCCGGCAGACAAAGCTAACCGAGTTCTGGCGGATGCTATGGAGGAGGCGGCGCAAGTGATCCCGGGACTCCTGAACGAGTCTTTGCCCGCCCGAGAGCATCCTTCCATGTCGGATAATCCTTTGATTCGAAAGGCGTGCAATACAATCCTCGAGGAACTTGGGCCTGAGTTGGTACGTTGTGCGAGCGAACTGCGGGAAGGAAACCCCGTAGAATCCGCACGTGTTACGGCCTTCCCAACCTCGCGCGTGCCCGGTCCCATAGGAACATCCCTGACGAACACGATCATGATCAGCGGGGCGCTGGTCCTGCTCGGGATACTGGGAACAGCCCTTTGTGCTTTCGCGGATCCCTCGGGCGGCGTTGCAAACCACTCTACTGCCGGTCTCGCGGGGATCGATTTTGCCAGCCTGCTGGGGAGCCTGTTCCATCACCCCGGGACCTTCGCGGCGGGGCTCATCGGCGCGGCGCTCGTATGGTCGGTCGTAGGTGCCACGTACATCCCTTCCGATCCGATGCAGACGCGTTGGGAGTTCCCTGAGGATGGTGCGACATCGCTGCCGCCCCACTATAGCATCGTTAATCAGCGGGAGGATTGGCTAGAATTTGTGACCATCGCAGTCAATGCTCTGCGGGCGGCGGTTATAGTGTGCGGAATACCCAAGGAAGAACGGAGTCGGTTAATCCCGGGAATCCTTGAGCGGTACGGGTTGGATGAACGATTAGGTCCATGGCTGACCGATGAAACTCCATTTAATCGACAACGGGAACCGCTCACATTCCCAAGTATTCACGAACTATGGGAAACCCTGTGCGATCTCTATCCCGAGCGTGGCTGGCCCGCACCCCGATACGAAGTGATCGACGAGCTGGCTGCGGTTTCCGGCATTCCGCTCGATCTGGAACTGCAGACCACTCTTCTCACGGCTTCGGCCTATCTGGAACAGATTCTGAGCGGGCAGCCGGTTCTGGATGCCGTTTACAATGCGTTGGTGGCTACGGACGATCATCGCATCGACTACGCCACTACTCTGTTGTTGAAATGGCTCGGCAATATTGCCGAGGGTTCCCACTCCAACCGCTGGAGAGCCAGGCGTTTTCTCATCCATTTTGTCCAACGGTTTCTACGCGAGAACTGTGATCTATTGAACGCCTTTACCAGGTTTGTGTTCGATAAAGTGGGCGCAGTGCGGGAGAAAATGGCTGCAGAACACCGTTACGGCAGGGTTGTAATCGCCGTCGTGCTGGCCGGCGCCGAACCCCTGGGCCTCTGGTTGCGGGCGATGGCGGAAAAGAGCCGGGAACCCATCGAATTCGTCAATTTTCTGATGAATTCGTCCATGTGCCGACGCCTCCGCGCGATCAGGGACGATTTCGAACCTCGCGGGGGCATCGTCCATCTGTCTCTTGATGCCTATTGGGATTTAAGACGTCATTTCTGGTGGAACGGACTGGATAGCCAGAAAATTGGGCACCTACTTTTCGTTGACACGGGATTTCTGGGCACGATTGCGCAACACCTATGGACCATTCTTGACGATGAAAGAATCTCAAATAACCATGTCATGCTGGCGTACGGGGGAGAGCCGTATCCTACGGGATGGATTACCGGTTTAACTGAAAATCCAGCCATTCCGATTCTCAGGGCAAGACGTCTGGCCACGATTCTGGATAAAGCTTTGGAGCATTCTCTTTACTCACCCGCATATTTGCGAGAAAATCCCTTTCCCACGCCCCGCCCATGGTTTGCGGAACTCGTCAAGGTAGAAATCGAAGAATTGGCGGCTCACACTCCGAGCGGGAACCCGGAGGGTAGAGCTGAAAGCGGCGCATCAACAACCCTCTCCTCCGGAGTTCTAGCCCCGGCGCCCTGCGAGCCTATTGCCCCTGCTCAGCGAAAACTGGGAATCGCCGCATGACCGTACGCGCCTTCAACCACATCGTCGCCGTCCTGCTCGTCGCCTGCCTGTCCGCCCAAACGGCAACAGCAAGTTATGAGTTCCGAGCCATGAGTAATGAGTCAAAGATATGCTCCGGAGTTTTATGCCACCAACTCATAACTCGGAACTCGGCGCTCGAAACCGCCTTTGAGGAGCAGGCGCTTCTCCTTCCGGTTGTCTCTGGTATTGGATATCTCGGTGGACGAGGACGCAATATCGTTTGCCACGGCGCCGCACGGATTCGGGAGGACATCACCGCTTGGCACGGCCAAACCCCGGGCGACTTTTTCTCCGGGTTCCTGAGCGGCGTCTTCGGTCTCGGCCCGCCGTCGGCGGGACTGGAGTCAGACCCCCGTTCTGCACAGACAGAGAAGGATCAAGAAATGGTCGACGTCGTCGATGAAAATGACAATGTGACTGGACGAATTTCAAGGGATGATGCGCACAAAACGGGGGCCCGGCACCGAACCATAACTGTTCTATTGGTTGACCTTAGGAATTGCACCGTGGCCTTTCAACGGCGCGCCCTGAACAAAACAACGTTCGCGAATCGTTGGGATGTAAGTGTAGCCGGACATGTCAAGGCTGGCAGCCACTACGCGCCGACCTCCCATGAAGAACTTCGCGAGGAGGCTCCGATTGAAATTGATCCTTTCCGTTTCATTCAAGTCGAAAAGGAAGGTTTTTTTGAAGCTGACTACCAAGATTCGGCCATCGGCCATGACCGGGAATCAAAGACAGTCTACATCGTGCCTTTGACGCCCACAGAAGTTGATCAGGTCATGGCGCGCAACGCTGAACTTGAAGAGTTCTGGCAAGGTTATCCACCGCAACCAGGAGGAAAGTTCACCTCGAGACAAGAAGAGCTCGTGATGCAAAAGGCCTGCCAATTGGCGAATAAACCTCTTGAGGAACTCGATCCGCAGGCGCGACAGAAATATGCCGCAGACGCAGAAGCGTATTTCGAGGTTGCCGGATACCGCTTTCTGACCTTGGATGCAGCTGTCGCTGAGTATGAACAGGCTCCCTTACATTTTGCAGGGGGATTCTACTCCCTGTTTGGTTCTTCATATCCAAATGGTGTCCCCAATCCCAACGTCACTAGGTACACCGAGATACTAAGAGATGCGATGCGTGACGCAGTATATATCGTCGATCTGCCCAAAGAAGTTATTTCGTTAACATGCAGTTTCACTTCCTTTGTTGCTTTGGAAGATTGGATGAACCAAGTTGTGATGGCCATTGGGGCAGGAGAAACCCCCTCGGGTCGCTTGCTGAGCGTTATCGAAACCATGGCTTATTTATTCGGTCTTGAGAGCAAGCCTGACAAAGGAATCATCGATAGTGTGGCTTCCATTGCAAAGAATCTGCAACTTACAAAGAGAGAACGGGAACACGTATGGGAAGTTTTTTATAACCCGGTCCGCTATGAGTATGGCCAGGGATGGGAAGATGTTGAGGCTTATGTCTTGCGCCTGTTGGGGCAAGTCAGAGAATCGAACAGCCCTTTTAATATTTTATCTCGCATAAAGCAATACAAGAGTATTCTTCTGAAATTGGGAAAAGTAATTTCTCAAATTGAAGGATCAACTTCTGAAGAGCCTGCTTTAAGACCGGACGAGATTATTGAAAAAGCGCTGGAGCATTGGCAAACCATTGCTGCAAATCCCATCACTAATTTTGACGATATCCTTGGATTTAATTTTGTGATTGACGATGCGAACCTTGACGACGCGGGTCGGGATGCAGCGCTAACCGATTATTCAAGCCAAACCGAGGCTCTTTTCAGACAAAATGCGAACTTGCGGGTCACCACGATTCGCAAAGAAGGTCGAGTGCCTGGTTACGAATCGGTCAATTTGTTTGTGCAAGGGCTTCGTAATCATCGGCAATTTGGAGCGCTGCCCATAAAGGTTCAATTCCGGTTCAAGAGCGTTCTTTTCGGCGAATCGGCAATGTACTATCCCTACAAACGATACGGCATTTGGACGCTCCCCCCGTGGGCGAGGAATATTGCAATCAATCCGGCCGCGCCCTTCCGCCACCTGCAGGAAGCGCTCTTCGCCGCTTTTCAGCAGTTCGTCTCCCGTGTACCTATCAAACATTTTGATATCACAGAACACATGGCGCCGAGATCCGGTTGGCCATTTTTAATAGCTGCCGGCGATCCGCAATACAGACATTCGAAAGAAGGGTCGGACCCGACGGAGCAGAATCCGCCACCTGCTATCGTGCCACCTAACGTGGGACCAATTCCGCCTGCATCAGGCCCCATAGGCACCTCTCTGACGACCACCCTTTGGATGAGCGCGGCGCTGGTCCTGCTCGGGATACTGGGAACAGCCCTTTTTGCTTTCGCGGATCCCTCATGCGGCGTTTCTAGCCACGCAGCCGTCAACCTCACGGGGATCGATTTTGCCAGCCTGCTGGGGGGCCTTCTCCATCACCCCGGGGCCTTCGCGGCGGGGCTCATCGGGGCGGAGGCCATCTCTGGAGCGGCAGGTTTCCCTCTCTTGATAGCGGGCGAACGCGCGCTGCAGCCTTACTTGCCTGCCGCGCGATCCAAAATTATTGAGGATCAAGGAGTGATACGCCAGTACGAATCCGGAGCGCTCATGATTCCGCCGCATGCCCGGCCCAAACTGGAAGAGCATGGAACCCAGCAGTACCGGGGCGACGCCTGCCCCCGTTTGAATCAGCAGGATTTTGGCAGTTGCGCTTTGGCGACCGCCATGAACGCTCTGAGGGTGTTTGACCTTCTCCCGCCGGGCCTCACGGAAGACGCCCTGTTAGGCGGTTTGGCGGATCAGGACTTCGAATATCTGCCGTTCTTTCAAGTCTTTGGTCTCGCCGGCCATGCTATTCCCAGAATCATCAGACAATGGGGCGGGGAGGTATCGGGTGAAATGGATCCCGCGCACGATTCCGTCGGAAAGTTGATTGACGCGTTATTGCGCGGGCATGTGGCCATCGTGTCAATAAATGCGCATCTGGTCCTGTTATCCGGCCTTGAGCGGCTCGCGGACGGCCACCTCGGGGTGCGAATACATGATCCCTGGAAGACCCCGTACGAAACAGCGCCGCTGAGTGAATATTTTGCGGGAATCGTTCATCAGCAGTTTTCGGCCCTGGAAAAAGGTGAGAAACACATAGGGTGGTGTTGGCTGATTGGTAAAGGCTCCTCGGCGAACGCGCAAGGCGGGACGGCGACCCGCCCCGCTGGTGATTATGAACTTGTCCTGCCGTCGCATCATCGCCTTGGAAGGGCCGCCTGATATGAATGCTCATGGATAAATCACTCCTCCGCATCGTGTCGTTGCTGCTGGTTGCCTGCATGGCCGCCCAAACGGCAACAGCAGGTTATGAGTTCCGAGCCATGAGTAATGAGTCAAAGGTTTGCTCCGGAGTTTTATGCCACCAACTCATAACTCGGAACTCGGCGCTTGGAACCGCCTTTGAGGAGCAGGCGCTTGTTGCCAGGCGTTTCTGCTATGAACATTCCCGGGAATTTATCACGAAGCCCTTTGGCGGCATCGGGCGGTTTTTAACTCACAGAAAAACCGGGCACAGCGGATCAGCATCTTCGCGAGGCCGACGCTTTTCTTTCGGGTGGATATCCTTCCCCAACCCTTTTTATGTACCGGCGTACGCCACGGCTGAGGGATGGGCGTTTCCCGGTTTCGGCCGTCCGGCAATACGGCTGCCTCATTTATTTTTTAGCACGACTGATGACGGCAATTTGTCTGGAAGTCCGGGGGGCACCTCCGCTCCAGGCTATGATCCCAGGATTACCGAGCTTAGAAGGACGCTGCTTCGAGATAATAAGGAATTCGTCAAATTCGTCAACTCGATGAAATTGACTGCTAAGCAGAATGCTGGGTTGAGCGGACCGGCAGATGAATATTTTGACGTCGTCCAAAACATGTTGACCAAGGCCCGGCTGTCCACGCGCACGGGGAAAAAAGAGGAACTCCTTCGCAGCGCTCTGCAACTGATTCAGCAGGAGATTTCACTTTTCAGCTTATTGCAGGATATTGATGGCCGGCAGCAATACCTCCGGATGTCAGATGCCGCCCGCGCTCAGCCGGGCGAATTCCGCCTGCCATACTCGGATGGTTATGTCACGCAAATAAACCATACCGCCGCTGACGCCGCACTGCGTACACTGATTGGCAATGGAGTCATCGAAAGCTTCGCCGACGCTATTATTACTTTTGTGAGAAAACTACGGAACGCCGAAACATGGCTGCAGGTTATCATGTCGGGTGGTGACACAGCCGTGCCTGCCGCATCGCTGCCGCCGCGGTTCACCCCGGAAGAGGCCGGTCCGAGTTCGGTGCCTGGTTCGATCGGGGCGATGGCAAGACAACCTTATCAGGAGGCAGTTAAACTTTATGCGGCAGGGGAATACGGCGCGGCCATTACGAAACTGAACGAAGCCATCGCGATGGATGGCCGATATGCGGCGGCTGTTCTTTCCCGAGGGCAGACCTATCTCGAGGTCGGAAGGCCGGAGAAAACGCTTGAAGATGCGGAGTCTGTCATCGCGATGTATGAGCGATCCAATCCGGAGCCACACGAATACATCCTGCGCATCAAAGCGCTGGCAGCGTTAGAAAGATATCCGGAAGCGGAACGTTATCTCCAGGAAGCCATAACCATGTTCCCTGATAACATCAAGATCATCCAAGCTGGCGTTCATATCTATAATCAGCGCGACGAACATGACAAAGCCAGGGCGTTCGCCCAGCCAGTCGTTGGCTTGCAACCGGGTACATGGACGGAAACAGTGTCCCTGGCGCAAATTCTTCATGATACGGGAGACTATGTCCGGGCGAAGGAATTATTGCTCAGCAATCCGCGCGCACTGGAGCAGGATCGGAAGGCCCGATCGTTGCTCGCGGAAATTGAGCGCGACCTTGCAGTCAAATCTCCCGGCTCAGGAACTGCCGGTTCGCCGGGCGGTAGCCCGAAGGATGTGCCGCGGGAATTGGCAGCCTATGAAGAACTGGCGAAAACACCCAGTGCGGCGCATGCGGCTATTCCGTTCTCACCTGGTGGAATGATCAACGAACCGCAGCTTAAAGATTTGCCCGTAGTTAAAGAGATCGAATCCTGTCTTGAAAAAGATCGGGACGAAGACGCCATGGCCCTCCTTCGGGAATGGATGCAGTTTAATCGGGCCACACGGAAGTGGTTCAAGTATGAAAAGGGCCATCTTGAAGAATCCAGGCCGGTTGTTGTTTCGAGCCGGGTGGAAGCGGTGGGAAGCGGCCGCATCGAACTGGTCCTGACGAACGGCTGGGGGATCACGCACAGGTTGACTTTCGACAAGAAGGACGGCCGTGCTGTCACGGAAATAAGGCAGAGGATCGCGAACGTTTTTGAATTCGGCGGGCAGGCAACACCGGAAAACGACCCCGCGATGCTTGCGTTTCTGGGGAATAAGGGTTACCAATTGGCGGGAATGACCAACCTGGGATTTCCCGTGCCTGCGGGATTCACTATTCTGGACGATGAGACGCGGCAGATCGCGGTAGATAATAAGATCCGGAAAGAATTGCGGCAAGCCATTGAGTCAGGAGTGGGACGCATTGAAAAAGAGGCAAGCCATGATATAGAGGCGCCTCAGCGCTTCGGAGATCCGGAGAATTTGCTTCTTCTCGCTGTGCGGGCCGGAGCGCGTGTTTCCGATCCGGGTAAGTTCCTCACGGTCAATAAGGTCGGTTTGCACCACAGCAATCTGGAAGCCTACGCGAAAATCCTGGGGAACCCGTTTCAGGCCAGGATGGATTATCTAAGGTTTATGTACGAATACCTTCTTTCCGTAGATGGCCGGAAATATGAGGAAGCTCAACCGATCCGGCAATTATTTTGTCACAACAAATTTTATGCGGAGTATGCCAGTCACAGGTTTGAAGCATTGAGCCGTCAGGGAACTCTCGGTGAACTGGATTCCCTCGTCAACCAGGCTGGAGCGAAATACAAAGAAATTACGGGTCGTGAATTCCCTTCGCCCAGAGAGCAACTCGATGAGGCAATCGTTGCGGTGGCCGCGAAATATCCAAAGGATGTCGAGGGGCAGGGGATTAACGTTCAGTGGCAGGTTTTGGGAAATATCAATGACGGGGAATCTCTGAGCGGGGTTTTATTTTCAAGGGATCCTTTGAACGGAGAAAAGGAGATTGTCGGAACTTATGGTTTTGCGATGGAAGGGAAAGACATCGTCCAACCGTATGGGTATTCCGGAGTTTACAGACGTCCCGTCTATCAGTATCCAGATGAGTCCGCCAAAGTAATGCGGTACAAAGACCTGCGCGATAGGTTGCCTCAGGTTTATGACGATATCGAGAGGGATGTGGCTGTAGCGGAAAACTATTATGGGGCCATGCAGGACATGGAAATTGTAGTTTCCCGGGGGCGGCTGTATTTCATCCAGACCCGGGACGGGATGGTGATGGCGACCCCGCTGGCGAAGACCCGGATTCTGGTGGATCTGGCAGACGCGGGCGCCATCAGTAAAGAAGAGGCTTTCGATAAGATGCAGGTGTCTGATCTGGAATGGTTGAAATTCTACCTTGAACAGCCTGTCATTAAAGAAACGAGCTGGCCCAAGGCCATAGCCAAAGGAATACCCCTGTTCCCGGGCATTGCCCGGGCGAAGATCTTTATGGACAACCCGAGAGAGTCCAACATTAAAGAGGGAACCATTATTGGGGTGGAGGAACCGTTTGAGAAGGACGGCTATTACGCGCAATTTAAAAAGATTCTAAAACACGATATTCGCGGAATTGCTTCAAAAGAAGGAGGATATGCCGATCACGCCGCAGTAGCCATACGCAAACTCAACAAAAGAATTCCTTATGTCATCCTGGGGGAAGACGTCATCGTTGATGAGGTTGGCATGCATTTTAAAAATGTTGATCTGGATGACGAGGACGAGGTCGTGCTTGACGGGAATACAGGACGTCTATACAGAGGCGAGGACTTGAACGAAAATGATTTTGAGGATTCGGAAGTGACCAAAGCGCTTTGGGGTGACAAGGCAGCCGCAGAATCGGATTATTACAGGATTTATCAGACGGTGTTGCGCTGGATTGACCTGAAATCGAAAAAACAATCATTTCGCGACGGCGGTACAGGCGACGAACCCGATCCGAATTCGCTCCTCTATATTTTGACAGGGAACAAAACCCTCGGGATGCTGGGGATGGCGCTGGAAGCGGCGGGGTTTCTCGCGCTGGGAAGAGCATTTGCGGAAGGGGGTTTCGCCTCTGGCGCCTCGGGCCCATATGCGCTGCCGTTCATGCTGGTTACGCTGATCGCTTACTCCCTGATCCATGCCGTGGCCGGTCAGAGGTATTCGAGGAAGAGTTTTCTTGAGCGATTTTCCGGGCATCTTGCCGGATTCCTGCCGTATCTTCTTGTAAGCTGGCAGAACCCGCTCCTGTCCGCCGCCGCAGTTTCCGCGCATTTCATCAGAGATGTCGACAAGATGTGGCCGTGCCTGTTGCGCCGCCCGGCAGGTTTACCCCATCCCTTGGGGGGAGGTTCACGCCCTTTCGTCGTAGCCTTCGCGCGATCTGCCTGACCCCCGCCGGGGGTGCGTAAATGACCGTGCCTGGTACGCAGGTAATCCCGAATCTCTTTAGTTGAGCGGCGAGATCGACGGAACCCGTTAACTGCCTCGCCCCCGTCCGGGGGAGAGACCGACCCGGCAGGGTCGGATGAGGGGCCTGCTCAAAATCAGTCTTCGTCGATAATCCCCTCACCCCTGCCCTCTCCCCACAGACGTCTTGGGGGAGAGGGAGTTCTTGAGAGAAACCCCGCCGTACAACTAAAGAGATTCCCGGTACGGATGTGCCAATCGCGATCAAATAGACCTTGCAAAATAGAAGTATTAATTCTAATATTCAAGAGTGATCAAACGACATTTTGCGGCGGATCTTCTCCGTAAATTAAAAACGTTCCCGCTCGTCACCCTGTTGGGGCCGCGTCAGTGCGGTAAAACCACGTTTATCCGCGACCAATTGGAGTCGTGGACGTATGTCGATCTGGAACGGCCTTCTGATTTCGAACCGCTGGCCGCTGATCCGGAGCACTGGCTGAACGCTTGGCAACGGCGGGTCATTTTTGATGAAGCGCAGAGACTGCCGGCTCTTTTCCCGGTTCTTCGCAGCCATGTAGACGGAAACCGTTCGCGGAAAGGACAGTTTGTGCTCCTTGGATCGGCCTCGCCGGCGCTGGCGCAGCAGATGTCGGAAAGTCTGGCGGGTCGAACATCCTTTATTGAAATGACGCCGTTTCGATGGAATGAAGTTTGCCGGATGACCCGGGCCTCTCTGCTCACGCTATGGTTCCGCGGAGGATTCCCGGATGCCTTTCTCGAAAGGAGCGACCGGGCGCGTTTGGACTGGTTTGAATCATATACGCGCACGTTCATTGAGCGGGACCTTATGGCACTGGGAATCGAGATATCGCCTGTTCAGATGCGGAAATTGTGGACGATGCTGGCGCATGTTCATGGAAGGGTCTGGAACGCCTCGCCGCTGGCGGCTTCGCTTGGGACCAGCTATCATACGATTAACCGGTACACCGATATCCTGGAACAAGCCTTCCTTGTGCGCCGGCTTCCTCCCTACTTTACGAACATAGGAAAACGCTTAACTAAGAGCCCCAAGATCTATCTGCGGGATTCCGGCCTGCTGCATTATTTCCTCGGGATCCAATCTCCTGCCCAACTGGAGGTCTCGCCTTCGCGCGGGGCCAGCTGGGAGGGGTTCATGGTAGAACACCTTATTTCTGCGTTCCAAATGCAGGTCCCCGGAACGCAGGCATTTTACTGGCGGACAGCGGCCGGCGCCGAGGTAGACATTCTGATTCAGAAAGGTGAACGATTGATCCCGTTTGAAGTAAAGCTGCATTCTGCGCCCACGCCTCAGGATATACGCGGCCTGCGGCAGTGCATGGCAGACCTTAAGCTTTCCAGGGGATATCTCCTTTATCCAGGGAAGGAAGATTATTCCCTTGGCCATGGGGTTATGGTCCTTTCGGCGAACCGGTTGTTCAGTTCCCCTGAAAAGTGCAGGGATTTATAAGTAACTATAAAGTACACGAACTCGCCCCTTGACCACCCGGATTATGCGTGAGTAAATCAAACGGTTTCGACTCTTGGCTGCCCGGCTGGGTATTATTTGAGTGATTTACAGAAGAGGTAGGCGATGATGGTTTTGGAGTCGCGTATTTTGCCGGTTTTGATCCAGCGTTCTATCTGCCGCGGCGCGGCATGGACAAGTTCGATAAATTCATCTTCGTCGGGATTAATTTTTGTGGCCACCAGGTTCTTCGCGAGATAAAGATGAATGACCTCATTCGAAAAAGCGGCAGTCGGCCAGAAAGAGAGCAATTTTTTCCAGCGCCGCGCGCGGAATCCGGTTTCTTCCTCAAGTTCCCGGCGGACGCAGGCATCGGGATTTTCGCCCGGCGTTAACTTTCCCGCCGGAATCTCACAGGTAAATTCGCCTACCGGATGACGGTATTGTTTCACCAGAAGAATCCTGTTGTTGGAATCAAACGCCAGTACCCCTACGGCGCCGGGGTGCGTCAGGTATTCCCGCTGAGCCGTTTTGCCTCCGGGTATTATTATCTCATCGCAGCGGAAGCCGACTGCCCGCCCTTTAAAAACGTGAAGCTCCCTGCGGAATTTTTCTCGATAAAGCGCGTTAAGTTTCATAAGCGGTTGATATAGAATGAATTATAGCAAAGGGGTTTGTTTCATTGACGCCAAACTTGCAAATGATATATATTTTTCAATACGTTTGTTATGTTTCCACCAGCGGTTTGCCGGTATTAAGGAGGTCGTGCGCTGGATGCATTTGATTGGCCTGATTTTGGGAATCTGTCTTTTTCTGGGCGGTCTCGGCTACCTCTTTCATCCAAAAATTATTTTGAAGGTAAACGCGTTTGCCCGGGACGCAGTTTTCCGCGATTCGCGGGCTCTGCTGGAGAACCGGCGCATAGGCGTTATCCTGCTTCTCCTTTCTTTCGTTATCCTTGTAATTTCAGTGGCAACGTTTCATTAACTGGGTGAACCGTCACTATGCCTTTAATTAATACGGGCCAAATTGTTTTGGATCGCGTACGCCGCCGTCTTCCTTCTGCCGTGGGGGACGTTTTTCTTGTTCATTCCAGGCATCGCTCCGCGGAATGGAGCGAAGGAAAGCCGGAAAACAGGATCAACGCCGTTACTCACGGGATGGGTGTGAGGGTTATCGATGGCGGGCGGCCGGGTTTCAGTCACACCAACCGCTGGGATAACGCGGCGCTGGATGAAGCGGTAGAGAAAGCTCTGGCCTCCAGCCGTTCCACGGCCGTTGATCCTTATGCCGACGTGCCTCTGCCTTCAGAATCCGGCGCAGGGGATCTGGATCTTGTAGACGGCAGCCTGGTTTCTTCAGGCTGGGATACGCGGGCGGGGTTTCTTGGCGGTCTGGAATCGGAAGCGAAGAAACAGGATAAACGGATCGCCAAGATATTGCGGGGCAGCTACAGTGAAGCGCAAAGCGACGTTGCCGTAGTAAACACCCGCGGTATTGCCCGGGAATATTCGGGTACAAGCGTGGGTTTCAGCATGGCTTGCGTAGCGGTGGATCAGGCCGAGACGCAGATCGGATACGCCTTTCAGGCGGTGACCCATTATAGTGCGCTTGACATCCCCTGGGTTATCCGGAAGGCAGTTGAACATACGGTTTCCCTGTTGGGCGGCAGACGCATTCCTTCCGGGCGCTACGATCTGGTGCTGGATCCTTTTGTCGGAGCCGAAATGCTGGAACTCCTGGCTGCCGCGTTGCGTGCGGATAGAGTGCAAAAGGGCCGGTCGTTTCTGGGGGACAAGATTGGCAGTAAAATTGGTTCTCCGGTTTTGAAAATAGTGGATAACGGCCTGTTGCGCCGGGGCCTGGGCAGCGCGCCGGTGGACGCGGAGGGGCTGCCTGCCAGGGAAACAATTCTGATTGAAAATGGTATGCTGAAGAACTTTCTGTATGACAGTTATACTGCCCGCAAGGCCGGGCATAATTCGACCGGGAACGCGGGCCGTTCTTCGTATAAAGCGCTGCCGGGGCCGGAGCCGACAAATTTTTATTTGGAACCAGGAATGAGGTCTCCGGAAGATCTGCTGCGCCAGGTTAAATCCGGCATATATGTGCGCAGCGTCATGGGCCTGCATACCGTTGACACCGTTTCCGGTGATTTTTCGCTCGGTCTTATGGGGGAGCGGATCGAAAATGGGGCAAAAACTCATGGCGTCCGGGGTGTCACCATGGCCGGGAATGTCCTGGAACTGCTGAAAAACATAGAAGCCCTGGGATCAGATTTAACGTTTTCGGGATCGGTAGGATCTCCGACAATTTGGGTACGTGATATCTCAGTGGGAGGGGCATAATGAAGGTTTCTGGAAAAACGCAGATCTTCGGTATCATTGGATGTCCAATCGAGCATACCCTGTCGCCGGTCATGCATAACACCGCCTTCGAAGCGCTGGGGATGGAAGCGGTATATCTTCCATTTTCCGTCAGGCCGGAAGACCTCGGAAAAGCGACCATGGCTCTGCGCGCCCTTAATGTTTCCGGAGTGAACGTAACCTTGCCGCATAAAGGCGCGGTCATCGAGTTCCTCGACGATATTGACGTTTTTGCCAAACGGGTCGGCGCGGTCAACACCGTTATTCAGAAAAGCGGAAAGCTTCACGGGTACAATACCGACGGCGCAGGTTTTATGCTTTCCCTGCGTAAGGATGCGCACTTTGAGCCGGAGGGCAAGAAAGTGGTTATCCTTGGCGCAGGTGGCGCTGCCGCGGCCGTAGCCATGGCCCTCTCCGATGCGGGCGTTAGGCGAATTGTTGTCGCCAACCGGAATAAAGATCGCGCCGAAGTGCTTACCAAGCGCATCCGTAAATATTACGATCGCGAGGCAATTCCCATAGCCCTAGACGAAGGCAGGGCGCTGTACTGGCTGATAAGGGAATCTGATCTTCTGGTCAATGCGACGTCGGTAGGACTTATAGGTCCGGACAAGCTTAAAATCAATCCGAACAGCTTTCACGATAAGCTTCTGGTTTTCGACCTCATCTACAGGGAAACACAGCTGCTTAAAATCGCGCGCCGCCGCGGCAGCAAAATAATCGACGGTCTTGGCATGCTCGTTTCCCAGGGCGCCCGTTCATTTGAACTGTTTACCGGCAAACGGGCTCCTTTCCGGATAATGAAAACCGCCGTAGAACACGCAATCAAATATATTAAATGATCCGCAACGCCTTCCTGCAGGCATTCGCCTGAAAGCCTGCGGAAGCGCTGCGAAAGAGGTGGCTGAATGAGTCTGCGATATCTGACTGCCGGAGAATCTCACGGGCGGGAGTTGACCGCTATCCTGGAAGGTATGCCTGCGGGAGTGCCTGTCACTGAGGCCGATATTAATTCCGAACTTTCCCGCCGCAAAAAGGGATACGGTCGCGGACCCCGTATGACCTCTATAGAAACGGACAAGGTTGTGGTGTCCAGCGGTATTCGCTGGGGGGAAACCCTGGGCACGCCTATATCCATGACGATTTCCAACAAGGACTGGGAAAACTGGAAGGAACTGATGTCCGTTGATCCGGCTTTCCGCAGCGAGTCCAGGCGCATCGTAAAGCCCCGGCCCGGTCATGCGGATCTTGTAGGCATACTCAAGTACGACAGAAAAGACATTCAGGAAATTCTGGATCGTGCTTCCGCGCGGGAGACCGCGGCAAGAACGGCGGTTGGGGCTGTCTGCAAAAAAATGCTCGATTCTTTTGGGGTGAAAATCTTCTCTTTCGTCCGGCAGATCGGCTCAGTTCGCGCAGGCAACATCCCGGCTGATGCCGGTGAAATCTCACGCCGCGCCGAGGTTTCTCCTGTGCGCTGCCCGGATGGGAGCGCAGAGAAAGAGATGATGGCGGTCATCGACAAAGCAAAAGAGGACGGCGACACGCTGGGAGGCGTTTTTTCCGTAGTAGCGACTGGATGCCCTCCGGGTCTCGGCAGTCATACGCACTGGGACAGAAAGCTGCAGGCAAAGTTGTGCGGCGCCCTGATGTCCATACAGGCGATAAAAGGAGTTGAAGTAGGGATGGGATTTGAAATGGCGGGACGCCCCGGCAGCCAGGTTCATGACGAAATTTTTTATGCGAAGGAGCGCGGTTTTTACAGGCAGACAAATAATGCCGGTGGATTCGAAGGCGGAATGACGACCGGAGAGCCTGTAATGCTGTCCGCAGTGATGAAGCCCCTGCCCTCGCTGCGCAAACCGTTGAAATCGGTTAACTTGGAGACGAAAGAACCATTTGCCGCAGAAGTTGTACGCTCCGACGTCACCGCAGTTCCTGCGGCCGCGGTTGTGGCCGAAGCGGCGGCCGCATTCGAGATAGCCTGCGCATTCAAGGAAAAATTCGGCGGAGATTCTCTGCGTGAAATGAGAGACAATTTCACGCGTTATGTTGAGTACGTCAAGGGGCGATGAACATCTTCCTCACCGGTTTTATGGGTACGGGCAAGACCGTAGTGGGCAAAGAGGTTGCAGGCCGTCTTAAACGTAAGTTCATTGATATGGATCGCCTCATCGAATTGCGCGCGGGCCGTCCTATCGCCGATATCTTCCGATGGGAGGGGGAACCGGCGTTCCGGGCTCTGGAGCGCGAGGCCGCCCGGCAGGTGGCGCGGGAGCGCCATTCTGTCATCGCCACTGGCGGGGGGGTTCTGCTTGATTCTTCCAATTTCCAGGTTCTCTCGTCGTCAGGTCATCTTGTCTGCCTGACAGCCTCGCCGGAGATTCTCGCTCACAGACTGCATGCGGATACAAGCCGGCCGCTTCTGGCCGGTGTGGACAGGAAGGAACGAATTGTACATATGTTGAAGGTTCGCGAAACTGTTTACCGTCTTTGCCCGATCCAGATTTCAACAAACGGCAAATCCATACACAAAGTGGCTGATGAAGTGATAGCTGCGATAAAACGTATCGAAAGCGAAAAATAATGGAACGCATTATATCCAGGGCGGACGGCACCCGCTGCGAGATAGTTCTGGGGCCACTCTCGGAATTTCCCGCAGAGTTCACGCGAATTGAAAAAAGCGGGAGGTCCGCAGCAGTTATATCGGACACGGCTGTCGCCGGTCGGTACGGGGAGATTATCGCTGAGGGTCTGTCCAGGGCGGGGCACAGAGTAAAGACGGCCGTGATCCCTTCGGGGGAAGCGAGCAAGACTCTGCAGCAGGCCGGCCGCTTGAGTCGCTGGCTGGCGCACAACAATTTTGACAGGCATTGCCGGATCGTGTCTGTCGGCGGTGGTGTGACCAGCGACCTGGCAGGATTTGTCGCGGCTACCTATCTGCGCGGAGTGCCTGTAATCCATGTGCCCACTACGCTTTTGGCCCAGGTCGACGCTGCTATCGGGGGCAAAACAGGGGTTGATATACCTGAAGGCAAAAATCTCGTCGGCGCCTTTCATCAGCCGCATCTGGTTTATATCGATCACAAAACTCTCAAGTCGCTTCCGTCCCGCCATCTGCGTAACGGCCTTGCCGAAGTAATTAAGTGTGCGGCGATCAGCGACGCCGGGCTCATGGATATCCTGGGAAAGGAAATGGATGCGATTTTGAAGGGGGTTTCGGATAAACTGCCGTCCATTATAGCCCGCTGCGTGGAAATCAAGGTTCGTATCGTCGAGCGGGACGCCAGAGAGAAAAAGGGGCTGCGGCAGCTGTTGAATTTCGGTCATTCAATCGGCCATGCCATTGAAGCGGCGGCGGGCTACAAGGATTATCTGCACGGCGAGGCGATTTCGATAGGAATGTTTGCCGCGGCCTTCATTTCCACCAGCATCACAGGCATGGAACCGGTAGACCGCATACGTCTTGGGACATTGTTAACGAAGGCGGGTTTGCCGCTGACCGCGCGGAAACGGATTACGCGGGATAAAATACTGGAACATCTGGCGCGCGACAAGAAATCCAGAGATGGCTCAGTCAGGTTTGTCCTTCTGGAGAAATTAGGACGCGCTGTAAGCGGATGCGAAGTAACGCCGGAGATCCTGGATGTCGCGCTGCAGGCGGTAAATCTTTAGCGCCGCGCGCAACACTGGAAAGGTAATACACTTTATGAATTCTTTTCTAAAAGATCTGGAGAAAACAGGGCCCTTCTTGGTCGCTTCCTTAGACGGTGATGATCTGCCGTTCCTGCTGGAAGAGGCGCGTACGGCGCGTGCGGACATGGCGGAAATCCGCATGGATTTATGGAGCAACTTTTTTCGCGAGGACTGGGCCGTTAAAATGGCGCGCTTCAAAGAAAAAATACGCCTTCCTCTTCTCGTGAGTTTCCGAGGGGGAAAGCCCTTCCCGCCATGGTGGCTGCCTGTACACTGGAAAGCGCTGAGCGCCGCTTCTCTGATCGATGTCGAATGGAATGCCGCATACCCCTGGCGCGAAATAACGAAACAGGCGCGGGATCACAAGGTCGCGCTCATGATTTCCCATCATGATTATCAAAAGACCCCTTCGCTTAGGGAGCTGACCAAAATCGTGAAGAAAGCCTATGGGAAAAAAGCTGATATCGTGAAGATTGCGACACGGGTGCAAAATGAATCGGATGTTCGAACACTGTTTGAATTAAACAATCTTTTCGGCAAGCGCCTGATAACGGTGATGGGCATGGGTCCGTTGGGGGCTCTATCCCGTTTTGTTGCGCCGCTTTTCAATTCCTGCCTGGTTTATGGCTACATTGGCACTCCTACGGCCAGCGGGCAACTGCCATTCAGAGATCTCCAGGAGCGGATGCGGGCTTTCTATCCCCGCTACGACTCCCTCTTTCAGGAACGTTCATCCCGTCTGGTATTGTGAACCTAACACACCTGCTGCTGTTTCAGAGACGGCTTGACAAGCTTAAAGTAAAAGCCTGCTGGATCAACCATCAGCCGGATCTTTTTTATCTTAGCGGGTTCGGAGCGGAATCCTGCTGGGGTATCGTAGGCCGGAAAAAGGCTTATATGATCGTTCCAGCGCTAGCTCAGGAACAGGCCGCATCGATCGTAAAAAACTTCAGTGTCGTGGCGGTAAAAAAGGGATCGGAAATTCCTGCATTGATCGCGGATCTTTGCAGGAAGGAGGGGTGGACATCTGTTGGTTACGATCCGGGCCGGGCAACGGAAGCAGAAATGAATAGATTGCGTAAATTGAGCGGAAAAATAAGATGGATTCCTGTTTCTGGAGTTACAGCGCCTTTACGGATAAAGAAAGACATCCTGGAGATCCGGGCTATGCGCCGTGCCGGCCATGTAGCCTTGCAGGGATTTGAATACCTCAGGAAAATCGCCAGATCCGGGATGAGGGAATGCGATCTTGCGGGTGAATTTGAAAGGTACATTCGAAAAAATGGAGCCACAAAAGCCTCCTTTGATACCATAGTAGCTGCCGGTGCAAATTCGGCTTATCCACATTACATAACCGGTAATCAAATAATGCGGAAAAATGAAGTCGTTTTGTGTGATCTAGGATGCCAGGTTGATGGGTACTGCTCCGACTTGACCCGGACCTTTTTTTTGGGTAATATATCACTGCTTGGGCGGAAGGTCTACGATACTGTTGCCCAGGCTCAGCGTCTAGCCATCCAGGCTGTAAAGCCTGGAGTCAAGACCGCCCAGATCGATCGCATTGCTCGTGATGAAATTGAGCGTGCCGGATATGGGCGGCATTTCATTCATAGTACCGGACATGGTGTAGGGATCGAAGTGCATGAACCGCCCTGGGTCGGCTCGACAAGCGCCGATACGCTGGAACCCGGCATGGTTATTACTGTTGAACCGGGTGTATACCTTAAAGGGTGGGGTGGCGTACGGATTGAAGACACGCTTCTTGTCACCGTCAACGGATACGAAATATTAACAAAATAATTTTGGGGGAATATGTATGTTAGGGCCGCTCGATTTTCATAATGGACTAATAGTTGAATATCAGGGACAGCCGTACGAAATTTTATGGTTTCAGAACCACAAAACGGCCATGTCCGGCGCGATCATGCGCGTAAAAATTCAGAATCTTTTGACTGGATCAATCCTTGAACGCACGTTCAAGCCCGCTGAAAAGTTTAAAGAACTGCAGGTGTTTAAGAAAAAGAATCAGTTCCTGTATGCCGAAGGCGATACATACCACTTCATGGATATGCAGAATTTTGAACAGATTGCCTATCCAAAAGAAAAACTGGGGTCTTCCGCCCAGTATTTGACGGAAAACATGGAAGTGGAAGCCGTATATCTGGAAGACAAGTTCCTCTCAATTTCACTCCCTTCGTCTGTAGCGCTCAAAGTAAAGTCCACTGTTCCGGGCATCAAAGGCGATTCGGTTTCAAACATGATGAAACCAGCGACTCTTGAAACCGGAGTAGAAATCCAGGTGCCGCTGTTCGTGAAAGAGGACGACCGGGTTCGCGTAGACACGCGCACCGGCGAGTATCTCGAACGAATCTGATATGGGCGATAAAAAAAATCCGCTGGAAGAACAACTCAAAGAATTAATCGACTTCTGCCGCGAAACGGATCTTCGGGAAGTGGTGTGGGAAAAAAACGGCACCAAAATCAGTTTCCAGCGTTCCGGGATATCCGCGGTTCCGGCAGGGAGCGCAAAGCAGTCGCCCAGCATGGCGGAAACCGCGGATAAGGCCTCCCCTGAACCCTTTTTCATCCGGTCAAATATGGTGGGAACATTCCACCGCTCCGATTCCAAAGACCGTCCGCCGCTTGTTGTGGAAGGCACCATCGTAGCCGCCGGGCAGCCGGTGGGTACGATCGAGGCCATGAAAATCATGAAAGATGTCGTCTCGCCGATCCCGTGCCGGATTTCCAAGGCGCTTGTTGCCGACGGCCATGCGGTGGAATACGGCCAGCCGCTCTTTGAAATTGAACGCGAGGGGGCTGAGGAGAATGTTTAAAAAAATCCTGATAGCCAATCGCGGTGAGATTGCGGTGCGCATTATACGGGCCTGTCGCGAGATGGGGATCAAGACGGTGGCCGTTCATTCGGAGGCTGACCGGTCCAGCCGCCATGTGACTCTGGCCGACGAATCGGTGTGCATCGGTCCGGGACCGGCCACGGAAAGCTATCTTAATATCCCCAACATTATTTCGGCGGCGGAGATTTCGGGCGCGGACGCCATACATCCCGGTTACGGATTCCTTTCCGAGAACACCTATTTCGCCGACGTGTGCGAGTCCTGCCATATCCATTTTATCGGTCCTTCCAAGGAAGCCATAGAGAAGATGGGGCATAAGTCTGCGGCCCGCGAAACTATGGAAAAAGCGGGCGTACCGGTGATTCCCGGGACCGGGATAGTTTCAGTCGACGATCCCGGTTTGCCAAAGCAGGCGCGTAAGATCGGATATCCGATTATCGTGAAGGCTGTCGCCGGCGGAGGCGGCAAAGGCATGCGCGTTATCAAAGACCAGGATGGCCTGATAGCCGCGATCCAGCTGGCGCAGACGGAAGCGAAAGCCGCTTTCGGCAACGGCGAGGTCTACCTGGAAAAATATCTGGAAAAACCCCGTCACATCGAGATCCAGATCGTGGCGGATAACAAAGGCAAGGTAATTTATCTGCCCGAGCGCGAATGCTCAATTCAGCGCAGGCATCAGAAACTTGTGGAAGAAAGTCCTTCACCCATAGTTAACGAGCATCTTCGCCGGAAAATGGGGAAAGCCGCCCGCCGCGCCGCAGAGGCCGTAGATTACGTGACTGTGGGAACGGTGGAGTTTCTCGTAGATAAGGACGAAAATTTTTATTTTCTTGAAATGAACACTCGCATCCAGGTTGAGCATACGGTCACAGAAATGGTTACGGGACTGGATCTCGTCAAAGAGCAGATCCGCCTGGCCGCAGGCGAACGCATAGACTATGACCGGGATGATTATCCGGCGCGGGGGCACGCGATTGAATGCCGCATCAATGCCGAAGACCCGGACCATGATTTCCGGCCGTCTCCGGGGACGGTGGAACAATTGATTCTCCCCGGGTCGCCGGGGGTACGGGTCGATACGCATATCTATCCTGGCTACGTAATCCCCACATACTACGATTCGCTGCTGGCCAAATTGATTGTTCATGCCGGGAACCGGGAAGAAGCTGTAAAACGCATGGAACGGGCTTTGGGTGAGTTTACGATTGAAGGCGTCAAGACGACCATACCGCTCCATCGGAAGATTGTCGCGCATCCCGTATTCCGTAAAGGCGACGCCTGCACTGATTTCATAACAACCTATCTCTCTTCTACCAACGGTACGAAATAAGATGCCTTCGACCATTCAAGAGTATCTTTCCGGAACTGCGGAAACACTTGCCCGCCTGGTTGAAAACAGCGAGGCTGTGGAAACCGCCGCGCAGAAGATTTATGAGGCGCTGCGCGCCGGTAAAAAGGTCGTAGCCTTCGGCAATGGCGGATCCGCGGCCGATGCCCAGCATTTCGTGGCTGAACTTGTCGGTCGCTTCGAGGCTGAAAGGCCGGGACTGCCGGCAATTGCGCTGACTACGAATACTTCCATTCTGACTGCGGTCGGCAACGATTACGGATACGAACTGGTTTTTTCCCGCCAGGTTCAGCCGCTGGTTCAGGCAGGGGATGTGGTTGTAGGCATTTCGACTTCCGGCAATGCCGGGAACGTCATCGCTGCTGTCGAGCAGGCCAGAAAACAGAAGGCTTTCACTATTGGCCTGACCGGCGCCGCAGGAGGAAAGCTTAAGAGCGCGGTTGATTGCTGCATCTCCGTGCCCTCGAACCGTACGTCGCACATTCAGGAAGGACACATTGCGGCGATTCATGCCATGTGCGCCCGGATCGACCAGGTTTTCGCCGCGGCAAAGGCCTAGGAGCCTGATCTTCACGTGTTTCCCAAATTCGTATCCCGTTCCCGATTAAAAAAAATTTTGGCCGGATATAAGGCCAAAGGCAAAACCGTTGTTTTCACAAACGGCTGTTTTGACCTGATTCATGCCGGGCATGTGTCCGTTCTGGAAAAATCCCGCAGGCTGGGCGATTGCCTGGTTTTAGGATTGAATTCAGATGCATCGGTGAAACGTCTCAAGGGCCCGAAAAGACCGCTTGTTCCGCTTGCTGATCGCGGCAAAGTGATGTCCGCGCTTTCCTGCGTCGACTATATTTCGGTGTTCGATGAAGATACGCCGGGGGATTTGATCAGGGAGATACGTCCGGACATACTGGTCAAAGGCGGCGACTATCAGCCCGACGAGATTGTGGGCCGGGAATTTGTAAAAAAGGTTGTGCGTATTCCCCTGATAAAGGGCCGCTCCACGACCGCGCTTATTAAAAAAATTGTTAAGACATACGGGGCACGTGAAGCGTGAGGCGTGAAGCGAATAAAAGATATGCTTCACGGGATGTTACTGTTTGGCGTCTTTTGGATGCAAATGCGAACCGGGCCCGCGAAGGTTTGAGGGTCATTGAAGATTCGGCGCGTTTTGTCCTGAATCAGCCGAAAACGGCAAAGGCTCTGCGAGACTTGCGGCATGGGGTTGATAAGCTGGTTCGCCTACATTATGCAGAGCTTTTGTTGCACCGCGATGTCGGGCACGATCCGGGAAGATTTAACCCGGCGAAGGCTTACCGGGGAGACCTGAGCAGCCTGCTGGCGGCTAATTTCAAACGCGCCGAAGAGGCAGTCAGAGTTTTGGAAGAGTATGGACGCATGCTTTCGCCCCGAGCGGTAAAGAAAGCGAAAGAAATCCGTTTTCAGATTTATCAATGGGAAAAGAAACTGCTGCAGTCTCAACCTCCCCCTTTGAAAAAGGGGGACAGAGGGGGATTTCGGACGTGAAATCCCTCCCCGCCTCCTTTTCCCAAAGGGAGGGGTTAATAGGAGTCCTGGAACGGTTTATCTCGGTCCGGCTCTATGTGATCACATGTCCGCCCGTTACCGGTCCTCAGGGATATGAATCTATGGTGGATGACGCCTGCCGGGGTGGTGCGGATGCAGTGCAGTTCCGCGACAAACTGCTTTCAGTCCGCGAACGGTATGAGACTGCGCTTCGCCTGCGCACGGTCTGTTCCCGGTATAATGTGCTGTTCATTGTCAACGACTCGATCGATATCGCTCTGGCGGCAAATGCGGACGGCGTTCACCTGGGACAGGATGATCTGCCTCTGAGCCGGGCCCGGCAGATTTTGCGCGCAGTGGGCCGCAGGGAGTTTCTGATAGGGTGTTCCACCCACAGCCTGCCGCAGGCGCTTGCTGCGGAAAATGAAAGCGCGGATTACATCGGAGTAGGCCCGGTTTTTGCCACCCCGACGAAGCCGTCCTACAACCCGGTTGGGCTGTCTCTTGTGAGCGAGGTCGCGGCGCATGTCCGCGTGCCGCAGGTGGCCATAGGGGGGATTGATGCCTCCAACGCCGTGAAGGTGCTTGAATCGGGAGCAAAACGCGTTGCTGTAGTGCGTGCCGTATGCGGCGTTCCGGATATTGCAAAAGCATCCCAAGAATTGAAATCATTGGTAAACGACTATGAAAAAAAATATCACCGTTAAAATTCCTGCAACCAGCGCAAATCTTGGCCCGGGTTTTGATGTGCTCGGCGTTGCAGTTCAGCTTTATAACGAAGTTACGCTGGAGACTGACCGGGTTGTAAATTCTTCGAGAAAGCCAGCGTCAATGCCTCTTTCTGCGGAAATCCGGGGCGCGGGAGTCGACAGCCTTCCTCTAGACGATTCCAACCTTGTTGTGCGCGCGGCTTTCAATGTTTTTCAGAAAACGAAACGGTGGCCGGCTTCGCTTTACGTGCGAATGCTGAACCGCATTCCGCTTTCAAGAGGGCTTGGGTCAAGCGCCGCAGCCACGCTCGGGGGTATGTGCGCCGCTAACCGCCTCGTAGGTTCGCCCCTTTCTGATCAGGAAGTCCTGGACATGGCTGTTGAACTGGAAGGACATCCCGACAACCTCGTGCCTGCCATGTTTGGCGGGATTTGTGTCGCCGGGATGATCCAGCATCATGCCCGTTATTTGAAATTTCGCGCGCCATGGAGCCTGCGCGCGGTGATCTGCGTGCCGCACCTGACGCTTTCCACTTCTGAGGCGCGGCGCGTGCTGCCAAGCCGGATCCCGCTTTCTGCCGCGGTTTTTACTTCATCGCGTCTTGCATTTTTGATTGGCGCTCTTATCCAGCGACGATACGATTACCTGAGTTTCGCCATGGACGACGTTCTTCATCAGCCTGCGCGCGCGACAATGCTTCCGGGACTGGCGGAAGTCATTGATGAGGCGAAAAGAGCGGGCGCTTATGGGTCCGCCTTGTCGGGGGCGGGATCCTGCGTGATAGCATTTACCCGGCCCGGAGCTACGGCAAAGCAGGTTGGTCAGGCAATGCAGAAGAAATTCGCGGCATTTGATGTCGGCAGCAACTGGTTTGATGTGGCTCTTTTGAACAGCGGGATAATCTATAAGTGAAACAATTGCAGGAATCATCGCAGAAGCTTGTTGTTATGAAATTCGGCGGATCTTCGGTTGCGGATGCCGGAAAAATCAGGCACGTTGCCGAAAGGGTTATCGGGAAAAAGAACGAAGGTTTTCAGATTGTCGTGGTGGTTTCCGCTCCCGGGGACATGACCGATGATTTGCTGGAACTGGCCAGGGGTATTTCAGCTGATCCGGATGAGCGTGAACTGGACGTGCTCCTGGCCACCGGCGAACAGGCTTCGATCGCGCTGTTGTGTATGGCTCTGAAAGAGCAGGGACAGCCGGCAATTTCGCTTACCGGGCCGCAGGCCGGAATTTTTGCGGACACTTCTCATACCAAAGCGCGGATTACGGCGATAAGGCCGAAAAAAGTTCATGCCGAACTGGCAAAAGGCCGCATTGTTGTGGTCGCCGGCTTCCAGGGGCTTAATCCCAATGAAGACGTGGCAACCCTTGGCCGCGGCGGCAGTGATCTGACCGCAATCGCCATGGCCGCGGTTTTGAAGGCGGATTTGTGCGAAATCTATACAGATGTGACCGGTGTATACACGACCGATCCGCGAGTCGTTGCCGAAGCCCGCAAGCTTGAAGAGATTTCGTACGATGAAATGCTCGAACTGGCCGGATCCGGTGCGCAGGTTATGCAGGGACGTTCCGTTGAAGTTGCCAAAAAATTCGGTGTCGTTTTCGAAGTCCGTTCAACATTCTCGAATGAGCCTGGGACTAGGGTTCATCAGGAGGTTTCCCGTATGGAAGAAGTGGTTGTTTCCGGCATAGCTTTTGACCGCAATCAGGCCAAGATTTCGCTCGTTGATGTTCCCGACAGACCAGGCATCGCCGCAACGGTTTTTGGCGCGCTTGCCAGGGAGGGAATTAATGTAGATATGATCATCCAGTCCGAGGCCAGAGGGGGAGCCAATGACATTTCTTTTACGATTTCTTCTGCGGAAGTAAAAAAAGCGCTCCCCGCGCTGGAGCGCGTAAAAGAAACCATGGGAGCCAGAGAAGTGACGCATGACGCCAGTGTGGCTAAGGTTGCGGTTGTAGGCGTCGGCATGCGCAGTCACCCGGGAGTTGCGGCGACCATGTTCAAGGCGCTTGCTGACCATCAGATTAACATTCAAATGATCTCCACGTCGGAAATCAAAATTTCCTGTGTGATCCAGAAGGACCAGGTTGATGACGCCGTAAAAGTTCTCCACAAGGCCTTCGGTTTGGAAAAGGTTAAAGGCACCAAGTGAAAATTCTGCTTTTCGATACCACTCTGCGCGACGGTTCCCAGGCTGAAGGGATCTCTTTTTCTCCTCACGATAAGATGCGGATCGCGCAGGAACTGGACAGAATCGGCCTGCATTACATCGAGGGCGGTTGGCCCGGTTCCAATCCCAAAGATAACCAGTTTTTCCAAGATGCGCGCAAACTGAAGTTAAAAAATGCCCGCCTTGTTGCTTTTGGCTCCACACGAAGGAAGGGTATCAAGGCTGCGTACGATGCCAATTTGAAAGCCATTATCGAATCCGGTGTTCCCGCTGCCTGTATTTTCGGCAAATCATGGGATATGCATGTCACGCATGCGCTTCAGACCACTCTCGAAGAAAATCTGGCGATGATCCGCGACTCGGTGAGTTATCTTAAATCGAAAAAGTTGGAAGTCATCTATGACGCCGAGCATTTTTTTGACGGATTCCGGGCGAATCATGCGTATGCTCTAAAAACGGTGGCTGCGGCGCATGAAGCGGGAGCGGACATGATTGCGCTTTGCGATACGAACGGCGGCTGCCTGCCAACGCAGATCACGGCGGGCGTCCAGAGCGTGCGGAGAGCGCTTCCCGGAGCGATCCTGGGCATTCACGCGCATAATGACTCTGGATGCGGTGTAGCCAACACTCTGGCCGCAGTTGAGGCGGGATGCACACTCATTCAAGGGACCATCAACGGCATCGGAGAGCGCTGCGGAAACGCCGATTTAACCGTTATCATCCCCAACCTCCAGCTTAAGATGGGATACAAAGTTATTTCAGATGAACAGCTGCGGTGGCTAACGGAGATCGCCCGTTCAGTTTCCGAAATTGCCAATCTCGTGCCCAATGACCGCCAGCCCTATGTAGGCAATTCTGCCTTCGCGCATAAGGGGGGTATTCATGTTTCAGCCGTATCGCGGCATTCCGCCACTTACGAACACGTCAACCCGGATGTAGTGGGCAATCAAAGGCGTATCATTGTGTCCGAACTTTCCGGGAAAAGCAGCGTACTTTTGAAAAGCAACGAACTGCGGCTTGATTTTTCGAAAGACAAAATAGCGACCCAGGCGATTCTTGACGCTGTTAAGAAACGTGAGATGGAAGGGTACCATTTTGAAGGAGCGGAGGCTTCGTTCCAGTTGCTTGTCGAAAAAGCGCTCGGCCGGTATAAACCGTATTTTGAGCTCAAGAATTACCATGTGGGGTTGGAGCGTGATGGCAGGCATGAGCAGATGATTTGCGAGGCTACCGTAAAGCTTTCGGTACGGGGCCGTGTCAACGTAACGGCGGCGAAGGGCGATGGCCCCGTTAATGCTCTCGATAATGCCCTGCGCCGGGCGCTTGAAAAATTTTACCCCAGTCTCAAGGGGATGACTTTGACGGACTATAAGGTGCGCGTTATTGACGCGACAGCCGGTACGGCGGCAAAAGTGCGTGTACTTATCGAATCCCGGGATAAGAAGGACGAATGGACAACAACCGGCGTCTCCACAAACCTGATCGAGGCTTCCTGGCTTGCACTCGTCGAAGCCATCGAATACAAGCTCTTTAAGGACATGCGGCGGATGAGTTGATCACCGTAAGTCCCGGCGAAAGAAATAACGAACGGGACTCCCGCCGCTCAGGTCAGCCGGATTAGACCTTTTGTTCCTGTTGGGGTGTTACAGAAAGGGTGTTTATCTGGTCGCTTTTGCAGGCCGGGCACTTTCCTATAGGTTTATCTTCCTTGTTCTTTGTGCCCAATACGATTCGCTGCTTTTTTTTGCATGCCAGGCATTCAATATCTATCGCCAGCCAGGAAATCGTCGCCATAATGAATTGCCTCCGTACCCTGTAAGCCGCTGTTTAAAAACCATGTTATAATACATTTTATTCTGGTACGAATGACCCCACAAAATAGGCGAAATCCCCTAAGGCTAGTCGTGACAAAGGAAACACAGTTGCGAATTTTGTGGCTTGTTGCCGGGGGGATTCTTTTTTGCATTGCAGCGTCGTTGACCCTGTCGGTTTATCTGGCAGACAGGCTGTGGGTGGTCGTTTTAATGCTGGCCATCGGAGCGACTGTATCGCTTCTGATTTCCCGGAAAATTGCCGGACCTTTCTATCGCATTGAGAAAGATCTGGAAGCTATTTTGAGCGGAGCGATCAAGAATCAGCAGATCATACTGCGGGAAGGGGATCCTCTGGCACGGCTGGCTGAACTGGTGAACCAGCTTATTTCGCGGATCAATAATTAATTATGCAGACAAACGGATCACAACCCTTATTGCGGCGGACAATTTCCGTCCTGGTTGAAAATAAGTTCGGTGTGCTGGCGCGCATTGCCACGCTTTTCGCCGCGCGCGGTTTTAATATCGACAGCCTGGCGGTCGGAGAGACTGAAGACCCGGAAGTCTCTCGTATGACCATTGTCGTGAGCGGCAACGAGGCTGTGCTGGAGCAGGTTGAAAAACAGCTTAATAAACTTATCGATGTGATAAAGGTCGTTAATTTTGAAGACAAGCATCACCTCGAACGTGATTTGGCGATGATCAAGGTGAAGGCGGACAAGAAAAACCGCAGCGAACTGTTTCAGATAGTAGACATCTTCCGTGCCAAGGTGGTTGACGTTGCCACAGATTCCATCATTGTGGAAATCACCGGGGATGAAAATAAAATCGAAGCGCTGGAAACCCTGCTGCGTCCTTTCGGCATCAGGGAAATGGTGCGTACGGGCATTATCGCCATGGCGCGCGGCGCCCGGCGTAAGAGTGAATAAACAAATAAGCTGAAAGAGGAGATTCAATGGCTAAGATTTATTACGACAAAGACGCGGATTTAAGCCTGCTCAAAGGAAAGAAAATTGCCGTTCTTGGATATGGTTCACAGGGGCATGGGCAGGCTCTTAACTTGCGGGACTCCGGCGCCAACGTGGTCATAGGTACGCGGCCCAACGGCAAAACCTGGTCCCTGGCGCAAAGCCATGGCTGGAAGCCTCTTCCCGTCAAGGACGCTGTAAAAGATGCGGACTTTGTTCAGATGCTTTTGCCTGATACGGCTCAGGCTCAGGTTTGGGCCGAAGAAGTGGCTCCGATTATAAAGAAGGGAGCCGCCCTGGGCTTTTCTCATGGATTTAACATTCATTTCAAGACCATCATTCCTCCGGCGCATCTGGATGTCGTTATGGTCGCGCCTAAAGGTCCCGGGCACCTGGTTCGCCGCACTTATGAAGAAAAAGGCGGTACCCCGGCGCTTGTCGCCGTGGCGCAAAATGCCACTGGTCAGGCTCACGATATTGCTCTGGCTTACGCAAAGGGCATCGGAGCAACCCGCGCCGGCGTTCTTGAGACGACTTTCAAGGAAGAAACCGAAACGGATTTGTTCGGCGAGCAGGTGGTTCTCTGCGGTGGCCTGGTTGAACTTATCAAGAACGGTTTTGAAACTCTGGTGGAGGCGGGCTATCAGCCGGAATCCGCCTATTTCGAATGCCTGCATGAGTCCAAGCTTATAATCGACTTGATCTATGAAGGCGGGATCGACTGGATGAATCATTCCATATCGGACACTGCGAAATACGGAGAATTTACCCGCGGCCCGCGCGTGATTAACGCCCGGACCAAAGAGGAAATGAAAAAAATTCTGGGAGAGATACAGTCCGGAGCTTTCGCAAAGGAATGGATTGCCGAAGACAAGTCAGGGCGCAAAAATTTCACCGCGCTTCGTGAGAAAATCGCTTCCCACCCGATAGAAAAGGTTGGCGCGGCTCTTCGTGCAATGATGCCGTGGTTGAAGAAGCGGGGCATGGACCGGACCAAATAAGCGTGCGTATTCATAAAGAAGGTTTTCGGTTCGTCGGAACGTTCCTGTTTTCCGGCATCGTTATGGTGTCGATTGCTGGATCATCGGGCAGCGTATTTGCCGGTTTTTTGGCCGGTATTATGTTCTTGCTGGCCGGATATTGCGCCTATTTTTTTCGCGATCCGGTCCGCGTAATACCACGCGTCGAGAAGGGGCAGCTATCGCCGGCTGACGGGAAAATTCTCGAAGTTGTCGAAGGCCGGGATGCCGTTACGGAATCACCCGTCTGGATTATCCGTATTTTCCTTTCGATTTTCGATGTCCATATCCAGCGTTCTCCGGTGAAAGGCACTGTCCGTAAGATTCGATATATAAAGGGAAAATTCCTCGACGCGCGGAATCCGAAAGCGGCGTTTGAAAACGAACAGAACCGAGTGGAAATTGAAATGCAGGACGGCAGAACGCTAGTCGTAACGCAGATCGCAGGTTTGATCGCCCGCCGGATCGTTTGTTCGGTACGCGAAGGGCAGCGGCTCGAGGCCGGGCAGCAGATTGGGCTTATCCGTTTTGGATCGCAGGTTGATATGGTAATTCCCGGCAGCATGAACGTAAAAGTTAAAACCGGTGACGTTGTGAAAGCGGGAATCACTTTGATTGCGGAGGGAAAGTGAACAAAGCGCGAATTAAACGCGGTGTATATCTGGTCCCCAGCATTTTAACGCTGTCCAACCTTTCTGCGGGAATGGTTTCCATCATTTTTTCCGCGACCGGGCATTTCTCCTCTGCCGCATGGGCGATCCTGGCGGGGATTGTGATGGATATGCTTGACGGCCGGATTGCACGCTGGTCCGGAGCTACCAGCCAGTTTGGCCTTGAGCTTGATTCCCTGTGTGATCTTGTCACTTTTGGAGTTGCGCCGGGAATTCTTATGTTCCGTCTGATTCTGGAAGACCTGGGCCGGCCGGGCTACATGATCGTTATATTTTTCGCGATTACCGCCGCGCTACGCCTGGCGCGGTTTAATTTGAAGTCGCAGAGCGGCGAACCGCAGACTTATTTTGTCGGTCTTCCCGTTCCCGCGGCGGCCGGTATTCTTGCATCCTTTGTATTGAGCTATGAATTGTTCGGCGACGATCTGTCCGGGAAGACCATCCCGCTTCTGATGAAAAGAATGCCGCTTTTTTATCATTTCATGCCGATGCTGATGATGGTGCTGTCGTTCCTGATGATTTCCACCGTGCATTACGGCAATTTTAAAAAGATGAAACTGGGCAGGCCCAAGCCCTTGCAGCAACTGGCGCCGATCGCTGCGGCAGTGCTGCTGATTCTGACGTATCCGCAAAATACTATTTTTATCGTTTTCTCGTTGTATGTCCTTTCCGGAGTTTTGGGGATTGCCTGGCGTTTTTACCGTGCGCGGCAGTGGCACGCCGCGAAACTGCTGCGCAGGCGCAGTACCGATGTCAGGAACGGGGCGGCATTTGTAGAGGATGAGCCATGGAATCAGAGAAGATAATCATATTTGATACGACGTTGCGCGACGGGGAGCAGGCGCCGGGCTGCGGCCTGGCCGCGAAAGAAAAGCTTCAGCTCGCAGAACAACTGTATCGTCTAGGCGTTGACGTAATGGAAGCTGGTTTTCCCGTTTCGTCCCGAGGTGATTTTGAAGCGGTGCAGACCATCGCAAAAACGATTGGCAGGCAGCAGAAATCTCCCGAAATTTGCGGTCTCGCCCGCTGCGTCAAAGGCGACATTGAATGCTGCGGTGAGGCCGTAAAGCCCGCAAAACGTCCACGTGTGCATGTGGTTATCGCAACATCCGACATCCATATGAAGTATAAGCTTCATATGTCTAAAGACGAGGTCCTGCACAGCGCTGTGGAAGCGGTAAAACTCTCGCGCAAGTACGCGGACAGCGTCGAATTTTCCGCGGAAGACGCTGCGCGCAGTGATCCGGATTACCTTGTGCGGATTTTTGAGGCGGTCATCAAGGCGGGGGCTACGACGATAAATGTGCCGGACACCACGGGCTATACCCTTCCCTGGAAATACGCCGAGCTGATCAGTTATCTTAAGGAACATATATCCAATATTGACCGCGCAGTGATTTCCGTTCATTGTCACGACGATCTGGGGCTTTCCGTAGCCAATTCACTGGCTGCGGTCATGGCGGGGGCCCGGCAGTTGGAATGCGCTATCAACGGGCTCGGCGAACGCGCCGGTAACACCAGCCTGGAAGAAGTAGTCATGGCTTTAAAGACGCGCAAGGATATCTTTGGTCTGGAAACGCGTATCAAAACCAAAGAGTTGGCCAAAGCAAGCCGGCTTGTGTCATTGTTGACTGGCGTCAGCGTCCCGCCGAACAAGGCCATTGTCGGAGCCAATGCTTTTGCGCATTCGTCCGGTATTCACCAGGACGGGATCCTCAAACGGCGGGATACCTACGAGATCATCAATCCGGCGGACGTAGGTATAGAGGAATCTACGCTGCTTCTGACTTCGAGGAGCGGACGTCATGCCCTGGGAAACCGTTTGAAACACCTCGGTTACAAGCCGGCTAAAAAGCAGCTGGAGGGAACGTATGTGCGGTTCAAAGCCCTGGCTGATAAGAAGAAGTATGTATTCGACGACGATCTCATCTCGCTGATGGAAGAGGGTGCGGCCGAGGGCAAAGACGAGTACCTGCTGGAATATGTGCAGAGTTCAAGCGGCACGGGCATGGTGCCTACCGCCACGGTTCGCGTGCGAAAGCAAAACGGCGAATTAATCCAGGAATCCGACGTAGGAGACGGCCCTGTAGATGCCGCCACGCGCGCCATCGATAAGATTGTCGGGTTCAAGCCAAAATTGATCGATTACAATCTGCGCGCTGTGACAAGCGGCAAAGACGCCCAGGGAGAAGTCAGTATCCGGCTGGAAGATGACGGTATGGTTATCAGCGGGCGGGGCGCCTCGACGGATATTATCGAGGCCAGCGCAAAAGCCTATATTAACGCTATAAACAAACTCCTGCTGGCTAAAAACCGCAGGAGTGAAAAAGAAAAGAAAGCCTGAGGTAAAGTCGTATGGGACAAACTGCTGTCGAAAAGATTCTTGCGGCGCATGCCGGTAAAAAATCCGTGGAGCCAGGCGAATTTATCATGGCCAAGGTTGATCTGGCCATGGCCAATGACGTGACCGCCCCGGTTTCCATTAAAGTTCTGAAAAATACCGGCATAAAAAAACTATGGAACAAGGACCGAATCGCCATCGTGCTTTCGCATTTTGTTCCGGCAAAAGACGTGCTGAGCGCTGCACAGGCCGCTGTCTCGCGTGAATTCTGCCGGGAAAACAACATCACCCTTTTCTTCGAAGAAGGAAAAGGAATCGAACATTCGCTCCTTCCTGAACTGGGGCTGGTTGTGCCGGGAGATGTGGTTATCGGCGCGGACTCCCATTCATGCACCTACGGGGCGATGGGATTGTTCTCAACCGGCGTGGGATCTACTGATCTGGCTGCCGTGATGGCCACAGGCGAATGCTGGCTTAAGGTCCCCGAATCGATGAAATTTAACTTTCGCGGGAAGCCCGGCAAATGGGTTACCGGAAAAGATCTCATTCTTTACGCCATAGGCAAAATTGGCGTTGACGGCGCGCTCTACCGCAACATGGAATTCACCGGCGAGGCGATCAGAGCGCTTTCCGTTGAGGCGCGCCTGACCATTTCGAACATGGCAATCGAGGCCGGGGGGAAATGCGGTTTTATTGAAGCGGACGAGGTTACCGAAACCTATCTGCAGTACCGCGCGAAGCGCCCTTACACCATCTATAAGAGTGATCCGGATGCGAAGTACGTAAAAACGTACGACTGGGACGTTTCCGGCATGGAGCCTCAGGTTGCCAAGCCGAGTCTTCCGGATAAACTTGCCGGCGTAAGCGAAGTCGCGGGAGTTAAAGTAGACAGAGCGTTTCTCGGTTCCTGCACCAACGGGCGCATTGAGGACCTGCGGATAGCTGCGCAGCTGCTGAAAGGCCATAAAGTGGCCAAAAGCGTGCGCTTTACCGTGATCCCGGCAAATTACACGGTATATAATCAGGCGCTTAAGGAAGGTCTGATTGAAATCTTTATGGAAGCGGAAGCGGTAGTTGCCGCCCCAACCTGCGGGCCGTGCCTGGGAGGATATATGGGTGTGCTCGCCGCCGGTGAGGTATGTATCTCTTCCTCAAACCGGAATTTCCCGGGCCGCATGGGTCACAGGAATTCCCTGGTCTATCTGGCTAATCCGGCAGTAGTTACTGCCAGCGCGATTACCGGCTGCATAACTCATCCGGATGAGATCGCGGGCAAAGCAGCTCCCGCGGCAGCGGCATAAGGACAAACATATGATAAAAGGAACAGCTCATAAATTTGGCGATAACGTCGACACGGACCAAATCATCCCGGCGCAGTACCTTGTAACCACCGACGCAATAGAACTGGGAAAACACTGTATGGAACTTGCGGATGAAAATTTCCCTAAAAAGGCTAAAGCCGGGGATGTCATCGTAGCCGGAACAAATTTCGGCTGCGGGTCAAGCCGGGAACACGCCCCGCTGGCGATCAAAGGGATGGGGCTAAGCCTGGTGATCGCAAAGTCGTTCGCGCGGATTTTTTTCCGCAATTCCATAAACATCGGCCTTCCCATCCTGGAATGCAGCGAGGCTGCGGAGCAGATCAAATCCGGCGATCAGCTGGAAGTGGACCTGTCCAAAGGCCTTATCAGGAATTTGACTCAAGGCAAGACTTATCAGGCGCAGGCCTTTCCGCCGTTCATGCAGCAGATAGTGGACGCTGGCGGGCTCATGCCATACGTTAAAAAGCGGCTCGCCGCAAAATCTTAGGAAGGGTCCGACCTAAATGAACAAGAAAAAAAACGCTTATAACATTGGTTTACTGCCGGGAGACGGAGTGGGTCCCGAATGCATACACGAAGGCGTCAAAGTAGCTGAAGTTGCGGCGAATAAATTCGGGATAAAAATCAACTGGGTTAAGTTTGATTTTGGCGGCGAAAGATATCTTAAGACGGGCGAAATTCTTCCTGATTCAGCGCTGGCTGAATTCCGCAAGCTTGACGCCATCTACCTCGGAGCAATCGGCCATCCTGATGTTAAGGCGGGAATTCTGGAACAGGGTCTTCTTCTCAAGCTGCGGTTTGGCCTGGACCAATATATCAATCTCCGTCCGGTAGTTCTTTTTCCCGGAGTCTGGACCCCATTGAAAGACAAGGGCCCGGAGCACATCGACTTTGTCGTGGTGCGCGAAAACACCGAAGGCGGATACGTGGGAATGGGCGGGTTCTTTAAAAAGGGCACACCGGATGAAGTTGCGGAACAGATAGATGTGAATACGCGCAAAGGTGTTGAGCGCTGCATCCGCTACGCCTTCGAATACTGCAAAAAACGGAACAGGCGCAACAAGCTGATGATGGTGGATAAAGCCAACGTGCTTACTTACGGCCATGACCTGTGGACGCGGACGTTTGCCGAAGTCGGGACGGAATATCCGCAAATCCAGAAAGATCACGCCTTTGTTGACGCCACCTGCATGTGGTTTGTGAAAAATCCGGAATGGTTTGACGTTCTGGTCACCAACAACATGTTCGGCGACATCATCACTGACCTCGGTGCCATGATCCAGGGCGGCTTGGGCGTTGCTGCCGGGGGGAACATCAATCCCGAAGGAGTTTCCATGTTCGAGCCGATCCATGGAAGCGCTCCGAAATACGCAGGCAAGGGAATCATTAACCCTGTGGCTACAATAGCTGCCTGCGCGATGATGTTTGAGAATTTGGACCTGACTGACGCGGCCAACGCGGTTGATAAGGCTATCCGCAACACCCTAGCTTCCGGCGCTATCAAATCGATGGACGCAGGAAAAATGGGGATGTCAACCTCCGCAGTAGGGGACCTGATCGCGAAAGCGGTCTAAAACAGCAGCTTGATCAGCCTGCGTGTGTTGTTCCCGGAGTGCCGGCAGTGCCGAGCTTCTTGAAGTTAAGATAGGAAAAAATGGCCAGCGCGCGTTCCGCGTCGAGATCCTTGGCCTCAGGCGCGGCATCAAGATTATCCACTACGTTTAATTCGATGTGGTTTCCTTCCTTGATATCGAGCATGTCCGCCAGCCGGTTCAGAACGTCGACCGCTCCCGCCTTCATTGATGTGCTGTTTTCATCGAAAAGATAGTCCGCCTGAAGCGTAATCCTTGTGAAATCCTTCTGCACGTAAGTTACGTTGAGCGCTCCCTGGGGGGAATTGCCCCCATAATTCAGGGTCGCCTTTTCCTCTGATTTTTTCTTGGCGTTAGCCACGATCTCCTGCCTGATCTGCAGCAGGTAGGCTTCTGATTCCTTCTCATTTTGTTTTTTCTGAACTGCTTTTTCGAAGTTTTCGAATGCTTCACCCAGGCGGCCAAGGTTGTAGAGCTGAGTCCCCTGCCAGTAATAATTGTTATCGGCCTGATCCGCGTTTGCAGGCGCGCTCTGAGGGGCACCAGGCACCGCCGGGTCTGCCGGGTCGCTCCATGCCGGCTGGATAATGAAAAACGATGCTAAAGTAAAAGCTGCGATCAGTTTTTTCATAGGCCTGATCCTCCTGCATTGGTCATTATGGCAACCGCTTCCCCGCGCTTTTGGGAGGAGCTGATTGCTCCGGAAAGCATATCGCTGTTAGATAAAACCAGTTTCGTCTGAAAATATTTTGTGAGCGTATCCTGGCGGGATTTAGCCAAAGAATCGTCATTGCCAAACATGAGAACGGCTAAAGGCGTATGTCCGTCCTGGCGCAGGATATCGCAGACTTTCTCCAGCAAAGAAGGAGCCTCCTTGGAAAACTCCGGCTTGTTTTCATGGAAAAGCCGTTTGGAGGACAATTCCAGGATCTGATGCGAGCCGTTTTTGTAAATCAGCGTTGAAAACTGCACCGGCTGTCCCATAAAGGTGTGGTGGTATCCTTCCTTGTCCACAGTCATCAGTTGAGGAATGTAGACAGTGTCGACTGCCGCATGGTCCCTTTGGGAATCGTCACCGTTCCATAAAAGGACATTCGGCGGAACTCCGTGCCCTTCCTGTTTTGAAATCGTCGCGCCGGCCTGATCAATGACCGTAAACGTCCATGATTGCGTTTTTTCCGTCGCAGGCGTTTTCATGCGCAGGAAAGGCGCCTGAGCGATTTCCGGCAGCCAGGGATGGACAAACTGGTCTTCCTGAAAATCCATCATTACCGAGAAATCCTTACCTTCTTCAAAAGTAATGGGATTGTTGAGCACGGGCTGAAGGCGCTCCTCAGGGAAATTCTGAATGTCTTCCAGCGCAAAGGCGGCGGGCGGATCGAATTTGTTTACAGTGAGCTTCTGCTGGGACTGTCCCTGAATGGTGACGTTCATTTCCGCTTCCTTGGACTGCGTTCCAGTTGCTGCGGCTTTCGCGCCTACTGCGGGAGTTTCAATACCGGGAGAAACCGCTCCGGTATTTAAACCGGCAGCATTCTGCGCACCGGTCGCGGCGGTAGGCTGCGTCCATGCCGCCGAATGAAGGACAGCCAGCATAAGGCTTGCCGAAAGTAATCTGTAAAATGAATGAGCTCGAACGTTCATACAACCTCCTACGAAGTCAAAGCAAAATTAAACGTAATGATACCCCATTGACCGGAACTTTCCGTACCTTCAGGCAGGGGCTGAAATTTCCATCTTCTCAAGGAATCGAGAGCCAGTTTGTCCAGTTCAGGATATCCGGTAGTCTGCTTTAGGGTAATGTCCTGCCTCACCGTGCCCTCAGACGTAACCGTAAAATAATAAGATACCGTTCCCACAATCCCCTGCTCTTCCGCCCATGAAGGATAAACGGGAATCTCCTTATGAACTATCGGGCGGTCATGCAGCGGGCCGCTGATATCAAAGGCCTTTTTGGCCGCAGCCTGCTGATTCTGCCGCGCAGTATTCTGCAGGATGGGAGCGTTATTTGCGCCAGCGGCTTGGGAAGGCAGCGTGTTGAGCGGAGCGGAGTAAGCCGATCCGCCGGACCGGTTCCCGAGCAGGGCGGTGTTGACGAAGCTGCCGCCTCCTCCCTGCCGCTGCTGTAACGATGGAGCGGAATTTATCGGGGCCTGTGCGCTCGTGCCTGTACCGGCAAGCGCAATCTGCGCGGATTGGGCGGCGCTGCCGGAAAGCGCGGCCATCTCTCCGGTCTGGCTGCGGGCGCCAAGGTCACGCAGGGAGGGCCCGTGCTTCCCCGTATCTTTTAAAACAGGAGCGACGTAACCCAGAGTGCTTTTGGCTGAATTATTGCCTAGGGCGATCGGTATAGAGGCAGCGCTCCCTGCAAGAGACTGATCGGCGCTGTTGGAAAGCTGGAACGGCAGGTCCGAAGCCCGTACGCCGCTGTAGTTTTTGGCTTTCAGCTGAGGCTGGCCTGCGATAGTCGTATTTTGCCGCGACTGCATGGCAATCTGTTCTGGCGACGTCGTTGCAAGCTGATCCGATTGCGAAGTCAGGGGCGAAACGGTGGGGATAAACCGGGGGCGCGACGCTTCTTTCAGAAGAGGCGCATGGGAAAAAGGCATCACCTGCTTGATTATTGCCACTGGAGCCATATGCGCAATGCTTTGCTTGGAAGTGTTCATCATGTCCTTAAGGGTATCCATGAGAGACATTTTTGCAGGGGGCGCAGGAACTTCGGCTGCAGGGGTTTGATCCACGACATCCACCGTAACGAAATCATGCGGTGGATGCCAGTTGCTTTTTAAAACCACTGGATTCCAGAAAATCATCATAACGTGCAGCCCGGCGGCGAGCATAAGACAGACGGTCTCGTTAAGCCGGGTTGATTCCAGAGAAAATTCCATGCCCTGCATCATCCCATCACCTGCTTGGGATCCCAACCTGCCTTTGGCGTGTAAGCAGGTGCTGGGATCATTTCTTATCCTGCTCCTGTTGAGTGGCGATCGCTATGCGCAGCGCGCCTTCCTGTTTGGCTATATCCATGATGCGTTCCACATCTCCGTAAGCGACGCCTTCATCGGCGCGAATAATTACCAGCACATCTCTTTTTTCCCGCAGCTTTTTCTTCAGGTTCGATCCCAGCGTATCCCAGTTGACGCTTTCTTCGTTCACTCCCAATTCGCCTTTGAGCGACAGGCTGATGCTGATGTTGCGCTCCTTGGACTCGGCCGTGACCGCTTTGGGAAGCTTAACGGCGAATCCCGGCAGGTTCAAAATCGGCGAGGTGGCCAGAAGGATGATCAAAAGCACCAGCGACACGTCGATGACCGGGATGATGTTGACCCCGGCCAGCGGAGTCAGGTCTTCCGCTTGCGGTTTAGCTTTCATTATGGGGCCTTATGCAGAAGTGCGATTTTTTCCGCTCCCTGCTGCTTTAAAAGATCGAGCACGGCTACGAAACGTCCATGCGGCACCACCGGATCGGTGGTCATCAAAACGGTTTTGTCCTGGCGCTGGCCCAGCGCCTGACTCAGGCGGCTGACAAGGTCAAGGTCAGATGTTACCGCCACGGTGTTAAGCTTGATCCCGTCTTTGGTGAGCGCGAGTATTAAAGGCGGCTCGGGCGGTTTTTGAGCGAGTGATTTCACCGCGCTGGCCCGCGAAGACTGCACCTTGATCATGGATTGCATGATCATGGGCGAGAGGACCATCAGGATAATCAAAAGCACCAGCGATAAATCCGCCAGGGGAATAACGTTAACTTCCGAAAGCGTCTCTTCGTCTGATGCTTGCGGGCCGTGGCTCAAGGTTTATGGGCTCCCTGTCCCGTGTAAACAAGGATTGCGACTTCCTGGCTGAGCAGATCGAACTGCTGAACGATCGTTTTTACCCGGGTCGTAAAATAGTTGTAGAGAATGGCCGATGAGACCGCCACTCCAATTCCGCATGCGGTAGCGATCAAAGCTTCGGCTATGCCGGCTGCGACAATAGTCGGTCCTCCGGAGCCGGACAGGGCAAGGTCTCGGAATGCGCGAATAACGCCGAGAACAGTTCCCAGAAGTCCCAGGAGGGGCGCGATAAAACTCAGCGTTCCAAAGATCCCCAGGTGCTTTCCCAGAAGCCCCTGAAGTTTCATCCTGTACAGGGCAAAAACGCTCTCCATTTCTTCGCGCGGGAAACTCGCTGCGTTCAGGGCGACTTCAAGCGAGTGGGTAATAAAATTCTGATGCTTGCCGCAGATACCTATGGCCTCTTTGATCTGTCCCTGACGAATGCATTGCTTGATACGCTCGGCTGTACCCACGTCCAGGCGGCCGATGCGGATGAAGGCAATAAATCGCTCGAAGGCATAGGCCACGAGTACAACAGAACAAAACATCAGCACAGGAATAACCATGCTGACTTTGAGCAACGACATTAACGTCATATTTTCCATGAAACTATTGTCCTCCCAGTTCCTTTAGTTTTTCTTGAGCGAGCAAAACAATATCCTGGTTATGGCTGTTGGAAGCGATGTCGCGATAGATTTGGCCTAGAGACTGGTTGTTGCCTCCCGCTTCCAGCATTTTTGCCAGTTCCAGGAGCCCGGCTATACGGAAATCATTTTCAGGCGGTCCCATGGACAGAAGGGCGCGGTAGGCATCCTGGGCGGCGGCTGGCTTATGCAGATTCACATAAGCTTCGCCGATATGGTACTGCCCTTCGGTGCGCTCCGCAGTCCCCTGGGGAATCATTTCAAAATCATTTATTGCCTGCGGGAAGTTGCCTTTCTCCGCATGCAGGTTTCCTACCTGCAGCTGGACAAAAGCGGTTTTGGGATCGTTGGGAAACAGCAGCAGGTAATTCTGATAGGCATGGATGGCGTCGTCCAGCTTGAACGCTTTCTTGTAGCAGAGCGCCACATTGATGGCCGCGTCCTTGGCCAGCGGATGCTGCTGGTATCGTTTCAAGAATTCGTTAAATGCATCGGCGGATTTGTCGTAGTCCTTTTTGTTGAAAAAGCAGACGCCGACCTGGAACATGGCCTGCGGCACCATCTTGTCGTTGGGATAATTGATGTAGAAGCTCTTGTATGCGGATGCGGCCTCTTCCATGTTATTCACAAAGAAATAGCATTCGGCGTTATAGAAATATGCCTGAGAGGCGTACTCGTCGTTGGGATAGGACAGCATTATCCGCTGGAAATATTTCTGCGCAGACACGTAATCCTTCTTGTTGAACAGGCTTGCGCCGCGTTCCCAGAGGATCGATGCCGCGGTAGTGGATCCCTGGGCATAGCGCATGATCTCGCTGAGTTCCGTTGAATGCAGGTTCCCTGCTCCCTGGTTCTGATAAGCGCTGAGGAGCATTTCGGCAATGCCTTTCACCCGGTCGTCCGAGGGATAGGCGGTCTTGAAGGACACGAACTGCTGATAGGCGCCTCGAATATCACCCTTGTTGTAATAGCACTGCACGATTTGAAACTGCGCTTCCTGGGCTTCCGGACTGTCAGGATAATTGGCCGCCAGGGCCTGATACGCGGCGATAGCCTGTTCAAAATGCCCCAGGCCGAATTGGGTGCGGCCCGTTTGCAGATAGGCCTGGGGGCGCAGGGTTGAATAGCGATATTGTTCGATGACCTGTTTCCATCGGCTCAAGGCCTCGGTGTAATACTGCTGGTTATAAAGCGACAGGCCGGAATCGTAAAGCGCTTCGGCAACGCGAACGGTGTTCGTTGATTCATGAACATATGCGTCGAACTGGGAAAGGGCTCCCTCGAAATTTTTCTGGTCGAACATTATCTTGCCGAGCTGGAACTTGGCGTCGGAATTTACGGTGGAGACGTTAAGCTCCTGCGCGCGGTTCATCGCCTGGGTTTCAAATACTTTCGCCTGGTCGACTTTGCTCCCTCCCTGCGCCGCGAGGCTGGCTGCCAGCCCCTGCAGGGCGTAAGGGATCAAAGAATTATTCGGCGCCAGGTCGACAAACTTCTGATAAGTCTGTTCGGCCATGGCAAAATCCTGGATGGAATAGTATCCTTCCGCGATCCAGAACAGCGTGTTGGCGCGCCAGGGATCGTTACTGAGATCCTGAGCCCTCTGGAGAGTTTCGTTCATGTGATTAAGAGCGCTTACTATTCGTGAGGATTCGTTGGCGCGGTGCATGCTCAGCGTCATAAGGTAAACGGCTTTGCCTGCAGCCGGGCTCTGGGGAAAAAGATCAACCAGCGTTTGGTAGCTGTCGAGCGCTTTATCCATGTTGCTCATCTGATCGTAGGCCACGCCCTGCAGCAGAAGAACGTATCCGGTCAGCTGGTTTTTAGGATACTTGTGGAAAAATTTGTCGGTAAGCTTGACCACCTCGTGGTAGTTGCCGAGCGCCATATTCGCCCAGATCGAGCGGAATTCTCCCTCCGGGCGCAGCTGATCGGGTGGAATCGACCGCGGCGCTGGCACCACGCCATGACCGCCTGCCGTATAACGCCCCTCGTCACGGAGCGTGCGGTTCCAGTCGCGCTCGTAAATGGGGATCGTTGCCAAAAGATAAAGCCAGTCTGTTTTCAGCGGATTATTTTCATATTCCTTAAGTAAATTCTGCAGCGTTAATTCGCAGCGGGTATAGTTCTTTTTCTGGAAGTCGATGCATGCGAGCCGGTAAAGAGAAAGGCTACGCAGGTCGCCGGGAGCGTCCCGGCGGCTGACCGGCCCGAAGAAGGTCATGGCCAGGTCATAGTCGTGCGTCTGATAAATAGCTTCTCCTATCAATACGCGGGCGCGATCCACCCACATGCCCTTTTTGGCCAGGGCAAGCAGGTTCTGATAAGACGAAACTGCTTTGGCTATGTCTTTTTCCTGGGTAAAACAGGCTATCGAATAATATAAGGAAGGAATGTCATCCGGATGGCGCTGGAAGTGACTGAGAGCCTCGGGAAACTGGCCTCTTTGAAAAGCAATGAGGCCTGACAGCAAATCGGCTTTCAGAAGGAATTCATAATTGGGGTTGGAGGCCAGCATGTTGCGGAAAGTTTCGTCGGCCTTATCCAGCTTGCCGTTGGCCAGAAAAGTTCGCGTGAGCGTAAACCATCCTTCCGGGATGAGGAACCTGTTTTTTGCTGTGGCAACTTCTCTGGCGTATTTTGCCGCGCTGTCATAGGAACCCATGGCCAGAAGGCTTTGTGAAAGCCGGAGCTGCGCGGCCAGGGGAAGATAATTGTCCTTGCGGGTTCTGTTTACGACCGTCTGGAAGTTCCTCGCAGCGTCCTCATAGCGTTTCTGCTCGTAGAGAATTTCCGCGGAAGTATAGGTGGCTCCCAGGGCCCTGAATTCGCTGCTGAACTGTTCGGATATTGGTTTGAAAATGTCGAGCAGAGCGTCTTCGTGCCCGGCACGCAGATCTGCAACGTGAGAAAAAACTTTTTTATCCTGAGCTTCCAACAGTTGTTTCCCTGTAAGAAACAGAATAAAAGACGTTGCGCTGACCGCACAGATTTTTCGCAATAGGCAAGAATTAGATATTTTCATATTTATATGAATTTATACGAGGTGGATTTTTGAAAAAGGCCCAAAATGCACAACTCCAGTTTAACAGAGCCTCCGCAATGGGTCAAGGTCCAACGGCCTCCTTTTAGACGTGCTATCCATCATAAAGGTTACGTAATAAGTATAAGGTCTGCCTGAATACTACTTTGAAGCTTTTGAATCTAATACTTCATAGATGATTACATCATTGGGCATAATTTTCAAGGCTAAATTGCGGGGGGTACTGTTCACCTGCTAAAATCGTTTGCATATGAGTAAAGGAAAAGAAAAATATTACATTGCCGTGGTCGGCGCAACAGGCGCCGTAGGAGTCGAATTCCTGCGCTGCCTGGAAGAGAGAAATTTGCCTTTATCCGGCCTGCGGCTTCTTGCCTCAGCCCGTTCAAATGGCAGGAAGATGCGGTTCAAAGAACAGAACCTGATTGTTGAGGAGCTGACCGAAAACAGCTTCAAAGACATTGATATCGCCTTTTTTTCCGCGGGGGGCAGCATTTCCAGAAAATTCGGCCCGATAGCAGTGAAGGCGGGCGCGGTCGTTATCGATAATTCATCAGCGTTCCGCATGGATCCCGCTGTCCCTCTGGTGATTCCGGAAATCAATCCTGGGGCCGTTGCCGGTCATAAAGGGATTATAGCCAACCCGAATTGTTCCACGATTATCGCCATCACGCCGTTGTGGCCCATACACAAAAAAAACCGCATCAGGAGACTGATCGCATCCACTTATCAGGCGGCCTCGGGAGCTGGAGCAGCCGCAATGAACGAGCTCAAAGAATCTACCCGGGCCTACCTTGAGGGAAGGGAATATAAACATTCCGTGCTGCCTCATCCGTATGCCTTTAACCTTTTCAGCCATAATGCCAGGGTGGACCCGGTTACCGGTTATAACGAGGAAGAAACGAAGATGGTCAATGAGACCAGAAAGATTTTTAACGACCCGGACATCCGCATTACCGCGACCTGCGTGCGTGTTCCCGTCCTTCGTGCGCATTCCGAAGCGCTAAATTTCGAATGCGAAAATCCCATCAGCCCCGAGGAGGTCAGGGAAATCCTGGGGAATGCTCCTGGCATCAGAATCGTCGACGATATTGAGAAAAATTACTTTCCCATGCCCGTAGACGCCTCCGGACAGGGAGACGTGCTTGTGGGACGGATCCGCCAGGACATAAGCGATCCGTCAGGCCGTTCCATCGCCATGTTTGTGGCGGGAGACCAGCTTTTAAAAGGCGCCGCCTTGAACGGAGTGCAGATCGCCGAACTTCTTATAGGTAAGGACGTTGATCAAAAAACTGGTTGTAAACGCTGACGACTTCGGCCGTTCCTCTCTTATCAACCAGGGCATCATCGAAGGCCATGAAAAAGGCATCATAACCAGCGCCAGCATAATGACTGACCGCGAAAGTTTTTCCGAAGCGGTTGATCTGGCGAAATCGCACCCGCGGCTGGGGATTGGACTTCATCTGGATCTGGACCGTTTTTTTAGTGTCCAGCATGGCACGGGCCGTCTTCTTGGTTACAGGGACTCGCCCTCGCTTGTGGCCATAACCGAAGAGACTGAACGCCAGATCAGGATGGTCCTGGACGCGGGTTTGACGGTTACGCATCTCGACAGTCATCATCATGCCCATCTGCGCCCGGAATTGTTTGCTACGGTTGCCGCCCTCGCCGCAAAATACAAAATCAAGGTAATCAGGTATTTTAAAGAATTCTATGAAGGCCTTTATCCGGGGATTCAAACAGGTTGGACACGAGAACTCGTTGATCGCTTTGATTTGCGCTGTGTAGACGCATTCTTTGCCGGCTGGGAACCGGTGGAATCCAGCCTGCCGGGATACCGCTATTGGGATCCGGATTCTTCATTCAAGTCGGCGGAGCTGATGGTCCATCCCGGCAGGGGAGAACCCTGGCGCGAAAAAGAGCTGGCCGGCTGCATTTCTCCTTCGATACGTTCCTCTCTCGATAAAAAACACATCACGCTGACAAGTTTCGCCGGCCTGTAGCCTCGTAACAAAAATTTTAATATCGCAAAAAACGGATGCTGCAAAAACGCATGTTGCAAAACCGGCACAGAGAATATATACAGATCATGTGATTTTGTTTGAATAACGGCTAATTAGCATTGGGGGGATTTATAAAACAGTATGCATGAAATAAGAACCCAGCATACCTTGCGAATTGATAAGGAAAGAATCAGAGCAATCATTAAACGCGACGCAAGACGCTGGTGGTTGCGGTCGGCCTTCTTTATTGCCCTATTTCTCTTCTCGGTCACACTTCTTCCGTTTTGGATAGGAAGGTTTTATAGAGGAAAACAATTGCCTTTCTGGCTGGAAATAATGATTACATGCAGCGGTCTCATTATTTGCATAGGACTTATCATGCCAGAAGCGAATAGGCAATTGCCGGTGTATATGTTGCGACGTTATTTAAAAACTCAACGAAAGATTCTAAAGAAGTTGGCAATTCATGGGACAAAGGAGGGACATTACAAAAACAATTGACGGAAACGATTTGCAACAAAACCGTTGAAAAGTAGTAGTTTTCCGGTTATCTAGGATGGATCCAAATAATGACCTCACGGCCTTCTTATGAATGAAATAGCTGTTAGAGTTTATGGAAGTTCTGACGAGAACTTTTTTGATAGACGTTTGCGCCCGCGCCTCAAAATAGATATCCCTGTCACGATAGATATTTATGACGCGAATCGTGCAATCGTTGACAGTGTATTGGGAAAGGTCCGGGATATTGGTGGTAATGGCATTTCCATATTGTTGCCTTCAGCATTATTGAAAGATCAACTTGTCCGGATCCATTTTGTTTTGGATAGCGACAATTCTCTATTTGAATCCTATGGTATCGTGAATTGGAGTTTATTGAAAACGAAATCCGAATGGGAACATGGCATACAGTTTTTCGAAACCCCTCCAGAAGCCCGTAAAATTTTATCGACCTGGTTATCTACGAAATTTAGAGATATTGGAGCTATAGAAGATCGCCGTATCCGCGCCTCAATAAAAAGCACGAGAATAGAATTTTTGAATCGTTCAGGCCGGCGTATTGTAGGGACTGTTGACGAAACAAATAATTTGCCGCTCGACGCCTGTGTAGTAATCCTGCCTCCCGCTTACGGCGAAACGAAAATCAATAACATTACAGCCAGTTTCTTTTTGGCAAACAATGGTTTTCGTGCCATACGTTACGATGCGACAGATCACGTTGGGGAAAGCGAAGGGGAAATGCTTGATTGCCGAATGAGAAATATGTCGGATGATATTTTATCCGTTATAGATTATGTTTGTGCGACTTTCCATCCCCCGAAAATCGGCATGGTTGCCACTTCGCTGGCAGCCAGGGCCGCCATTAAAGCGGTTTCAGAGGACCTCCGAGTTTCGATGCTCGTTACGCTGGTGGGAGTGGTCGACCTGCAGGCTTCGATCAAAGCGGTTTATCACGAAGACATGATAGGCACATGCATGGGGGGGAGAAAGTGGGACATCACGGAAGTTCTGGGTTTCCCTGTCAGAGGAAAATTTTTAGAAACAGCAATTGAAGATAATTTCCATAACCTTCCGACAACTATTGCAGATTTGAGAAAAATAAAGGGTAAAGTTGTCGAGTTCGTTACAGAAAATGATTTGTGGGTAGACTGTAGAGATGTGCAGCGTACAACTCAATTGCCCAATGTCGAGATGGTCATGATAGCGGAAGGATTTCATCAACTTCATGAGAATAGAGCGGTGGCTAGGAAAGCGCTCCGTTCAGTTACGCACAAGCTGTTGGAAGAATTAGTTGCCCCCTCTGCAACCTTGGAGATGGTAAAAAATGCTTCCTATCGGGAGATCGGACTCCGTGTTCGTTTTGAGCGTGAAAGAATCAGAAATCTTGCCAATCCTAACTGTGAGGCAGAGAAAGCTTTCTGGGAAAAATATTTAGATGGATTTGACATTGTTTTGCGCTCGGATGAGTTCCAGGACCTCTATCGTTTGATTGTTCAATCTTTGGGTGGTTTGGATCGGCGGTGTCTACTGGATGTGGGATGTGGCAATGGCAATTTTGGGATATGGCTTTTGCGATATCTCGCAGGGCAAAACGGTAAACGTCATTTATTTCGTCGTAACGTGGATGAAAACATTCGTTATATCGGTATGGATTATGTGGAATTGGCTTTGTTGAAAGCGGACAAGTCTTTTGACCAAACCTGGGCGCGCTTAAGACGTGAAAAGCTCTATCCTAATATGCATTGGTCTTTTGTCAGAGGAGATGCAAGCCGCGAGCTTCCTTTCTGCCAGGGGCAATTTAATGCAGTGGTTTGTAACCTGTTGATCTCATACGTTGATGACCCTCTGTTCACCTTACGGCAACAGTATCGTGTTCTCAAGCCCGGAGGGAAGTTGGTCGTAACGAGTTTAAAGCCAGATCCTGACCTTTCTGTTATTTTTGACCAGTTTGCGAAGAAGACAAGCGGACAGGAGTTGGATGCAGCCAGAGCGTTGCTGAATAATGCCGGTGGGATTCGCTATCGTGAAGCGCAGGGGCAATTTAGATTTTTTGCCGAAGAAGAACTGACAAATCTACTAAACGCATCGGGATTCGTTAATGTCAGAACTTCAGCAGTATTAGCTAATCAAGCTGTCATGGCGGCAGGTGAAAAGCGATGACATTTGCCGCATTTTCAGCCCTGCTTAATTCTTGCACGAGCTTGATTGCCGCGTATTTAGTATGGCGATTCTGTAGACAAAAGAATCTCAGCCGAACCTTTATTGGTTTTTGTTTTTCGGTTTTCTTCTGGAGTTTTTTTTATTTTCTGTGGCAGATATCCGGGGGTGTTGAGCGTGCGCTGCTGTTTTCACGTTTGTTAATGGTCCCAGCCATATTTATCCCGGCATTTTATTTTCATCATTTAACCTGCCTGTTTGATAAAGCAAAAACCTTCAAGCCCCTTGTCGTACTAATGTACGGCATAAATATTTTTTGGTTATTTTTCAGTTTTCGTCCGTGTTACATTCCTGCGGTTGTCCCGAGATATGGTTACCGTTACTGGCCGGTGGCCGGTCCAGTATTTTCCCCTGTTTTAGCGACATTCTTCTTAATCGTTATCTCGGGTGTTGGCTTGATTTTGGTGCAACGAAAGCATTCGGAAGGGAATCATCGCAGACAGTTAAATTACGTTCTAGCTGGGACATTAATAGGATGGTGTGGAGGGGCAACCGATTTCCCGCTTTGGTATGGGCTAAATATCCCGCCTTTCGGAAATATCCTGGTTTCAGGATATATCGTCTGCGTGACCTATGCCATTTTGCGCTATCGCTTGCTAGATATCGAACTGTTGGCGAAAGACACCATGATATATGGCACGACACTGGGATTTCTTGTTGCACCGTTTGTGGTATCAAGCGCAATCTGGCATGGAAGCGTTATAAGCCCGGCGTTATTAGCAGGAGCGGTCGTTAGTTCTACGCTTTTTTATAGACGACTGTATCCATATGTAGGGCAATGGTTGGATCTTTTAATTTTTACCGGGAGGTTTTCGGGTAAGAGAACGATACAGGCCGCCCGGCAGCAGGTGTTTCGCCTGTCTAATCTGAAAGATCTGATCGATGCGACTTTGGCGCGGGCTCAAGACGATCTGCAGGCGGAGCGCATAGCGCTCTATTTTCACAGCATGACCACAAATCAATATTTATGCATGGGGGGAAAAGACGCAGGGAAACATTACGCCGCTGAACTGCCGTCGTATTCTGAAGACGACCGTTTGATTTCGCAGCTCCGGGGTGGGAATTTGGCGCGCCTGGAAGCCGAACAGGAGGCCGGATTTGATTTAGTCCTGCCTCTCTGTCAGGAGACCGGACTTTTTGGATTTATATTGGTCTCAAAGAGCCAGGCGGGAGCGGCGGAAATGGAGCGCATTCGG
>Ga0181520_10001023_pt1 | contig 58978 bp, 49 predicted proteins | sample PEATcosm2014_Bin_29_FD_132451 | JGI IMG/M metagenome (GOLD analysis project Ga0181520, IMG submission 132451) | Peatland microbial communities from MTU Mesocosm Facility, Houghton, MI, USA - PEATcosm2014_Bin02_30_metaG | ecosystem: Environmental > Terrestrial > Soil > Wetlands > Peat | place... | reverse complement strand
TGTGTGCTACGAAAGCGACCGTTGTAATTTGAGCGGGAGCCAAGCTTCATTGAAGATGAGGGCAGGCCCCTCGGAATCGACTTGCAGGAGTTGGTTCCAAACCGCCTCAAGCTGCATCGGTAAAGAGCCATTGTGGTGAGCGTTGAGGGAAAAGGCAGAGCTTGACTTTGTCAGGTATGGATCAAGAAGACGAACGCGAGTAAACCGCTGAAGACATGTCGAAAGTTGGAGACGATGTCAAAACCGGAGTCTGGTACGTGCTCCGGGATTAGGTTGGAAGATACCTGTTTACTGTCCAATCGGCATCCGGCATTAAGGCGGCGTGATCTTGATCTTGGCTTCAGTGAGGAACGTAGGAACCTGTCGTCCCGATGCGAAGGGAGAAGCTCAAGCGGATAGCCTTTGCGAGAGCCAGATTACCGATGCGGGGCACAGGGGCGGAGACGTCCGCAGTAGCGTTGAAGCTCTTGTAATGAGAGCGGAGCGAAGGGGCGTCGTTGTCCGGCAATGTTACATAAGCAACCCGCAAGGGGAGGACTTCTGTGGACAAAGCGAAACCGTTTTGTATTGCGAAGCGCGATGTATGGGAAGCATACAAGCGGGTGAAGGCAAATCGAGGAGCGGCGGGAGTTGACGGCGAGTCGATTGCAACATTCGAGCAAGATTTGGGTAACAATCTTTATCGGATCTGGAATCGGATGTCGTCGGGCAGTTACTTCCCGCCAGCGGTTCGCCGGGTATACATACCGAAGGATGATGGACGAACGAGGCCGTTGGGAATTCCAACTGTCTCGGATCGCATCGCCCAAACGGTGGTGCAGCGATATTTGGAGCCAATACTGGAGCCCGTGTTCCATATGGACTCCTACGGGTATCGTCCCGGCAAGTCGGCACATGATGCACTGGCCGTGGCGCGGCAGCGATGCTGGCGCCAGGACTGGGTGCTGGACTTGGACATCCGGAGTTTCTTTGATGAAATTGACTGGAAACTTTTGATGCGAGCCGTGCGCCATCATACGGACTGCACATGGGTGTTGCTGTACATCGAAAGATGGCTGCAAGCGCCTGTGCGTATGCCGGATGGTGCCTTGGTAAATCGCGAGAAAGGGACGCCACAAGGTTCAGTGGTAAGCCCGATTTTGGCGAATTTGTTCCTGCATTACGCGTTCGACATGTGGATGCAGCGGCAGTTTCCTGCATGTCCATTCGAACGTTATGCGGACGATGCCATCATTCACTGCGCCAGTGAGAATCAAGCACGTCAAGTGTTGGACATGCTTCAGCAGCGGTTTGCGGAGTGCAACTTGGAACTTCATCCGCAAAAGACCAAGATCGTGTACTGTAAGGATGCGAATCGGCAGGGCACTTATCTGGAGCAGAGCTTCGACTTCCTGGGCCATACGTTTCGGCCTCGTGGAGCGATGAGCCGCTCTGGAAAGATGTTTCTCAGTTTCATCCCCGCAGTCAGTGCGAAAGCAACCAAGGCGATGCAGTCGGCTTTGCGCCAATGGAAGTTTTCGCATCGTGGCGACCTTGATCTGGAAGACCTCGTTCTGTGGCTTCAGCCAATAGTTCGCGGCTGGGTCAACTACTACGGGCGCTTCAATCCGTCAGCCCTGCATCGGGCGCTGCGCATGGTAGACGAGCTGTTGGTTCGCTGGGCGCGACGCAAGTACAAGGGCTTCAAGAAGCATTTGATGTGCGCTTGGGATTGGCTGAAGCGACTTAAGTCAAGGCAGCCGACTCTGCTCGCGCATTGGCAACTTGTGGCCGCGGTTGGACGATAGGAGCCGGATGAGTCGAGAGGCTCACGTCCGGTTTTGGGAGAGCGCGGAGGTGAGAGTCCTCCGCGCCACTCGACTATTTGGGAGAAATGCTTCCTGAGTTTGCGGCTCTCGATCCAAGAGTCGATGAGATCGAGCTTGATTCCGATTCTTCGAAATGGAATATAACTTTTACCGCAATAAGTGGCGGAGAGAAGACTCAGGAGAATACCTTGGCGGATCTGCTGAGGGTGCAAAAGATCTACAAAGTCGTATCAATTCGTGCAAATGACGGAACTTTGATTGCGGTGAGGAACCCAGATCCGTTTTGAGGGAACTGTGATGCTGCTGGAAGAAGGGGTCTTTGCACGTCACGTTGGAAAGCGTCTCCTTCTGGATTCCAACCTGTTTCTCGTTCTGCTGGCCGGGGCAGTCGATCGACGACTTTTTGGAAGTTTCAAGCGTATAAGTACCTACTCGGTAGCCGATTATGAGTTTCTGGAGAGATTAGTCAGCAGATTCTCCATTTTGTTGACTACTCCACATATCCTGACGGAAGTCGGCAATCTCGCTACGAGTCTTCACGAGCAACTTCGACAGGAGTGGAATCGCAAGGTCGCAAGCCTGCTCTTGTGCCAACAGTCGAATCCGGGAGTGAAGGAACATTGGACACCTGCCAGCCAACTGTCGGCGATGCCGGAGTTTATCTCTTTCGGACTGGCTGACGCCGCTGTTGCGGATCTTTCCTCGGAGGCGCTGGTGGTTACGGACGACTACAGACTTTCGGGATATCTGCAGCAAAAGAGGCTGTCGGTACTCAACTTTCGAGACCTGCGAAGGATTCAGCAAGCACTTTGGCTTTGACCTTGACCTCAATGGCGATGACCGATCCCGATTTCATGCAAGCCGCGCTCGATGAAGCTCGCCTGGCCGCGGAGGGCGGGGAAGTGCCCATCGGTGCGGTGGTAGTGCGCGACGGCGCGATTGTGGCGCGGGGGCAGAACCGGGTGCTGCGCGACGTGGACCCCACGGCTCACGCGGAAATTGTGGCCCTGCGCGCTGCGGCCCTGGCTTGCGCGAACTACCGGCTCAACGGCTGCACGCTCTATGTCACGCTGGAGCCCTGCGCCATGTGCGCCGGAGCCATGATTCACGCGCGGCTCGACCGGCTGGTGTTTGCCGCTCCCGATCCTAAAACCGGCGCGGCCGGATCGGTGCTGGCCGTGCTCAATCATCCGCAACTTAACCATCAGATGCAGGTGGAGCAGGGGATTCTGGAAGCTGAGTCGGCCGAGTTATTGCGGAGTTTCTTTCGGGCCAGGCGGTGATCTCATTGCCGCGTCAACGCCCGGATTCTCTCTTCTTCCTCAGGCCATTTCTCCACTAACTCGGCATAACTGGCATTGCGATAATCCGTGAAGTCGAAGCCGGGCGTCACCGTGCAGCCGAGGAGGGCCGCTTGGCCGTCGCCGAGAAGCCGCGTACCCTGCCAAACCCCGGCAGGCACCACCAGTTGCACGTGTTGGCGAGCTGCCAAATCCTGTCCAAGAATAAAAACAGCGGAGCGACCGTCGGCGTACAACTGCAGCATCTCCACCGGGTCGCCGAGGTAGAAGTGAAACAGCTCGTCCGACTCCAGCATGTGCATCTCGCTGAAGGTTCCCGGCTCCAACAGGTAGTAGATCGCCGTCCCGCTGGGCCTCGTGCCGCGCTCCAACTCCACTGGCAGCGCCGAAGTGTAGGTGCGGCGGAAGAATCCGCCCTCGATGGGGTGCGGCTCCAGGTGCAGCAACGCCTTGAGCTCGTTTGCGGTCATCGTCACCGATGCTATCAGCCCGCGGGCGCTAAAATTGCATCATGACGGTTGAGGTGTATTCCACTCGGTGGTGCCGCGATTGCCGCGCCGCCAAGCAGTTTCTCGATGAGCACGGCATTGCGTATACGGAGATCGATGTGGATGCCGATCCGGCGGCTTCGGCCGAGGTGTTGCGGCGCGTGGGCAAGCGGGCCGTGCCGCAACTGGTGATCGACGGCGAGTGGTTTCAGCCGTACAAGCCGGGGCGGGGGCTGCTGTACGACGAACTGCACCTGAGGCTGGGAATTCCTCGGGGGTGAGAGCGGACCCAGGTCGAGATTTGAGGTTTCCCACCCATTTCGCATGGAGCCGCGAAATGGATGGGGCACGGAGTCTTGGTGGAGTCGCCGGTGTTTTCCTCGTACAATCGAGTGTTGGTGCAGGGCGCGGCAAAGCGCCTTGGCGGGGAGACGTGTTTTGATCGAGCGCTATACGAGGCCGGCGATGGGCCGGATCTGGACCGAAGAGAGCAAATACCGCTGCTGGCTCCAAGTGGAGTCGGCGGCAAGCACTGTGCTGGCTGAGGACGGGGTCATTCCCGCCGAGGCTGCCGAAGCCATTGCGACCAAGGCTTCCTTCTCCGTGGCCCGCATTCAGGAGATCGAGGCGGAGGTGAAGCACGACGTCATCGCCTTCACCACTGCGGTTGCCGAAACGCTGAAGGCGCAGGGCTTGGACACCGAGTCTCGCTGGCTGCACTACGGGCTCACCTCGAACGACATTGTCGATACCGCCCAGGCGCTTCAGATCAAGGAAGCCTCTGCAATCCTTCGCGTGGGTCTGCTGGCCATGATGGAGGTGCTCAAGCGCCGCGCTGTCGAGTTCAAGCACACGCCGACCATCGGCCGCACCCACGGCATCCACGCCGAGCCGACCACCTTCGGGCTCAAGCTGCTGAACTGGTATGCGGAGATGGAGCGCAACTTGGCCCGCTTCGACGCGGCGGCAGAAGACATGCGCGTGGGCAAGCTCTCCGGCGCGGTCGGCACCTTTGGGCACTTGAAGCCCGAACACGAGGAAAAAATCTGTGCGCGGCTGGGCTTGAAGCCGGCCCCGGTGGCCACGCAGGTGATACAGCGCGACCGGCACGCTGCCTATATTTCCACCCTGGCCATCGTGGGCAGCACGTTGGACAAGATCGCTCTCGAAGTGCGCCATCTGCAGCGCACCGAGGTGCGCGAGGCGCAGGAGTACTTCAGCGAGAAGCAGAAGGGCTCCTCCGCCATGCCGCACAAGAAGAACCCCATCACCAGCGAGCAGATCTGCGGGTTGGCCCGCGTGCTGCGCGGAAACGCTCAGGCGGCCTTTGAAGATATCGCCCTATGGCACGAGCGCGACATCTCGCACTCCTCCGTGGAGCGGGTCATCTTTCCCGACTCGACGATTCTCGTCGATTATTTGCTGGCCAAAACCACTGATCTGATCGACCGCTTGCTGGTTTATCCGGCGCGCATGAAGAAAAATCTGGAGAGCACAGGCGGCCTGATCTTCAGCGGACAGTTGTTGCTGGACCTGGCCGAAGCCGGCATGATGCGCGAAGACGCCTATCGCCTGGTGCAGTCCCACGCCATGCGCTCCTGGAAAGAAGATCTGGTGTTCCGAGACGAGGTGGCGAAGGACGCGTCGATTACATCGCTGCTGACGGCGGAGAAGCTGGATCGAACCTTCGACTACACGCGCCAGTTGGGCAATGTGGATGCGATCTTTGAGCGGGTTCTGGGTGTGTAGAGTGGATGGATTTTGTGGTTTCCCAGGTCTCCAATGCGAGGCCTGGGCACTCGGCGCTTACCGGTGCGCCCGAGGTCGTCAGTGGGGGAAAACTTCGGCGGTATATCGAGGCATCGGCCAAACTGGGCCCGATTCGATTCGCTTACCGGAGACCCCATGCTTAGGAGGAGAGCGGCGGTGCAAGATCGCAATAGAGGGATAGGCGCTTAGCCCCGAAGCGTCCATTTCGCGCCTCTCCCTCCAAGTCCTGGGCCTTTTCCACAACCCCTAAGCCCCAGGCACTTTTGCCTCCGCTCAAACCGGGCCCCGATCTGCACATCCTTCTCCCCTGGTTGTCGTTTCCCCCGCGACACACAAGACCAGAAAACAGAGCACAGAAGTCTGCGGAATGCTCTACTCTTGCCATGGATGCACATGAAGAACTTGCTCGACATTTTCCGCAGAACGACCGGCCAGGCCCTGGCTCACGACGTCATCAATACGGCCAAGGCTGCGGCCTATTCCGGAATGTTGATGATGTTCCCCGCGCTTCTGGTGCTGACCACGCTGCTGGCCCAGGTGCCCCAGGGAACCACGCTGGTGGGCGAGTTCCGCGCCACCTTCGACCAGTTCATGCCCGCCTATACCATGGACCTGCTCCAATCCTACTTGCTCTCCCGGAGGATTCACTCCGGCCCGGTCATTCTTTCTGCTACAAGCCTCAGCGTTCTGGCTGGTCTGGGCATGATGCTCTCGTTGATGGAGGGCTTTCGGCGCGCATATCGTCTGCCTCGCGATCAGTGGACATTCTGGGGAAAGAGGCTGCGCGCCATCCTTCTGGTCCCCATTGCCCTGTTGCCTCTCTCTCTGGCGACTCTGGTGGTGGTCTTCGGCCACCAGATCGAAGTGTGGATGGTAGACAACGCCGGCCACGAATTGCGCCACATAGTCCTCTTTTCCTGGCGCATCGCCCGCTGGAGCCTGGCCGCGGTCACCAGCGCCAGTGTGCTGACGGTGATCTACCACTTTGGCACGAGGCGCAAAGAGCATTGGACCTGGGTAGTTCCCGGCGCCATCACCGGCACCGTTCTCTGGTTCCCCGCAACTCTGGCTTTCGGGTGGTATGTCACCCGGATCGCGGACTACACCATGTTCTACGGCTCCTTTGGCGCCGGCATCGCCACCCTTGTCTGGCTCTACATCACCGCGCTCAGCGTTTTGCTGGGTGCGGAACTCAATGGCGCCCTGTTCCGGGAGCGGCAGGCGACCAACCTGCCATTTGGTCAAATCTTTTTCAAGGCCAAAGGGCTGTGACGGAACTCACCGACGATTGTGCAGGATGCGTTACATGCTAGATAAAGCGGGGGTCCGGTCCAAACCCCTCCATGTACAATGAAGCGGGTCGTACCCTAAAGTTTTTTCCACCCCCAACTTGTGTAATTCTGGAGCAATTTCCATGGCCTTTGCTGAAGTAAGCCTGACTGATCAAGCATCTCAACGCCGCGCAAAAATCGTTGCCACTCTCGGGCCGGCCTCCAACACCGAGCCCGTTTTTCGGGATCTGGTCCGTGCAGGCGTCGATGTGGTCCGCCTGAACTTTTCCCATGGCACTCACGAGGAGAAGCTGGCGTTGATCAAAATGATCCGCAAGGTTAGCCGCGAAGAGGGCAAACCCTTGTGTATCATGGCCGATCTGCAAGGCCCCAAGATCCGCACCTCCAAGCTGAAAGATCACAAGTCGGTGCTGCTGAAGGCTGGCGAGCGGTTGACCATTACGCCCCGTGAAGTCGTCGGCTCCGCCACGCTGGTGGGCACCACTTTCAAAACCCTGGCGGAAAACGTTGAGCAGGGCTCGCGCATCCTGCTTTCCGACGGTTTGATCGAGCTTCGCGTCCATGAGGTCTTGGGCGAGGACGTGGTCTGCGAGATCGTCAACGGCGGCATGTTGGGCGAAAACAAGGGCATCAATCTGCCCGGCATTCCCGTCCGTGTTCCCTCGCTCACTGAAAAAGATACCGAAGACCTGGAGTTCGCGTTGAAGAACGGCGTGGACGCCATCGCTGTGTCCTTCGTGCGTACCGCCGAAGACGTTCGTCTGGTCCGCAACCGCGTTGCGGCCTTGGGCGGCGAAACCTGGATCATCGCCAAGCTCGAAAAGCCGCAGGCCATCGAGCACCTTGACGCCATTCTCAACGCCGCCGACGCCATCATGGTGGCTCGTGGCGATCTGGGCGTAGAGGTTCCGCCGGAGCAGGTCCCAGCCATCCAGAAGCACATCATCCGCCGCGCCGCCGAGTACCGCAAGCCTGTCATCACCGCCACCCAGATGCTGGAATCGATGATCGAAAATCCCCGCCCCACCCGCGCCGAAGTCTCCGACGTGGCCAACGCGGTCTACGACGGCACTGACGCCGTCATGCTCTCCGGCGAGTCGGCCGTGGGCAAATACCCCATCGAAGCAGTCGCCATGATGGCCCGCATCATCATCGATGCCGAGCGCCACATGAAGGAACAGAACTTCAACGACCGTCGTCAGCAGCGCCGCAGCCATCTGTCGATTGCCGAAACCATCTGCGAAGCCACGGCACATGCCGCCGACGATCTCGATTTGCGCGGCATTGCGCTGTTCACCGAGTCAGGTTATACGGCACGGCAACTGTCGAAGTACCATCCAACGTCGCCGATTTTTGCCCTCAGCCCCGTTGACGTGACCATCAATCGCCTCAACCTTCTGTGGGGAACCACTCCCATCCGCTGCCCCAAGGTCAATAGCACCGAGGCCCTGGTGGATTGCGCCGAGCAACTGCTGGAGCAGTACGGATTCGTCAGACCTCGCGAGGTGATCGCCATTGTAGCCGGCACCCGCACCAAGTCCGGTTCCACCAATTTCCTGCGCCTGCATGTCATGGGAGAACACAACCAGGAAGGCGTTCGCTTCTTTGCTCCCAGAGAAGAAGAGGGACATGTGGCAGTGGCACCGGCGCACGAGCCCGTGGCCATTCCCGGACCCGTTCCTGCGCACAAGCACGCGCCCAAGGCGGTAGCCAAGCCCGCAGCCAAGGCCAAGCGCCCCGCCGCAAAGTCAGCCAAGGCGCCTGCCAAGAAGAAGTAGATTCATTCTTGATCCCAGCACAAACGCCACCCTTCGGGGTGGCGTTTGTGTTTTGGTCAGACTGTGAATCCTGGTCGGCCGCGCCGCCAGCCTCCGTGCCCCGTCCTTGTGCGCAGTTTGCCCGAGGGCGGGAAACCTCAACTCTTGACCGGTTTCAGCGCAGCATGAGCCGACGTCAGAACTTCGGGTCGCCGCCCCTCATTTCCGCTTGGCGTTGATGGCAAGGGTGTACTTGTCGAGGTCGTGCAAAGCTTCGTCGCTCACCGACTGCATTCGTTCGCGGCGCTTGGTGCGCAGCGATGCCTCCGACGTGCCCAGAGAGCCAAATTCGCCCAGAACCTTGGTTCTCATCTTTCCGCGTTTCACAAATTCCTTGGCGATCTTGAGGTTTGCGTCCGGCTTGCCGGCGTTGGCGGCATACGCGGCAATGGCTTTGTCCGCGTCGGCGTCCTGCGCATACCACAGCAACAGAAGCAGGCTCTTCTGCGCGGTCTCTTCCTGCTCGGTGGCTAGCCTTGAGATGGCTTCCTGCTCCCAGATGTGTTCGTCAATCGGCAACAGCAGAAACGCCAGCACATAGTCCTGTCCAAGCGTGAGGGCGTGTTCCGGTACATAGACCTTGAAGTCGGGATCGTCCAGCACATGCAACGCAGCCGCGGTCGTGTCTTCGCCCATGTTGGCCATGCGATGAACCTGGTAGAAATACTCCTTCGTCTCGATGTCCTTGATATCGCAATGCGCCATGGCGGCGAGCGCTATTTTGCGATCCTCGTGGGTGTCGGAAAGGCTCAGCAGCAACATGCTGCCGTCGTATAGAAAAAACGGAGGATTGGCGAAATCCGCAAGTTCCTGGCGCAGGCCGGCGATGAAAGCGGTTGGTTGAGCCTTGGCCTGATTCCAGAACTTGTCCAGAATTGCCGACTTCTTTTCCTTCTCCAAGCGCGTCAGCAGGTGGGGCTGAAACGAATAGACATCCTGGATCTGATCGTGAATCGAGTTGGGTTGAGCATTCGCACCGGGAGCGAGTAGAAAAAAGCAGAGGAACCAGCCGATGGCAAGCCGTCTCATCATGCGCCTCATTCTACGCGGAATGGGGACCTTGGCCGCCGGCACGCAATCCAAAAAGGCCATGTTCGCGGCGGTTTTCCAATCTCAATTGAATGGCCACCCCCCAAACGCTCATCCCACTCTCCCATGATTCGCTCTTGCCCTTGACGCCGGCGATCTCCTGCGGACCTGGCGCTGAACCAAAACCCAAAGCGCTCAATCACACCATTACTTCACTGGGCGCGAGCCTGTAACCAGAATGTCCACCAACCTCCGGGCGCTCTGCTGCCACCCCGGACCAGACGCAACATGGGCGACACCAATCAGCGCACGGAGCAGGTCGAACGGGTCGAGATCCTCGCGGATCTCTCCGCTCCCGATGGCGCGTTTCACCAGCGCATCGATCGCCGCATGAACGAGGCCGTGAGAACCCTCAAACAGCTTTGCAGGACCGCCTACGACACTATTCAGTGCAGGAGCGATGATCTGCTTTGCAGCGATGTGGTCGACGAACAGCAGCATCCAAGCTCGCAATGCGTCAATCGGCGGCATGGATTCGGTGAACTTCTGCTCCGCCGCAGCCAACTTCTCCACCTCGCTCCGATAGACCGCCTCGATCAGCGCATCCCGGGTCGGAAAATGACGATACAGAGTCCCGGCGCCAACGCATGCCTGCTTGGCTATCTCGTCCAGACTCGCGTCCGCGCCAAATCGGGTGAATGCATCCTTTGCCACCTCTAAAATGCGCACGCGGTTGCGGAGCGCGTCGGTACGCGGCTTGGGGCGCGGCTTTTGCGGGTCGGGTTGTGAGTGCCGTTTCGTCATGAGCAAAAGATTTGCAACCGGAGAGAGTCTCCGCTTATCTTATGTATTGAACCGGATACACTCTCCGTTTTATTCGAATTGAGAGCGGTTCGTCAATGCAGGTTGCCCATGCGACGGCAACACAACATCTGGGAGGAATTAAATGCTCCAGGAAGTCAGTCAGGCCGGCAACTTTACCCTGCCCGGCAGTTCAATCACCGTGAACCGCATGGGCTACGGCGCCATGCAGCTTGCAGGCAGAGACGGCAAGAAGCTGGTGTGGGGACCACCTCGCGATATCGACGGTGCGATCGCCGTTTTGCGCGAAGCCGTCGCCAGTGGCGTGAACCATATCGATACCAGCGATTTTTACGGTCCGCACCTTACCAATCAGCTCATCAAGCAAGCGCTCCATCCCTACCCCGACGATCTCGTCATCGTGACCAAAGTAGGCGCCGGCCGCGGCGCAGATGGCTCATGGCCACATGCTCGTTCGCACCAGCAGATTATCAACGCGGTTCACGACAACCTGCGCAATCTCGGCCTCGATGTCCTCGATGTGGTCAACCTTCGCCTCGGCGGCCTGACCGGGCCGACTGACGAGCCTTTTGAGGAGCCTCTGACCGCGCTTGCCGAACTGAAGCAGCAGGGATTGATCCGGCACATCGGCCTCAGCACCGTTTCTGCCAAGCAATTGGTTGAGGCGCAGGTTATCACCGAGATCGTGTGCATTCAGAACTTCTACAACGTGGCCGAGCGCAGCGACGACGAATTCGTCGATCTTCTCGCCGCGCAGGGCATCGCCTATGTGCCTTATTTTCCACTGGGAGGATTCTCCCCGCTTCAGTCGTCCAAACTCAATGAGGCAGCCGCATCGCTCCATGCCACGCCGATGCAGGTCGCCCTTGCATGGCTCCTCCATCGTTCGCCAAACATCCTGGTGATTCCAGGTACTTCGTCCCTCGAACATCTTCGTGAAAACCTCAAGGCGGCCGCCCTGCAGATTCCCGCGGATGCGCTTGCCGACCTCGATGCAGTATCCACTCAAAATGCCTCCGCATCAATCGCGCAACACCAATAGCAAACCTATTTGTCAACAATCGAAAACCCAGGAACAGGAGTACTCACATGCGTGTATTCGTTACAGGAGCAACAGGCTTTATCGGTTCGCCTTTAGTCCGAGAGCTGATCGACGCCGGTCATCAGGTACTCGGCATGGCTCGCAGCGATACCGGCGCTCAAGCGCTGATCGCAGCGGGCGCCGAGGTGCATCGCGGAGATCTCACAGACCTTGAAAGTCTGCGCAGCGGCGCGGCAACGGCCGACGCGGTAATTCACACCGCCTTTATTCACGACTTTTCGAAGTTCAAGGAGAACTGCGAGGTTGACAAGCGTGCCATCGAGGCGCTCGGCCAGGCGCTCGCAGGTTCCAACCGCCCCCTGCTTGTCACCGCCGGGATCGGAGCGCTTGCCCCGGGCCGTCTCGCAACCGAAGAGATGGAGGCCATTTTCAACCCGGCGCTGCCGCGCGTTTCCGAACAGACGGGCTTGGCGCAGATTGCGCTTGGTGTCAACGTCTCGGTGATGCGCCTTCCCCAGGTCCACGACCCGGTCAAGCAAGGCCTCATCACCCATTCGGTCCAGCTCGCTCGGGAGAAGGGAATCTCGGCGTACATTGGCAGCGGACAGAATCGCTGGGCAGCGGCCCATGTTCTCGACGTTGCCCATCTCTACAGGCTCGCGTTGGAGAAGCACGAATCAGGCGCCAGGTACCACGCAGTCACCGAAGAGGGAGTATCGATGCGGGAGATTGCCGAAGTTATCGGCCGAGGCTTGAAAGTGCCCGTCGTCAGCCTCTCTCCGGAAGAAGCTCCAGCTCATTTCGGCTGGCTCGCGTTCTTAGCCGCCGTCGATATGCCCGCTTCCAGCGCACAAACAAGAGAGAAGCTTGGCTGGAATCCAACCGGACCAGGCCTGATCGCCGATCTCGAGAAGATACGTTACTAAGCCTGCACCGATTGCGCACCAGCGGCGACGATTGCGCCGCTGGTGCGCGGATGCTTCATGGTTAGTGGTCGGTCAAGCGAAACCTGGTTCATCGGTTTGGAAGGGTACGGGCTTTGCACTCTGCGGGAAAACTCAAAACAGTTCGGCCCCATTTGTCCGGTGTTTCCCTATTTCCGCAGCCTCTTTTCCCCTTGAAGATATCCCGTTCAACCGAGGCAGTTCTCTTCGGTCAATCGAAATTGACCCAACGATGGAGGCACTCCGCTGATTTATGCTTCCCCCTTTCGCCCCGCAAGCCGCTCTCTTTTCTGACGGCCGCTCATCCAACCGTTTAAGATGACCGAGCGATGAGAATTTCTGTTGTTTGCTCTTTCCTGATCCCCGTTTCAATTCTTCTGGTCGTTGGCTTTGCGGGAATCGCAGCCAAAGGGCAAAGGCCCGTCCCCAACACCCAACTGGCGTCGAAAGAACTGAACGCGCGTGTCGACGGGCTGCTGCGAAAGATGACCCTGGACGAGAAGATCGGCCAATTGGTCCAGTTCTCGGCCGGCTACGCCACCGGACCCGGCGCATCCAATCTGCGCTATGACGATCTCGCGGCCAAGGGGCAGGTGGGGTCGTTTCTCAACGTGGTGGGGGCCGATGCCACCAATCATTACCAGCACCTGGCCGTGGAGCAGACCCGGCTGCACATCCCCCTCCTCTTTGGGCTGGATGTCATCCACGGGCACCGGACAACCTTCCCCGTGCCTCTGGCGCTGGCGGCCAGCTTCGATCCGGAAGCGGCCCGGACGGTGGCCCGCTTTGGCGCCACCGAAGCTCGTGCCGACGGCATTGCCTGGGTGTTTTCGCCCATGGTCGACATCGCCCGCGACCCGCGCTGGGGCCGCATCATCGAGTCCGCCGGAGAAGACCCCTACCTCGGTTCGGCCATGGCCCGCGCCTGGGTCAAGGGCTATCAACAGGACGATCTTTCCAAGCCCGATTCGGCCGCCGTCAGCGTCAAGCACTATGCCGCTTACGGCGCCGCCATCGCCGGCCGCGACTATAACGCCGTCGATATGAGCGAAATCACGCTGCGCCAGGTGTATCTGGAGCCGTATCGCGCGGCGGTGGAAGCCGGCGCGGCCACGCTGATGAGCTCGTTCAATACCATCAACGGCATTCCGGCCTCGGCCAACCGCTTTACGCTCACCCAGATTCTGCGCGACGAGTGGGGCTTCGACGGCTTCGTGGTCTCCGACTGGAAATCGGTATCGCAGCTCATCAACCACGCCATCGGCGACGGCCCCACGGTGGCCCGCAAGGCCCTTGTAGCCGGCGTGGATATGGATATGGAGGGCAACCTCTACGGCACCACCATTGCCGCCCAAGTGCGTGCGGGCAAGATCCCGGAGTCGGTAGTGGACGAGGCGGTGCGGCGTGTGTTGCGGGTCAAGTTTGCTCTGGGGCTGTTTGAACGCCCCTACGCCCCCGTCGGCCCGGTATACGATGCCACACCGGAGCGCCGCGCGGCCGCTCGCAAAATCGCGACAGAGACCTTTGTGCTGCTGAAGAACGATGCGGTCGAGGGCATGGGGACGCTTTTGCCGCTGACAGCCAAGGCCAAGAAAGTAGCGCTCATCGGACCTCTGGCCGACAGCCAGCGGGAGATGCTGGGCGCCTGGTCCAGCGGCGATCCCAAGTTTGCCGTGACGCTCAAGGCCGCATTGACCGAGCGCCTGGGCGACAAGCTTCTGTACGCGCAGGGCTGCGAGCTGCTCAGCGGCGAAGACGCCAACCTGCTGAAACAGGTGTATTCCGGAAGTTCGGCCGACCAGCATCTGCCTGTCCCCGACGACGCCAGAACCATTGCCGAGGCCGTGGAAACTGCGAAAAAGGCCGATGTGGCCATCCTGGCGCTGGGCGAGCCGGCCAGTTGGATGGAAGGCGAGGCCGCCAGCCGCGTCCACCTGGGCTTTACCGGCGCGCAGCAGCAACTGCTGCAGGCGGTCGTGGCCACAGGCAAGCCGGTGATCCTGGTGGTGTTGGCGGGGCGTCCGCTGGAACTGAAATGGGCCGCCGGCCATGTGCCTGCAATTCTCGAGGCCTGGAGCCCTGGGATCGAAGCCGGCCACGCCCTGGCCGATGTGCTGTTTGGCGACGTCAACCCCTCCGGCAAACTGCCTGCCAGCCTGCCCCGCGCGGTTGGTCAGGAACCTCTCTATTATGCCCAGCTTCCCACCGGCCGGCCGGCGCATGGAGACCTCAGCCACCTGCCCACCTGGCATGACGACAAGTACATCTCCCGCTACATGGACGAGGAGAATTCGGCGCTGTTTCCCTTTGGATGGGGGCTCAGCTACACCCGCTTCAGTTACGGCCAGCCAACCGTCAGCCGCGCCGAGCTTCCGGTAGGCGAAGTGATTGCACAGAAGAAGCAACCCCTGGTGACAGTGGGTGTGAGCGTCAGGAACACCGGGACAGTGGCCGGAACCGAAGTGGTTCAGCTCTACATTCGCAACACGGCAGCCAGCGTGTCGCAGCCGGTGCGCGAACTCAAGGGCTTCCAGCGCGTGCAACTGGCCGCAGGCGAGACCAAACATGTGGAATTCACCCTGGGATTCGACGAGCTGAACTTCTACAACGCCGAGATCGAGCGCACCGTGGAACCAACCACCTACTCCATTTGGGTAGGCGGCAGTTCCCTGGCCACCGCCGAAACCAGCCTCAAGGTGATTGAGTAGGCGGCGGGTCAGCAGGCCAACGAGCCAGCGGGCCAGCAAGACAGCAGGATAGCGAGTCAGCGAGGTATTTGGTCAACGGGCCGGCACATGAGCCGGCAAGAGGATCGGCATAGGAAGGGCGCTGTGAATCCCATTCATCGCATTTTTCTGGCGACGGGTGGGAAAACGCAGGATCCGGCCCGTCTCGACGCCAACTCGCTGACTTGCTAACTCGCTAACCAGCTGCCGCTTTTTCGGCAAGGCATGCGTTTGTTTCGCAACTGTTTTCCCGGCCAGTTGCCGGTAAGAAAAGGTGTAGCTTGACTGCAATCGGCAACCCCGACTTCGAAGCAAAGGGCAAAGCCAGAACCCATTGCCGCCTGTCGATCCTGCTGGCGCCGATGGTCCTCCTCGGCCTGCAATTCCGTCCCATGCCGGCTTTCGCCGCACTCTCCCTACCCGCTGCGACCGTGGCAGCCCCCATGCCCGATTTCGGATGGCTCACGGTGCTGGCCACGCCGCTCTATCTGGCTCTCCGCTTCCTTTACTTCCACGGCATCGGCAACTGGGGCTGGGCCATCATCGTGCTCACAGCGATCTTCAACCTGATCATGATCTGGCCGCGCATGATGGCCGTGAAGTCCTCGCTCAGCATGATGCGGATTCAACCCAAGGTTGAAGCCCTTAAGCAGCGTTATGCGGGGCTGGAAAAATCCGACCCCAAACATGCCGAGATGAGCGCCGAACTGATGGCGCTCTACCAGGCCGAAGGGGCGAATCTCTACGGCGGCTGCCTGCCCCTGCTGCTGCAGATGCCGCTGCTCATTGCCTACTTTCGCGTCTTGCGCAACGCCGCTGAGTTGCACCACGCCAATTGGCTGTGGCTCACCGATCTCTCCGCGCCCGACCCGCTTCACCTGCTGACCCTGGTCATCATCGCCGCCATGTTTCTGACCCAGTGGATCACGCCCATGCCCGGCATGTCTGGTGCACAACGGCGTCTCATGGCCATTCTGATGCCGGTGGTCTGCGGCGTCTCCCTCTGGGGATACGCCTCGGGTCTGGGCCTCTATTGGGCCACCGGTGCCGTCATCAACCTGGTCATTCAGTTCGGCATCAACCACACCGCCATGGGCCAGGAGATGCTGGCCTTGGCCGCCGCGCGAAGCGCCAAGAAGACGATGACTGACCAGTGAAGGCCAGAACATCGCCAGAGGGGGATGCGAACTGCTCCAGGAACTTTACGTGCCGCATCCTTTCCGCCTATTTCTGCGGAAAGGGTGGGAAACCAAAGAACCCGACGGATCGGCAGCGGAAGTCTGTTCCTTACCGGGAGGAGCTTTCACCAACACCAAGATGTTTGAACAAGCTCTCAAAGCAGCCGGGGATCTGGGCATCCCACTCGTTCCAGTCGTGCCCACCGGGCAGAGTGTGAAATTCATAGGAGAAATTGCGCTTGTGCAGAAGGGCAGCGAAGCGCCGATTGGGCCCCAGCAGAGGTTCTTGCCCGCCGGCGGTGACGTAGAGATACGGCGTTCGCGCCGGATCGGCCGAATTCACCAGCAGAAACGGATCGCTGGCCTGGCGGGTGTCTGAGCCCTGCGCGCCGAACAGCGTCCTGATCCTCCACCACTCTCCCACGCGCTTGACGTTGAAATGGCGATGGAGAATATCGATGGAAGGGCTGAGTGCGGCCACGAAACCAAAGATGTCAGGACGACTAAGCGCGAGCTTGATGGCAGCGAATCCTCCCATGGAGATACCAACAATCGCGCGGCCCTCGCGGCTTTTTTCCGCGGGAAATCGGCTTTCAACATCTGCGATCAGGTCCTGAACCAGGTAGTCCTGGTAGCGATCTTGTGGCTTTCCGACGGCGTTCGTGTAGTAGGAGAACGCACCCTCAGGCATAACGAGAATTAGTCCTTGGGCAGCATACTTAGAGACATCGGAATAATTCGACCAATCGCGGAAGCCGCCATTTCCCCCGTGCAGCAAATAAACCACCGCAAGCTTCCGTCCAGCCGGAACACGGGCGGGCAAATAGACCCGATACGGCATCTCGCGCTTGAGCGCCGCGGAATGAAAAGTCACATCCTGCATCACGACGCCGGGCGCCGTGCGGGGATGGTCGGGCAGAATCTGCTGTGCGGTATGGCAGGCGTCGAGAATCAGGAGTGCAGCCAACGGCAGGAGTCGTGCGAACTTGCGATTCATGGGTTGAACCATTGTAGCTTCGCCGAACCTCAAAGAATGTCTTCTCTTAGAGATTGCCGGATGCGGTCTTCACGACAAGTTTGCGGAGGGTCTCCAGCAGCTTCTCCGGATTCCCTTTGCGCACATAGGCCTGGACCAGCGGGGCTAGTTCGTCCGGCACGGCGAACATATCCGACAACACCGCGATGGGTACGGCGGGGAATCGTCCTCTGACCTGCTCCACAACTTCCAGGGCAGAGATGTTGGGAGCCAGGCGGTAATCCAGCAGCACCGCGTCGACGGGCCCATCCTGCGGCAGGCAGATGCCCCGAAAAGAAACCAGCACGGGGATGCCCATGAAACCGGCACTCTCAACGATCTGGCGATAGATGTCGAGATGCACCGGGTCATCATCGATAAGCAGGATGGATGACTTGCGACTCATGGGTGTTCGGGACCTGGGAAACTGACTGAGATTACCATTCTGGCGAGGCCGATACAAGGTTGAAATGCCTGGTTCCGAGAAGGAATGGGGCAGCTGACCCGTTACACTGTTGTCGGACAGGAGGAACCACCCCAATGCAAACCAGGATTCAGGGCACAACCATGCCGGTGCTCGACGTGCAGCTTGACCCCAACGAGAGCGTCTTTTCCGAGAGCGGCGAGCTTTCATGGATGACGGCCTCGATTCAAATGACCACCCACACCCAAATGGGCGGGGGCGGCGGCCTGTTTGGCGTTCTCAAGCGGGTGGCCGGCGGCGGAAGCCTGTTCATGACCGAGTATCGCGCCTACCAATATCCGGGCGAGGTCAGCTTTGCCACCAAGGTTCCCGGCCACATTGTGCCAGTGCAACTGGGGCAGGGCGCCGAGTACCTTGTACACCGGCACGGCTTTCTGTGCGCCACTCCCCAGGTCACCATCGGGGTGGGTTTCCAGCAATCGCTGGGGGCGGGCATCTTTGGCGGGGACGGGTTCATGCTACAGAAGGTGAGCGGCTATGGCACGGCGTGGCTTGAGCTCAGCGGCGAACTGGTTGTCAAGAACCTGGCCCCGGGCGAGGTCTTGCGGGTGCATCCCGGCCATGTGGGAGCGTTTCAGAGCTCGGTCGGTTTCCAGATCACCATGGTCCCCGGCATCAAGAACATGATCTTCGGCGGCGACGGCATTTTCCTGGCGGTGCTGCAAGGACCAGGGACCATATGGCTACAGACACTGCCGATTTCCCGGCTGGCGCATCAGATTGGAGAGTACCTGCCGCAAGGGGAACGCCGCGAAACCAATTCGGCCATCGGCGGAGGCCTGATCGGCGGCATCGTGGGCTCCATTCTAGGCGGGGACCAATAAGCGAGTCAGCGAATTAGCAAGTCAGCGAGTCGGCGAGCCCGCAAAGCCGCCAGCACGCCGCCTCGCTGGCTCACTGACTGGCTATTTGTGCAAGACGAGGTAAGACGCATGTTGGGATCGACCGGTAAGCCGCGAACGCTTCGCAACGATATTGTGTTCACATTCGCGTTGGCGCTGGCGCTGGCATTGGCCTGGGTCCTTCGAGATGTTTTGGTCATGCTCTACGTCAGCGGGCTGTTTGCCGTTGTGCTCAGCCCGATCGTTCGCTCTACCGCTCAATTGCGCATTGGCCGCCGGCAGCCTTTCAAGGGATCGGCGGTTTTTGTTCTGTTGCTCGTGCTGGTGGGCGCCATCGTGGCGTTCGGGTTTCTGGCTTTGCCCCCGGTCATTCGCGACCTTCAGGCATTCAGCGGAGAGATGCCCACCCGGCTCCCCGCTTTGGTTGACAACCTCAAGCACATTCCGTTTGCCGACCGCCTGCAGACCGACGATATGATTGCGAAGGTTCAGGATTTCGCGAGCAACGCTGCCACCTACCTGCTGCTGTCGATCCGGGACTGGGCCGGCAAGCTCTTCGACATCTTCATGGGCTTGATCTTGACCGTCTACTTCATCCTTGAGGGCGACCACGCCTACCGCTGGTTTCTGTCGTTCTTCCCACTTGAACAAAGGACACGGCTCGACGCCACCCTGCAGCGTGCCGAAATCCGCATGGGCAAGTGGCTGATCGGTCAGGGCGGGCTGATGCTGATTCTGGGCCTGCTCAGCACCCTGGTTTACCTGGCGCTGCACGTCCGCTACGCCTACGCGCTAGGCGTGCTCACCGGGCTGCTGAACATTATCCCTGTGCTGGGTGCGGCCCTGTGCATCGCGCTGGCCCTGTTGGTTGCGGCGATTGACTCCTGGGGTCGCGTGCTGGGGGTGGCCATCTTCTACTTCATCTATGTGCAGGTGGAAAATTCTTTCCTGACCCCGCGCATCATGCGCAACAGTGTAGATCTGCCCGGTCTTGCCATTTTGGTGGCCTTGCTGGTGGGCTCCGCGCTTGAAGGGGTAGTCGGCGCTATGGTGTCGGTACCCACAGCGGTCCTGGTTACCGTGCTCCTCGACGAGTACCTGGTCCGGAAAGATGCTGCGACCGAAAGCGAGGTTAGCTGACGAGCAGCGTTAGCGAAGTTGGCAACGGCGGCCAAGTTTGAGAAACAGCGGAAGCGACCGCCGCAGATCAGGGCTAGAGAACCGTGTTCGCTGAGGTCCATGCAATCACCACCATGCCCGCCTTGATTTCGGCATCCTTTCCCGGCCCCCCGCCACTCGGCCCCTGCAGCGTTTCTCCGCCGTTGAGCTGAATCTGCGCGCCATGGATTTCAATCGGTCCCACCCTGAAGGTCAGAATCCCTGGGGTTCCCGCGCGGCCGGCGGCTATCGCCTGCACAATTGTCCCCTGCAGCGGAGTCCCTTGCCGAATCAGAACCGAGTCGCCCACCTTCACGTCCTGGCCAAGCATCAGCCCAATTCTGTCACCGGCATGTGCGGAACCTGAAGACGCGCCGGTGCTGACAATCAGCCTGAGCGTGCTTCCTGCACGCAGCACCCGGTCACGTGGCAGAATCAATGGCGGAACCGCATCCGTTCCGGCCGCAACAGCGTAGTCGGCCCGTGCCACAGGGCCTCTGGACATGCCGTAACCGACCGCCATGGCCTGGATGACCGTGTCCCCGAAAATGGATATGGGGCCGGTGTAGCGCAGGGAAGTCAAAGTGGGCATCCATCCGCCAATGGAGTAGTAAATCCTGGCGCCGTACCCGGCACATTGAATTGCCACTTTGGTCCCTGCCTGCACCGGCCCGGATGGCACGGAAAACGTCGGCCGGCAGGTACCGCGCATCGGGGTTGTGGCGTTGTCCTGCGCGTTCTGCATGGCCTGCTGCATCTGCTGCTGGGCCAGTTGGCTGGCCTGCTGCATATTCTGGATCGCCTGTTGGTTAGCCTGAATGGCCTTTTGCATGGCTTGCTGCGCGGCCATGGCGCCCGGGTCCTGTGCGAATGCCGCAGCGCAATTCGCGACCGTACCCAACACGCAGCTGAGAACAAAAGCCTTCATGGTGACTCCCCAATCCTGCAATGGACCGCTGCTTACTGAAACCGCAGATTGGGGAAAAAGTTGTCGTCTCAGGCCCTCTATCGCACCGGCATCGCACCGCTCATTCCGGCATCCACGGCCGCCTTCATCACGCCGCAACTGGACAGAAAGCGGATCAGGTTGGCGGTCAAAGGTTCGCGGGACTCGGCGGTTGGTTCCAGGGCAGCATGAAGCATGGGGTTTGCGCTTTCCCCGGTCCCAGAATCGGGACCTGGGGCACCCGACGTCGCGACGGGTCCAGCCCCCGAGGGTCCTGCGGAGGCCATCTTCAGTTCGCCGGTTCCCTGCGCGTCGAGAACCAGTGCCGCGAGCTTGCGGGCCATGTCCAGCGGGAAGCTCTCGGCTACAAAGACCAGCTTGCCGCTGGTGGTAATGGTCACCGGGCCTTCGTTGGTGGTGAAAACCTGCTCCGTGGCCCCGCCGGGCAGGTCGGCAACTGTAGCGCGCTGCGCCTGAATGTCGACTTTCAGGCCTGAATACTTGCGCCCCAGTTCCTGCGCATAAAGTTGCGCAAAGGCCTGGGCCGAGGCCGGATTCTTCCACACCGCTAGATAAAACAACGCAAGAGACTTGGTACTGGCGCGTTCGGCCTCGGTTTTTGCCGAGAGGCGCTGGCCTGCCCAATAAATTCCCCCGTCCCATGCCGGGGTAAGATTCCGGGCCGCCGTGTCTCCGCCAAACAGCTCGGTCAGAATGTGCAGATCGAGCTGCCCCACCTGGCCTATGTCGTAGGGCGTATAGAGGTTGTCCACCAGCAAGTGGATGTTGGGCAGCAGGGGAACGGCGGGGACATGGCGCTTCTCGTACTCGCGCGGATTGATGATCTCCCAACTTGAGGTCGGCGGCCGGTCCAAGGCGCCGGTAAAGGCCGCCGCCTGTCCCTGATCCATCCACAAATCCTGCTCGAAACTCAGCCCCTCGCGATACGGGAACAGCAACGACTCGGACAGAAGCAGCGGAGCCCGGGCCAGGATCGGGGAATTCTCCGAGCTGGCCATCTGCGACTTCACCAGGTCGAGCACCTCCGGGTCCTTGAGCAGGCTCTTGCCCAGAGGCTTCAGAATGTAGTCCATCATCACCGCCGTGGCCTGCCCTTCAGCCACCGCGTCGCGGGCCGTGTCCATCTCGTCCTTGGCCAGGTGATCGGAGTCTCCCGCCGCATTCAAAGACACTTCGTCCGGAGTCTGGTCGTTCCATTTCTCCAGGTCAGTGTGTTGATCCTGCAGCGCATGGGTCAACTCATGGGCCAGCACCGGCTTCTGCTCCTCGATATCCACCCAGTCCAGCATGTTCACGGTCTTGGTCTTGGAGTCGTAGTAGGCTTCGATTTGCTCTTTGAGCAAGGCGAGCAGAAAGGGCTTGAGAGAGAAATCCCGATCCAGCAGACCGAACTTCTTCAGCACAATCTCGCTGCGCTGCAGCCTTTTGGCGCCCTGATCTTCCTCGAACTTCTCTTTCAAATAGCTCTCCACGGCGGTGCGGGTAGTGATTTGTCGCTTGACCGTGCTCTTTATCGGCAATCCCGTCTCCTGCGAGGAAAACTTGATCAATTCATCCACCAGCGAGAACAACTGTTTGGCCTGCTCGGGAGTGATCTTGGTGGGGGGCTTGGCACCTTCGGCAGAGGGTTTGGCGCTATCGGCAGGCGGCTGCTGCGCGGAACCGGCGGCAAGGCCAAGGCACAGAATTGCGGCACAGACAGCGGCGCGGAGAGCTCGGCGTGCGGCGCTGCCGCGGGTTTGAGGAGCTGGAGCCCAGGTCTCGGAATCGAAAATCGCGGCACACGGCGCCGACGCCCCTTGCAAGGTGCGAGTTTCCGGCACTGATCGCTTGTCGCCCATTTGCCGCTGCTTGCTCATGCATTCTCCAATTCGTTCGGGACACCGCTCAACCATGCTCGGCTCATTCATGCTCGGCTCATTCAGGCTCGGCCGCCGCTGCCCATCTTGTTCCAAGGCTATAATTAGGATGCTGTTTGGCGCGAAGATTTCTCAGGATTTCTCGCGCGCAAATGCAGAAAAGCTTTCCCATGACCCATACAGATCTTGCGGCAGCAAAGCAGCTCACTCCCCTGGCTGCACAAATCTTGCATGCCAGGAAGCAATTGGAAACCGTCGCCTATCGCGGCACGCTCAGTCCTCGGGAGTTGGATGCGTCGGAAACCGAAATAGTCGCTTTGGCGACCGGGGCGGCCATCCACGATCTCGGTTGGATGCGCCGTGTCGCGGTTCGCGGGGAAGACCGGTTTCGCTGGTTGAGCGGAATGGTCACCAACACCGTGAACGACCTGGCCCCGGCCACCGGCGCCTGGAACCTGGTGCTCAATGCGCAGGGCCGCATTCAAGGCGACCTGACCGTCTGGCGCGACGAAGACGAGCTCGAGCTGGCAATCGCCGCCGACCAATACGACCGGCTGCTGGCTCATTTCGAACATTTCATCATCATGGACGATGTGGAACTGGTTCCGCTCCTCGACCAGACCGCGGTGGGTCTGACCGGGCCACAGGCCGACCAGATGCTGCACCGTCTCGGCCTGCCCACCCTGGGCGAGCCCATGACCAACGTGCGGGTGGAGTGGAACGGGCTCGACTTGCGTCTGATGCGCGGTTACGGGGTGCTTGGCCTGCACTATGAGTTCTGGGTGCCGCTGGCCGGGCTCGCCAAGCTGTGGAAGTTCCTCTGCACTGCCGGCGCCGTCCCTGTGGGCATCGCATCCCTCAATGCCTTTCGCATCGCCGAAGGCATTCCCGAGTACGGCATCGACATGGTGGAGCGCGACCTGCCCCAGGAAACCTCTCAGATGCGGGCGCTGAGCTTCAACAAGGGCTGCTACCTGGGCCAGGAAATAGTCGAGCGCATCCGTTCGCGGGGCAGTGTTCACCGGCATTTGCGGTCCCTGTCGATCGATGGTCCTCTGCCCCGCTCTGGAACCGAATTGACCTCGGCTGGCGGCGCTGCTGCCGGCCATATCACCAGCGCCGTCGAGTTGAGGCTGCCTGCGGGCAAGCGCATCTGTGCGCTTGGTGTGATTCGCGGAGAAGCCGAATTGCGCAACCTGCCCCTCGACTACGTCGTGGATGGAATTGCCGGAACCGCGCGTCTTCTCGATGGAGCGGTTACTCTGGAATAACAAGTTAGCGGAGTTATCTAGTTAGCGCGAAAGCGGAACTGACTCCAAGGTCTTAGAATCGACACTAGGACCACCCGCGGAACACACAATTTGTGAGACAGATGGGAAACCTGGATTTATGAGCGATACACCGAAATTCACCGTGATTGACCGCCGCAAATTCCACGCGGAAGACGAACAGGAATCCGCAAAGACCGCAGCCCCGGAGCCGCAGGCTGCGACCGATGAGCCGGCGCCCGGTCCTCGCCTGGTTGTGTCCGAAGCCAAGAAGGAAGCGGAGCGGGAGCCGGTTCAATCCACCGCATCTCTTGACGCGGAGAACCCCGAGGGAATCCCGCCCGCCCCGACAGCCGATGAGAGCCGCGAGCAGCGCATGGCCTATGAAAGCGCTGCCCAGCGCCTCGACGACATCATCCGCGCCCAGAATCCCAGCATGGGCAAGCAGCCGCCCATCACCTTTGAGCACCTGGTGCAGCAGTTCTATATGTCCGCCATGATGCAGATGGGCGCCGGAGCCCAGGAAGGCCAGCGCCCGCGCGTGGATATCGTGGGAGCGCGCACCACCATTGACCTGCTCGGTGTTCTGGCCCAGAAGACCCGGGAGAATCTTACCGATACCGAACAACGCCTCCTCGACAGCGTTCTCTACGAAGTCCGCATGGCATTCCTTGAGCTGACCAGCATGATCAGCGTGCAGGCCATGCAGCCTCCGCAAGTCCCTCCACCGGGAAAACGGTAAAACCGCGACCAGGGACTAAGGAACTAGGGACTAAAGGGTTAGGAACTGAGGCATTTCGAACAACGCCGGTTTTGACGGGAGGGTATGGACGGGGAGCTCGTATTTCTGGGAACGGGCACATCGATGGGAGTTCCCACGGTGGGCTGTGGTTGCCCGGTGTGCACCTCGACCGACCCGCATAACCGGCGGCTGCGGCCCTCCGTGCTGGTGCGCTGGCGTGATCCCCTTCAGCATCGAGTAGTGCTTATCGATACCGGGCCGGACTTCCGGGAACAGGCCTTGCTCAACCACCTCACCCGCGTCGATGCGGTCTTTTATACCCATGCGCATGCCGACCACATCCTGGGCCTCGACGACCTCAGGCCTCTCAGCTTTACCGCCCAGCGCGAAGGCGGCCCAATTCCCCTCTTCGCCTCGCTTGAGACCATTGCAGTGCTGAAGCGGGTGTTCGACTATACCTTTGCGGCCGACGCAACCTATCCCAACCGGGCGCGTGTCGAATTGCAGCCCCTAGCCGCGCGCAATCCGGTCCACGACGTCGAATTCATCCAGGTCCCGGTCATGCATGGTCCTATGAAGATCGCCGGCTTCCGCTTCGGAAACGCCGCCTACCTGACCGATGTCAGCGCCATCCCTGAGGCTAGTTTTTCGCTTTTGGAAGGCCTGGATCAGTTGGTGTTGCCGGCGCTGCGTCACCTGCCGCATCCCACCCACGCCACCGTCGAACAGGCTGTGGCCTGGGCCCAGCGCATCGGCGCTCGACAAACCTGGCTGACCCACATTGCCCACGAATTGGATCACGAAGTTACCAACCGCATGTTGCCGGCGGGGATCCGCCTGGCCCACGATGGGCTGAGCGTGCCCGTAATCTTATGAGCAACAGTGCAACCCCCATGATTCCCATCTACCGCTCCATCAAGGAGATCGCTGCCGGCTTCGGCCCCTCCGTGGCGGCCATCGGCAACTTCGATGGCGTGCACCTGGGCCACCGCGCGATTCTATCCGCCGTGGTCGAAGAGGCGCGGCATCTGGGCGGCCGTTCCATCGCCATCACCTTCGACCCCCACCCCGAAGTCTTTCTACGTCCCAAACAAGCCCCCAGCCTGCTCAGCCCCATGCACGAGCGGGTTAAACTGCTGGCCGCCACCGGCATTGATGCGGTGTTGGTGCTGTCCTTCGACAAGGCGCTGGCCGGACTGCCCGCCCGCGAGTTTGTCCGTCAGGTACTGGTCGGCGCCCTGGGTATCAAGGGCCTGCACGAGGGCGGCAATTTCCATTTCGGCCACGGAGCCCGCGCCGGGGTCCACCAGCTTCAGAAATTCGGCACCGAGTTCGGCTTCAGCGTCCACGTACATCCATCCGTAAAAGTGCGCGGACTCGAGGTTTCCAGCTCCGCCGTTCGGGCGCTGGTAGCCTCAGGCGACATGCGACGGGCGCGCTGGATGCTGGGCAGGCCGTTTGTCGTCCATTCCACCCCTGCTCGCGGCCGCGGCATCGGCACCCGCCTCCTGGTGCCCACCGTCAACCTGGCTCCCTACAGGGACCTGCTTCCCGCCTTCGGGGTCTACGTAACCCGCCTGACGGTGGGCGAACGGCGCTTCCAGTCCGTAACCAATGTGGGCAACCGTCCCACTTTCGGAGAAGATTCCTTTGCCGTCGAATCACACATTCTGGACTTTGAGCCGATAGACCTCAATGAGCACACTCCAATCGAGTTGGAGTTCCTGCTGCGCCTGCGCGGGGAGATGGTGTGGCCTTCGCCGGAAGCGCTGATGGGTCAGATTCTCAAAGATGTGAGCAAAGCGAAGCGGTATTTCCGGCTGGCAGACTAGCGCGCCCGCCGCGGAAACATCCGCTTGCGGGGGGAAGAAATGCCGGTGTTCCTGTTCTTCGTCGTCGGCGCCGCACTCGCGGTCAGTTCCATTGCTTCCAAGATGATGACCATAGTCGTGAATGAAAACCCTCAAGCCGGTCACAGGCTTTCCTGGTGGGGCCGCGACACCTCTGAAGTCTACATTCAATACCGCGAGCGCTATCCTCAAAGCCCCCTGCCCGTCATCGCCCGCTACAGCTTCCGCTTCTGCATGGTCATGGTCACCGTCTTCCTCGTCTACGAACTCTTCGCAGACTGAGAGCGGGCGCGGTACTGACCGGGCCATGTTCGCATCCTCACCGAATGCTCCATGGCTCATCCATGCGGGTTTTTTCCGTCGCAAGGGTGGTACGGAAAGTTTGAACCGGTTGGGGAGTAAGCGCCTTGACGGAGCCTAATCCGGCATCGCCGGTTTCACCACGGCCTGCGGCTTGATTGCCGCCGGTTGCGGAGTCAGCGCCGGCTTCACCTGCGGATGATCGGCTGGCGTCGTCGCCACTAGTTTCACCGGAGGCCTCAGCGCAGGTGCTGGAGTAGGCTTGGGTCCGGTGGCTGCGGCGGCTGCAGGCGGTTTGGGTGGGGTCACTTTGGCCACTTTGGCCGCCGGCGGCGCCGGGGCGGGTTTGGCAGGCGCGTTCGCCGCGGCTTCCAGCAGCGGAGCGCCCTTCTCATCCCCCGCGAACTGCTCGTCGTCCTTGCCGGCAATGGCCGAGCGCATCCAGGTCATCCAGATGGGCAACGCGGCCCTGGCGCCAGTCTCCTTTTCGCCAAGACTCTGGCGGCTGTCAAAACCAACCCACACGCCGCAGGTCACTGAGGGCGAAAAGCCCAGAAACCAGGCGTCGGTATAGTCGCTGGTGGTGCCCGTCTTGCCGCCCAGCGGGTGATTCAACTGGGCGGCGGCGGCGCCGGTTCCGTGCGCGGTCACGGCCCGCAGCAGTGTCATCATGGTGCGCGCGTTGGGTTGGCTGATGACCTCGTTCACCGACGGCGGATCTTCCCACAAGGCTATGCCGTCTGCGTTTGACACTTTGCGGATCAGCCGCGGCCGCACTCGCAAGCCGTCGTTGGGAAACACCGCGTATGAGGCAACCTGCTCCTGCAGCGTAATTTCGACAGCACCCAGCGCCACCGGCAAATAAGCGGGGATGTTCGAAGTCACGCCGAAGCGATGGGCCATGTCAATGACCTTGTGGATGCCCACTCGCGCGGCTAGTTTCAGCGCCGGAATATTGCGCGACTCAGCAAAGGCGTTGATCAAGGTCATCGTCCCTTTATAGTCGCCCTCGTAGTTGTGCGGCGTGTAGCTGCCAAAGCTCACCGGCCCATCCACAATCAGGTCGGTCGGCTTGGCCCCATCCTCGATCGCGGCGGTGTAGACGTACGGCTTGAAGCTGGAACCGGTCTGGCGCTCCGACTGGGTGGCTCGATTGAATTGCGACAGCGCATAGTCGCGCCCCCCCACCATGGCCAGAATGTCGCCGTTGGTGTTGTCAATGGCCAGCAGCGACCCCTGCGCGCCGGAGTCCTGCTCCAGCAACGCGCGGCGAACGCCTTCCTCCATATCCGAGTCCAGGTGGACGTAGATGAGATCCCCCGGCCTCACTAGGGCGTCGGCATAGCGCTGACCGGTCCACTTCCAGTCGTCCGGCAAAAGCACAATCTCGTTCTCGCCCACTCTGGCGCGGATCTGATTGGGCAGCACCTCCGTAACCAATGCGTGCACGTAGTCCCCCGGCCGGGTCTTCACCGCCCAGTCGGGATGCTTGTAATTCTCAAGCGTCGTCCCGGGGGTTGACAGAACGTTCTCAAGCCGCCCGGCTCCATCGTGACCCACCCAGCCATGACGTCGCTCGTAAACCGCCAGGCCGTCGGCCACGGCATGGTTGGCCACCTTTTGCAGATCCAGGTCCAGGGTGGTTTCCACCTTCAACCCCGCTTCATGGACCTGCTCGGTGCCGAAGCGCTTCTCTAGCTCGCGGCGCACCTCTTCCTGGAACCAGGGCGCCACCGACCCTTCCGGCTGGGCAATATGCAGTCCCAGGGGCGCCATCCGGGCCTGTTCGGCCTGCTGGTGATTGATTACCCCGTCGGACTCCATCTCCGACAACACCAGGTTCCTGCGGCGCAGGCACTTGTCCGGATTCAGCAGCGGCGAAAACGCCACCGGCGCCTTGGGCAACCCGGCCAGCAAGGCCGCCTCGTTCAAAGAAAGTTCCTTGGCGTGCTTTGAGAAGTAAAACTGCGAGGCAGCCTCAAAGCCGTACATGCCGTGGCCCAGATAGATCTGGTTGCCGTAAAGCGTAAAAATCTGCTGTTTGGTAAAGGTGCGCTCAATCTGGATGGCCAAGTACGCTTCCTGCAGCTTGCGGGTAGCCGTTCGTTCCGAAGAGAGAAACAGGTTGCGCGCCAGTTGCATGGTCAGGGTAGAAGCGCCCTGGGCGCGCCCGTGGTTGCGCAGGTCGTGCCACACTGCGCCTAGCACGCGGAAGATGTTCACCCCCCAGTGCGACTCGAACTTCTTGTCTTCAATGGAGATAACCGCCTCGCGCAGGACCGGCGCAAAGTCGTCGTAGCCGACAATCTCCCGCCGTTCCAGCGCGAACGACCCCACGATCCGGCCTTTCCGGTCGTAGAGATCGGTCGTGGTCGACGGCCGGTAATGCTCCAGATCGTTGATCTGAGGCAGATCTACGGAATAAACCAGGGTCAACCCGGCCAGGGAACCGGTAACGATGGCCAGCACCACCAGCAGCCCCAGCGTCGATCGCCCGGCCAGCTTGCGGCGGCGATTCAGGGGAATCGTGGCGGGGGTGGCGAACCGGTGTGCCCGGAGAGGCTCCCGCGGTTCATAGGAATTTGGAGTGGGGGCAGCCAAGCGTTTCAGGCCTCACGGCTCTTCTTTCCTCAACAAGCGGAGAAGATGCCTCAAGCCTGAGGTTAGCATTTTCAGAGCGCGACAACGATAGAAAGGTGTGGCGGCGTATCAAGGGGTGCAAGGCTGGACCGCAAGAGGGCACACAGAAACCGATTCGGGAAGGCGGTTTGGAATTTCACGGTAAACAAAATGTCCCATTTTTCAGAATTTAGGTTGCGTTCAATGAATACTTTCAACCTGGTTTGAGAATCCGGTACCCGACCACGAGGTTCGGCGCCTTCGTTCCGTGCCCCTTCCATGCGCCGCCCTTCGGGCACATGGAAGGGAAACCTCAGCAATCCAGTGAGAATCCCACATCGAAAGTGCCTGCAAACCGCGCGGAACGCCTGGCACCCGTGCGACGATCTAGGCCGCCTTGGCCTTCAGCAGTTCCAGCGCCTTGTTCAGCGGCTCGTCGCCCTTGGTCGGCGGCGCTTCCTCTTCTTCGTCGTCGACGGTCTGGCCCACCACCACATTGGGCACCACCGCTTCATCCTGGATCTTCTTGCCGTCCGCGCCTTCGTACTTGGCAACCGTCAGCAGCAGCGCGGAGCCGTCAGGCAACTCGATGGTCTTCTGCACCGACCCCTCGCCGAACGTCCGTTCCCCCACCACATCCCCACGCTTCGCGTTCTCAATGGCGTCAGCCGTCAACTCGGCGGCCCCATAAGTCCCGCGATTCACGAGGATAGCCACCGGCGCCGCGGTCAGTAAGCGGGCCGGATCGGCCGTGAAGGTCTGCAAGGGGAACTTCTGGCCCTGCAAGGTGGCCATGGTGCCTGTCTTCAGGAAGAAATTGGCCAAACGCAGCCCCTGTTCTGGATCGCCGCTGGTGCAGTCGCGCAAGTCAAGCAGAATCTTGCGGCTACCGCCCCCTGCCTTGATCTTTGCCGCGATTTCGTCCACCCGCGCCAAGGTCAGTTGTCCGGGCTTGAGATAAAGAATCGAGGCGTTCTCGTATTGCTGCTCGGCGAGTGCCGCAGGCGAAGCCAACGAACGGACCAGCGTCAGCTTGTCGGGATCGGCCTTGCGCGGTCGCACCACCGAAAGAACCACCGGCGACCCAGGCTTGCCCTCAAGCATCAGCCGGATCACGGCCAGCGAAAGCTCGCGGGTAGACTGGTCGCCGATCGACTCGATCACGTCCCCGTCCGAAAGATGCTCCCGTTCCGCCGGCGAACCGGGTTGGACGCTCACGATCGTGGCGTAACCAAAGCGTTTTGAAACGGTTAGACCAACCTGGGCCACTCCGCTCGTGGGCCGGTCCTTGTAGATCTTGTACTCGGTCGCCGTCAGGTAGCTGGAATCCGAATCCAGCGACTCCAGCAGCCCGTGCAGCGCGCCCGTGGTCACATCGTTGATGCTGGGCTCGGTCACGTAGTCGGTTTGCACCTTCTTGAGCACCTCGGCATAGACCCGCATCTGCCGGTAAGCGCCGTCCTGTTCGCCGCCCGCATGAACGCCAAAAAGGCCGAATTCGCCCAATGCAAAGCCGAAGCCCAGGGTTGCAAAAATCACCACCGAGAGCACGAAAACAAATCGCTGAAAGATTCGAGACACAGACACCACCGGGACGGCCCTTGAAGGGGAACAGGCCGCGCACTCTATAGACGAATCATAGCGCAATAAGGGATCGAGAGGCAGATTTCAAAGGCTAACGCCAACGACGCAACGCCAAGCGGCCCATCCTTTGAGAAAAGGCCGCCTCGAAGCGTCCGAGGCGGGCAACAACTCCCGCCCGGTGAAACTACTGGAGCAACTTGGTTACATCCTGCACCGATGTGTTGGCCTGGGCAAGCGCGGAAACGCCGGTCTGCATGAGGATCTGGTACTTGGACATATCGGCCGTGGCCACGGAGAAGTCCGTCGCGCTGCTGGAATTCAGCGCTCCGGTGACATTCTCCTGCTGGGTGCTGAGCACATCGCCGATCGCGCCCAGTGTATTGATCTGCGCTCCCAGAAAGCCGCCTTGCGCTGCTACATCCACGATCGCCGAGTTCACCGCCGTGAGGGTGGCTTCCGCATTAGCCTGAGTCAGCAGATTCGTCGAGCTCAGCGACTGCCCCACCGAATCGATGTAGCTGATCGTCGAGGCGCCGCCCGCCGTATTGATGTCGGTCGCAAAGGTGGCCAGAGCATTAGATTTCTGGCCGCTAGTCTGATCCCAGACCGTAAAGGTCGAGTCGCCGTAAACGCCTGTGCTGTAAGCGCTTGCGGCCGAGTAGCTCAAGTTGGCCACAGCTCCGCCGCACAGCGTACTGGAGCCTGCGGCCCCGCTATTGCCCGAAACAGCCGTCAGGTTGCTCGTGTCGATCGAAAAGGCCCCCGCCGCGCCGCCCGCCAGCGATGTGAACACCAGGCTCTGTGTGCCGTCGGCATTATCGGCCACCCCGGCGCTCACTCCAAGACTCGCATTGCTCGTGATGGCCGCGGCCAACGTCGACAGGGTGGTGTTGGCCCCGGCAGAGGTCAGCTGAAAGGTGGTCGTCGCATTGGTCGATGTGTTCTTGAAAGTCAGGGAACCGAAAAGCGAATCGCCGGTGGTGAATTCGCCCACCGTCGCCGTCGCAGGGCCATTTCCTCCCCCGCCTCCGGTGTCTCCCGTACCAACAATGTCAGTAAGGCCGGCGGAAGTCAGCGTGAAATTCCCGGCCGCACCGGCTGTAACAGACGTCAATTGCACGTTGCCCGCAGTGCCACTGGTTGGAACCCATGTTGCCTTGACCCCTCCAGGGTAGGTGCCGTTGTCATTGATGGCGTTGATCAACGACTGCACGGTCCCCTGAGTGTTTGCGGTCCCGAGGCTTCCAATGGTCACTCCGCCGGTCAGCGTGTCGGTCAAGGCTCCAAACGACCCGAGCGTGCCTGTGGCGAAAGTGGCGCCAATAGCGTCTCCGAGTTGCGACCCGTTAACATTGGTTGCCCCGCCGATGTGCAGCTCCGCCGCCCCTGCATTGCTGGTCACAGAAGCAGTGAATCCGTTCTGACCATTAATGTAGGCGGCCAGCCCATTCAGCGTGGCAGGCTGCCCGCCCATATTGTCCACGTTGATGGTCCACATGGTTCCGCTGCCAGAGGCTAGGGTAATACTGCCCGTCAACGGGTCGCTCCCCGCACTGGCGTGCAAGACGGTCAAGTCTCCTGCCCCATCGTTGGAGAACCCGTACACCGGCCCTGAGCCAACCGTTCCTGCAGTGTAGCCGACGGGCAATGAGCTGGCAGTGGTTGTTGAGACGCTCAATGCACCGAGTCCCGGTGCGGCGTCTGCCAGCCCCAGGCTTTGAGACCCATCGCTATTGGTAAGTACGGTGGCCGTCACCGAACTGTTCGCCGCCTGGATGGCCGCTGCCAGTTGCGCCAGTGTGTCGTTCCCCGGAGTGACGGTTACCGTGGCCGCAGCTGCTGCGCCTACTTGAAGCGTGATTTGCTCGCCAACCATCACGGTTGAGCCGGAACTCATCCCGCCCGCAAACAGAGTGCCGCCGGTGCTCACCAAGCCTGCATCCTGGCCCGCAACTACTGTGCCGCCGTTGATTTCGATACCGGTCTCGGTCCTCGCCGCCGCCGCCGTGACCGAATTGGTTGCCATTGCCTGGCCCACAGCCGCGTTCCCGGCCACACCTGCCGTGGAGAAACTGGCTGTCAGACCCAAACCTGCCTGGTTGATTGCGCTGATGAGGCCCTGTGCTGTATTGGCAAAGGCCGTGCCGGCCCCAACCGAAATCGTAGTGGATTGTGCGCTTCCGTTCGCCACATAGCTGACATCGACTTTGGTAGTCGCAGAACCGAAAACATCGCCAAGACCGGCATTCGTACTGGCTGTCGAAAGATTGATGAAGGCATCGCTCGGCCCTCCGGCGGTATAGCTCATCATCCCGCCCGTATCTCCCACACTAGAAGAAGACAATGTCCGGATATTCAGATTGTCGATCGACGCGCCCGTCGTCGACGAGTCGCTGGTGTAGATGTTGGTGTTGGAATTGAATACTTGCCGCTGGTTATAGGTCGTTCCCGATCCGATGTCCGTCACTTCGCCCAGGATCGATTGATACTCCTGGTTCGCTGAGGCTTGCTGTCCGGCGTCTAGCGTGCCGTTGGAGGCCTCAGCCGCCAGCGTTACCGCGCGGTTCAACAGGCTAGTGACCTGCGACAACGCGCCGCTGGCCACTTGCAAAAGCCCTATCCCTTCCTCTGCGTTGGCCTGCGACTGCGACAGCGCCTGGGTGTTCACATGCAAGCCGTCCACCAGCGAAAGCCCTGCCGGATCGTCCGCGGCCGAGTTGATCCTCGATCCCGAAGACAACTTCTGCAGCGTAGACGCAAGGCTACTGCTCGTCTTGTCGAGACCGTTCTCTGCGTAAAGTGCGGAGAGGTTATTCAGAATATTCAGCGACATACACACCGCCCAATGGCACGCGAGGGTTCCGAACCAAAGACCGCGGGCGGCGTCCCATCGCATGGTTGCGTGGACGCTCCTCGATCATGGTTCGTTCGCATCTGGAAAGTGTATCGGCACAATACAACTGTCCTTTAATCGGACACACTTTTTAATCAGGATTCTAATGTTCGGGGCAAATTCTGCTGTTTTAGGCGGCCTAATCCTCCGGCTTCCACACATACGCGCCTGCCTGCGGAAGGCCGATGTGGGCCAGGACCCGGTACACAAACTGCCGCGCCATCTCGGTGGAGTCCTGCGGACGGTTATAGAAGGCAGGGACGCAGGGAAAGATCACCGCGCCGGCCTCGGCCGCCAGCGTCATATTCCGCAGATGGATGCGGTTGAAGGGCGTTTCCCGCACGCAGAGCAGCAACGGGCGGCGTTCTTTCAGAGTCACGTCGGCAGCCCGCGACACCAACGAATTGGCCAGCCCCAGCGCAATGGCCGCCAGGGTCCCCATGGAGCACGGCAGCACAATCATTCCGTCCGATGGATGGCTGCCGCTGGCGATGGACGCGCCAATATCCGCATCGGCGTGCTGCACGATTTTCACCGGCGGCGCGCCCAGCAGATTCTCCAGGCATTGCGCGCGGCCACTGACTCCCAGTTCTTCCGCCATCACCCGCAGCGAGTTCTCTGAAGCAACAAAGTGGATGAGCGCCACTCGTTCATCGGCTTCAAGCGCACGCAGCATTTCGCGCCCAAAAATCGCGCCGGAGGCGCCGGTAAGTGCGACGGTGAGATTCATCAAGCTCCGAGCCGAAGGCCTGTGGCTGTGCTGCCCTGTGTTGCGTTTAAACACTCGCGCTGGAGGCGCAATGTTTGTTAGCCCCGCGTTTCAGCTTGGGGTCAGTGGTACCAACAGACAATCCGGCGTCCTGTAGGGACGGCGCGATCTCAAATCACCCAAAAACTATTGTTCATCGTACACGATGCCACAGTTGTGCAATAGGTGACAATACCTCTTTATAGCTGCGCTTACGGTGATGCCCTTCCTGGTTCTGGATGTATCGCTTCACGACCGCAATCTGCAAGGGGCTTACGCTGAACGCGCCGCATCCCCTCTGCCAGGAGAAACCCTTTCCCATCCGCTTGGAAGAACTTCCCTTGAGCTTTCAAACGGCTACAGCAAGGAAATAGGGTGCAGGCAAGACAAAACAGCAAATGAACGTGAATTGGCGTTCCGCCGGGCTAGCAGCCCAAATTGCCTCGCAGGCCCTTGGGGCGCCAGATACAGAGGCACAGAATGAGGTGCAAACTTCTGCCCATCACCGCCAAGACCAGCCATTTCTCTGTATCTAATAACATGGGTGCTTCCGTTTGATTTCTTTTCATAGAAAAGTTGGTCCTAAGGCTTTTCATTTCCAATTGGTTGAATATAAGGGCAATGCACCGCTGGATGAGTTCACGAATGGGAGCCCAAACGAGCAATATCTTGAGCGCGATTCAGCAGAATCGTTCGGCTTGGAGCTTCCAGCCCCGAGCCGGTTTCATACTTCCGGGCAACGAACGGATCGGGCCCGGCCATACTGTTCATCGAAGACAACCCGGAGACCAGCTTCGTTCATGCTCCGTCATTGAATGCGAGTAAGTACAATCTGTTTTTCGCGCTCAACATTCCAGAAGCGCGCGCCATGATGAGAACCTGCACTCCGGATGTGGTTTCACTGGATCGCTTCATTGACGGGCAAGATGCTCTCAGCTACATCCAGGAACTGAAAAATGGGGGCTTCAAGGGACCCATACTTGTGATCAGCGTGATCTTCACGAGTCGCTTGAGAGACGAGTTGTCAGCACGATTCTGCTGGCCGACGACGAAGTGAGAGGTTATTTGCTTGGAGATCCATTGAGCAAGTGAGGTTATAACATCGTTGAAGCGCAGAATGGCCGGGAAGCGATCAGGATGATCAGGAACCATCCTCTGAACGGGATATTTATCGATCTTGTGATGTCCGACCTGACCGGCTTCGAGATTCTTCGAGAACTAAATCCAGGCCAACTCTCAAACCAGGCACGTACCGGTACCCCAGTTATTGGCGGCATTTCAAAGCAACGAGAGCAAACTGTTTGCGCTGGAGAGCGGCGCGGATGCGTACCTGATTCAACCGGCCGATCCGGTCGTTTTGGTGGCAACGGTTAAATCTCTGGTCCGCCTGAATAGCGCGGAATCGAAGGCCAGGCTCGCGGCGCAACAATGGCAAGCCACATTCGACGCGCTCACGGAAGGCGTTGCGATCGTGGGCGCGGACGGAATTGTGCAGAGGTGTAACCGCACCATGACTTCGCTGCTGGGCAAGACTTACGGCGAGATTGAAAACGCTTCCCTAGCCGATCTGGTACATCGGTGCTTCGGCCCGGAAACCGAGATTCCAGCGGGCGCGCGATTGATTGAAGTGAAGTCGGGCAGCCGCTTTTTTCGGCTGAGTTTCGATCCCATCGCCCCGCACCAGGGTGTGCTGGAGGGGAACATCTTCATTGTGGGCGAAGCGACCAAGCAGAAGCTTGCCGAAGAGGCTCTGCTGATTAGCGAACGCCTGGCAGCGACCGGCCGGATGATGGCGCTGAACAACCGTGGGTTGGTAGAAAAGCGGCTTTGTATTCGCACCGAATGGAACGCCACGGTTCCTATCTGGGGATTTCCCGCTCAGTTGCATCAGGTTTTTTCAAATCTGATTCGAAATGCCATTGAGGCCTCGTTTCCCGAGGGAGAGATCCGAATCAGAACCTCGGACAGCAGGATTTGGCACCGCCCCGGCACGCGCGCGGTTCACGTATCGATTGCGGACAAGGGCATAGGCATTCCGCGGGAGAACCTCGGGAAAATCTTCGATGCCTTCTTTACGACAGAGGATCTGAAGCGCTCCGGGATCGGCCTGTGGCTCGGCTCAACGATCATTCACGAGCAAGGTGGCAGTCTCCGCGTCCGGAGCACGGATCGACCTTGCCGCTCGGGGACCTGTTTTTCTGATTTGCTGCCCTGCGGACCGGTGGAATAGCCATTGGAGGCGGGAACGACAGATGAGGTGGGCACCGGCGTCTTGGTAGAGTATGGGGTTGGCGGGGTTCCCTGCGATTGGCATAAGTGGCCTGAATCGAGCAAATCCCGCTGCGGGGAAAGCGAAAGCCGTGGCGGGAGGGGCTGCGTATTCGTGTAGACTGGTCACAACAATCCAATCAGGCAAGGCTCCATCTTGAATTGTCCTAAGCAAGAGCTCGTGTTGTCACTGATGAGCGGTGACGAAGCGGTTGCCATGGCCGCCATCGAGGCCGGGGTCAGACTCGGTACCGGATATCCCGGCACTCCCTCCACCGAGATCCTGGAAACCTTTGAAAAATTAGGCGGTAAAGCCCAATGGGCGCCCAACGAGAAGGTGGCGTTGGAAGTCGGTATCGGCGTCGCATTTGCCGGTGGCCGCGCCCTGGTGACCATGAAGCATGTGGGGCTGAATGTGGCCGCGGATCCCCTGTTCACGGTGGCCTATACCCGGCTGGACGGTGCCTTGGTGGTTGTTTCGGCGGACGATCCCGGCATGGCGTCGAGCCAGAACGAGCAGGACAGCCGCCGCTATGCGCTGGCTGCCGGTGTGCCGATGTTCGAGCCCTCGGACTCGCAGGAAGCCTACGAGTTCACACTCCGCGCGATCGAGCTCTCCGAGCGCTGGCAATGCCCCGTGCTGCTGCGCATGACCACGCGCGTCTGCCATTCCAAGACCATTGTCCGGCCTGGAACTCTGACCATTTCCGAACCGCGCGCGCCTCATTTCGAGCACGACTTTCCTTCCCGCGTGATGATTCCGGCTTACGCGCGCCCGGCGCATTTGCGCATGCGCAAGAGGCTCGCCGAGATCGCCGCCTGGAACGAGCAGGAGGGGCCGAACCAACTGATTGCCGCCGGGTCCTCGCTGGGCATCGTCACTTCCGGCGTTGCCTTCCAATATGTGCGCGAGATTGCGCCGGAAGCCAGCGTATTGAAGCTCGGCCTCACCTATCCGCTGCCAATCGAGCGCATGCGCGCCTTTGCCGCCAGCGTCGATCAGTGCCTGGTGGTTGAAGAGGGCGACCCATACCTGGTGGAAGCCGCGCGTACTGCGGGCATCGAGGTCGAAGGCAAGCAGGAGATGTACCGCTTCGGCGAACTGAACACCGCGCGCGTCAGCCGCATTCTGAACGACGATTGCTCGCCGGAAGCCAAGCCCGTTCCAGGCAAGCCGCCGGCACTGTGTCCGGGCTGCCCGCATCGCAGCGTCTACACCGTTCTCCGCGATCTGAACTGTCTGATCCCCGGCGACATCGGCTGCTACTCGCTTGGCGTGCTGCCGCCGTTTCAGGCCATGGACACGCTGGTATGCATGGGCTCGGGCATCGGCGTGGGCCTGGGCATGCGCCACACCCTGCCGCCCGATGAAGCCAAGCGCGTAGTGAGCGTGATCGGCGACAGCACCTTTGTGCACAGCGGCATCACCGGCCTGGTGGAGATGGTCTATAACCCGCCGGAGACCGGCCACGTGGTGCTGATTCTGGACAACGGAACCACGGCCATGACGGGGATGCAGGAGCATCCTGGTACCGGGCGCACGCTGGATCATGCCAAGACCGGCAAGGTGATCTTCGAAGATCTCGCGCGTGCGCTGGGCGTGCCCAATGTGCATGTGATCGACCCCACGCAGGACATCGAGGAATTCAAGAAACTCATTCAATCCTGTTTGGATAAAGCGGAGCTCTCCGTGGTGATTGCCCGCCGCAACTGCCTGCTGGCAAGCAGCGCGATTCGCGAGTACGAGAGGTGCAATGAGCAGCCTACCAACTAATGTGGTGATTGCCGGCCTGGGCGGCCAGGGCGTGCTGAAGGCCAGCGACATTCTGGCCGACGTTGCCTTCGGCGCCGGTCTGGACGTGAAGAAGAGCGAGTTGCACGGGATGAGCCAGCGCGGCGGATCGGTGTCGAGCGATGTGCGTTTTGGCGAGCGCGTGTTCAGCCCCATGGTGCCCGAAGGCGGCGCGGATTTTCTGGTGGTCATCGCGGCCGATCAGATTCCGGTGAATGCGGCCAGTTTGCGCGAGGGAGGCATTCTGGTCGAGCCCTCGCAAATCGACGAATCGAGCCTGCAAAACAAGAAGGGCATCAACGTGGCGCTGCTGGGCGTGTTGAGCCGTCACTTGCCGTTCTCCATCGAGGCATGGACGGGGGCGCTGAAGCGCAACCTGCCGGAAAAGCTGCATGAGGCAAACCTCGCCGCGTTTGCTCTGGGTCGCACCCAAAGGTAAGAAAAATGAATTCAGTTCTTGAAACCGGCATCACCGATTGTCATCCCGCAAGCGTTCCGGATTACATGCCGGTCTCTGCGCTTCAAGACCTGCAATTGAAGCGTCTGCAGAGCGTGGTCAAGCTGGCGTGGGATAAGGTCGAACTCTTCAGGTCGCGTATGGTTGAGCGCGGGCTTACGCCGCAGAGAATTCGCTCGCTCGAAGACATCGCCTTGCTGCCTTTTACCGTGAAGAGCGATCTGCGGGACACTTACCCGTTCGGACTGTTTGCACGGCCCATGAAAGACATTGTGCGTCTGCACGCATCCAGCGGAACCACGGGCAAACCCATCGTCGTGGCCTACACGAAAGAGGATGTGGACGTGTGGACCTCGGTGCTGGTGCGGTGTTTCGCCGGCTGCGGGTTGCATCGCGGAGACGTGATGCAGATTGCCTACGGGTACGGCCTGTTCACCGGCGGACTGGGCGCGCACTATGGCGCCGAAGGCCTGGGGGCGACGGTGGTTCCGACCTCCGGAGGCCAGGCCGACCGCCAGATCATGCTGATGAAGGACTTCGGCGTGACGGCGATGTGTTGCACGCCAACTTATTTTCTGCACCTGATCGACCGCGCCGCCGAGCTTGGCGTGGACATGAAACAACTGCCGCTGCGCGCGGGCGTGTTCGGGGCCGAGCCGTGGACCGAATCGATGCGCAAGCACATTGAAGAGAGGACCAATATCGAGGCGTTCGATATCTATGGGCTCTCGGAGATTATCGGGCCGGGCGTTGGCTGCGAATGCCGTCAGCATCGAGGCATGCACATTTTCGAGGATCACTTCTATCCGGAGATTGTGGATCCGGAGACCGGAGCGCCGCTGCCCGATGGCTGCGAAGGCGAACTGGTGCTGACCACGCTGAGCAAGCAGGCCATGCCGATGATTCGCTACCGCACGCGCGACATCACGACGATCTTGCCGGACCAGTGCGAGTGCGGGCGCACGCTGCGGCGCATTGCCCGCATCGGCCGGCGGAGCGACGACATGCTGATCATTCGCGGCGTGAATGTGTTTCCATCGCAAGTGGAAACCGCGTTGCTGCAGATTGAGGGTACGCTGCCGCATTACCAGATCCTGCTCACCCGCGACTCGGGGCTTGATCAGATGGAAGTGAAGGTCGAAGTCACGCCGCAGATGTTTACGGACAAGATCTGTGCGCTGCAGGAGCTGCAAACAAAGATCCAGGCCTCGCTCGATCGCATTCTGGGAATTCGCGTGCGCGTTGCGCTGGTTGAGGCCCACTCCATTGAACGCAGCGAAGGCAAAGCAAAACGCGTCATCGACAGGCGGACCTCATGAAGATTCAGCAGATATCGTTGTTTGTCGAAAACAAGCCGGGTCACATCTCCGCGCCCGCGCGGCTGCTGGCGCAGGAAGGCGTCGATATCCGCGCCTTGTATCTGGCCGACACGCAGCAATACGGCATTGTGCGCATGGTTGTGTCGGATTGGCGGAAGGCTGCCGCAGTTTTGGAAGCGCATGAATTTGTGGTGAAGCTGACCGAGGTTCTGGCGGTCGAAGTGCCGGACCATCCCGGTGGATTGGCCGATGTGCTGGGAGCGCTGGATGCAACCGGCATCAACATCGAGTACATGTATGCCTTTCCGTACCTGCGAGGAGCGCAGGCGGTGCTCATCTTCCGATTCAACGATCTGGACGCGGCGATTGCAAGGTTGCAAGCGGCGGGGATCAATCTCCTGGGGAGCGATGAGCTGTTGAAGTAGAAATTCATCTTGTCAAAGGCAATGAACTGATCACACGGTCTAGGTGCTATCTGAGAGGAAAGGCCATGAAAGGTGCCGCTATTTCACTCATTCTGCTACCCACCCTACTACTTTCGGTGGGCTGTTCCAGCAAGTTGAGTCGTCGCCAAGCGGAACGCCAGATTGACGCAATGATGAAGCCGCACCCTGTGGGGCAGCAGAAAAAGGTTATGTCGCCTGGAGGCGTTCCCGGTTTTTACATTGATGAAACGAAAGATGTAATGCCTTCCTCGTTTCTTCTCGATACGCATAAGGAATACGGCGATTTGGTCTCCAGTTCTCTGCATAAGTCTCGTTCTAGCGATGATAACCTTCTATATGCTCTTAACGATTTGGGGTATGTAAACGTTCAAGAGGAAGGTCCAAAGACAGTATTTGTTTATGGAACGCCACTGAGCTACGCTCATTCTCGTTCCGTGCGCCTGACAGAGAAAGTTGGGGCACCAAAAGGCACGGGATACTCGCAGGAGTACGCTTCCGGCTTTAGCTGCTATCCTCCGCCAAACTTTACGCAGTGCAGCATACCCCCACTTATAGAGATGGGTCACGATTACAAAATAACGGGTATCGTGCAAGATGACACACACGCAAAGGTCAACATCCTCATCCCCTGGAAGTTGACCGCTCTTGGATTGGCACTGCAGCCCTATGCGAAATCTATCGAAGTGAGCGAAAACAAACTGGATGCAGGAAAATCAGATTACTACGACTATCCGGCGCTGTATGCATGGGAGCATCTCTTGAATTCCCATACTGGGGCTGGGAACGGCCCTGCCACGATCCTGTTTCAGAAGTTTGATGACGGCTGGCGGATAGTCGATGAAAACGGAAAGAGCGAAAAGGACTTCAATTGAGCTGGTTGGCGGATGGGCCTGGTCTGACATTCCCCAAAAGAGTGGGTGCCCCAGGTGCCTCGCTTTTGGGCACCTGGGAATGTATGGACTCCGGCAGACCCACTCTTCGTTCTCCCTCAACATCTGTCGGGTTTGGCAGGATCCCCCTGCTGGTCAATCGGCCACCGGAATATCTGCGATACGCGGAGAAGGACGGTCTAGGTCTGAGTCTTCCCAGGTCCCCAAATGCGAGGGACCTGGGGCGCCCATCGTAGGTTTGGAACCAGTAGAAATGCCTGCAGAGTATGGTTTGGATGGGGTGAACTAGCATCGAGTGATGCATTTCTTTCACCCATCCGATTCTGAGAGAATGAACAATAACCCAGCGTTCCAAACAGGATATCGACTATGCCCGTATCGAAGACCATCGCCCGACAGCTTGAAAATGCATCCTGGATCCGCCGCATGTTTGAAGAAGGCGTGCGCCTGAAGCGCGAGCGCGGTCCCGATGCGGTCTTCGATTTTTCGCTCGGCAATCCCGATGTCGAGCCGCCCACCGCTGTCTTGAATGCGTTGCAGCGCATCGTGGCCGCCAAGCGTCCCGGCTCGCATGGCTACATGCCCAATCCGGGGTACGTCGAAGTGCGCGAGGCGGTGGCCAAAAAGCTGCGCAAAGAGACCGGGCTGAGTTATGCGGGCGAGGACATCTTCATGACTGTGGGCTCGGCGGGCGCCTGCAACGTGATCCTGAAATCGATTCTCGATCCGGGCGACGAAGTCGTCGTGCTGATGCCCTGTTTTTCCGAGTACCAGTTTTATATCGCCAATCACGGCGGGTGCATGGTTCCGGTGGAAACCGACGCGGCCTTCCTGCCCGACGTGGGGCTTATTGAAGCGGCCATCACGCCGCGCACCCGCGCCATTATTCTCAACACCCCCAACAATCCAACCGGGCGGGTTTACCCGGAAAATATTCTGCGCGATTTACAGAATGTGTTGTCGCGCGCCGGCCAAGCCATCACCGTGATCAGCGACGAGCCTTACAAGGCGTTCGTCTTCGACGGAAAGAAGCAGCCCGAAGTGGCCTCGTTCGTGGCGCAGACGGCCATCTGCAATTCGTGGTCTAAATCGCTGGGCTTGCCGGGCGAGCGCATCGGCTACCTGGCGCTGTCTCCGCAGCTTGAGGGTGTCGCGAACCTGCGCCGCGCCTGCGCCTTCAGCAATCGCATTCTGGGCTTCATCAACGCGCCCGCGATCTGGCAATGGGTGATGCTGGAAGCGGCCGAGCAGACCATTGACGCCGCGCCCTACGAGAACAAGCGGAATGTGCTGTGCGACGCGCTGAAAGAAATCGGGTACGAGGTGAGGCGGCCGGAGGGGGCGTTCTACATCTTCCAGAAAACTCCCATCGCCGACGACATTGCGTTTACGCGGAGGCTTGCCGAGGAGGGCGTTCTGGCTGTTCCCGGCACCGGCTTTGGGCGGTCGGGCTACATTCGCCTGTCGCTGACGATACCGCTGGAGAAGATCCAGAAATCGCTCCGCGGATTCCGGCGGGCGTTTCTGTCTCCGGAGCCGAAGAAGCTCTGAGATTGGGTGGGAGATCAAGTAGCTGGGGCGACCCGCGAGGAGCAACAGTTTTGAAAGGGCATGGCTTTAGCCGTGCCGATTGCGAGGTTCCAAGAGCTCCGGCTTTAGCCGCGGAGGGATGCTTTTCTGGTGATTTCAAGCCTTGCCTCAGGGGCTAAAGCCCAGAGTTTTCTAGCCGGTTTTTCGGCACGACTGAAGTCGTGCCCCTTCAAAACCCAATTACGCTGTTTTCCGGACATCACGCGACTGAGGCGGCTCTGAGATTGACAGGCAGGCGTGCTTCCGTCGATACTGCGGTTCATGCGGAACTCAAGCGAAACCGGCAGCGAGGGTCAGGACATGTGCATGTGTATGCCCATGTTTTGTGGACCCATGCGGGGTGCTCTTGAGTCGCGAATGCGGTAAACGCAACCGATCTTGAAAGCACGCGGCCCGGGTCCAACGAATGGATTCGGGCCGTTCTGCTTCCGGATGCGGCCCGGATCGATCCCTGAGCTGCTTCCAGCCATCTGCCAACCTCAAAGAGCCAAGGAGCCCCAATGTCCGAGTCGAAGACCTACCAGCTTGCCACCCTTGCCGTACATGCCGGTCAAACCCCCGATCCCACGACCGGGGCCTGCGCGGTGCCGATCTACCAGACCGCATCCTACGTGTTTCAGGACGCCGATCATGCCGGGCGGCTGTTCGGCCTGAAGGAGTTCGGCAACATCTACACCCGCATCATGAACCCCACGAACGATGTGTTCGAGAAGCGGGTAGCGGCGCTGGAAGGCGGCGTTGCGGGCCTGGCCACGGCCTCGGGCATGGCCGCGGAGACGCTGGCTCTGACCACCCTGGCTTCGGCCGGAGACGAGATCGTGTCGGCTACTTCGCTTTACGGAGGCACCTACACGCTGTTCCGCTACACCTTTGCGCGGCTGGGCATCACGGTGCGTTTTGTGGATGCGGACGACTTCGACGGGCTGCGCGCCGCCATCAACGACAAGACCCGCGCCATCTACGCCGAGACGTTGGGCAACCCCAAGCTGGACGTGGTGGACATTGAGAAATTCGCCGCCATTGCCCACGAGCACGGACTGCCCCTGGTGATCGACAACACGGCTGCCTCGGCGGCGCTGGTGCGGCCCATCGAGTGGGGCGCGGATATCGTGATTAACTCGGCCACCAAGTTTCTGGGCGGGCATGGCACCACCATCGCCGGAGTGATTGTGGACGCCGGCAAGTTCGACTGGGCGGCCTCGGGTCGTTTTGGCAACTTCACGGAGCCCGATCCGAGCTATCACGGGCTTTCGTATACCGCGGCCTTCGGGCCGCTGGCCTTCATTCTGAAGGCGCGGGTGCAAGGGCTGCGCGACACCGGGGCGGCCTTGTCGCCCTTCAGCGCTTTCCAACTGCTGCAGGGAATCGAGACGCTGCATCTGCGCCTGGCGCGGCACAGCGAGAACGCGTTGGCCGTGGCCGAGCATCTGGCACAGCATCCCGGCGTGGAATGGGTCAACTATCCCGGCTTGAAGAGCAGCGCTTACTACGAGCGGGCGCTGAAGTATTTGCCCAACGGCCGCGGCGGCTTGCTCACCTTCGGGATCAAGGGCGGCTACGAGGCGGGCAAGAAGTTCATCGATACCCTGGAGCTGTTCTCGCTGCTGGCCAACATCGGCGACGCCAAGTCTCTGGTGATTCACCCGGCTTCCACCACCCATCAGCAGCTTTCCGACGAGGAGCAGGCCAACGCCGGCGTGACTCCGGAACTCGTTCGGCTTAGCGTGGGCATTGAGGACATCCGCGATATTCTTGCCGATCTCGACCAGGCGATCGAGAAGGCCAACGGCCACGCATTCGAACCCGCAACCGAAACAGCAACCCTGGCTGCACGATAGCCGGCCGGTGCTGCACAATAAGTGAGATGACCCAAAGCCCGACAGGGAGTGAAAACGCGGGAACCGGAGCGCGCGTGCCGGTTCCCACGTACGAGGGCGACTATGTGCTCGATGAGCCCCTGTCGCTGGATTGCGGTCGCGCCTTAACCGGCGTGACCTTGCATTACGCTGTGTACGGGCGGCTCAACGCGGCCCGAGACAACGCGGTGTTGGTTTGTCATGCCTTGACCGGTTCTGCTCTGGTGGGTTCCTGGTGGCCCGAGATCTTTGCGCCTGGAGCGGTGCTGTCGCTGGAACACGACTTCGTGATCTGTGTGAACCTGCTGGGATCTTGTTACGGGTCTACGGGGCCGGGCTCGGTGGACCCGGAGACCGGCAAAATCTACGGCCCCAACTTCCCGCTGATTTCCATCCGTGACAACGTTCGAGCGCAGGCGCGCTTGATGGATTCCATGCGCATCCGCAAGCTGCGCCTGGTGCTGGGCGGCTCGTTGGGCGGCATGCAGGTGCTGGATTGGTGCATCCACGATCCCGAGCGCGTGGCGCGGGCGCTGATTATCGCCGTCACGCCGCTTTCGGCCATGGGGCTGGCCCTGAATCACCTGCAGCGGAAGGCCATCCAGCACGACCCGGAGTGGGCCGGCGGCAACTATCTGCCGCAGCGGCCGCCGCGCCACGGTCTCTCGCTGGCCCGGCAGATCGCCATGCTCAGCTACAAGTCCGCGATTCTGTTCGACGAGCGGTTCGGCCGCAATCCCAACCGGAGCGGCGAAGATCCTCTGGACCTGGACCCCACCGGAGGCGGCTTGATCGGCGGCCGCTACGACATTGCCGGGTACCTGGATCACCAGGGCGACCGGTTCATTGACCGTTTCGACGCCAATTCGTACCTGGCGATTCTGCGCACCATGGACACCTGGGACCCGCTGCACGGCAACGGGTCGGCGGCAGAGACCTTCGGCTGCATACGGGCGCGGATCAGTTTTGTGGGCATCAGTTCGGACTGGCTGTTTCCTCCGGCCGATGTGAAGCTGTTCGCCGAGACCATTCGCGCGGCCGGCGTGGAGGCCGACTATCGCGAGATGGTGAGCGCGCACGGACACGATGCCTTTCTAGCCGAACAGGTAGAGCTGGTGCGCCTGTTGCAGTGATTGAGGACCAGCTACCGGACATTTGTCTGCAGGACCAGCCTGGGGAACAATTTTGCCTGGTGCGGTGTCTAAGCCGATATGCGATGAAGTGTTAGGCAATCCAGACGGCGGGAGCCTAATATGTTCTTGCAGGCCTTTTTCCCGTGAGAATTGACTTTCTTCCCCCATCCAGCCTATCGGGGGGGAGCGAGTTTTCACTCTCGAGAGGGTTTTGGAAGTGGTTGGACTCGAGTTTCTGTTATTTCCTGTACAACTTGGCTTGTCACGGAGGGCAGGGCTTTCTATAATCCTTCCATTACCGCAATGGGAACCGTGGTACCGTTTAACCGTCGCCTCGGTTTGCAACCGGTCTCTGGACCGGTGGCTTTTTCCGCGGGCGAGTTCATGAATATTGATCTCCATTTTGGCAATCTCCAGGAGCACTGAATGAAGAAGTTAGTCTTAGCGTCTGTGATGGCACTGGCGAGCATCAGCCTCGTTCAGACGCCTATGCTGCGAGCACAGGATTCGGATTCGATCACCATCAAGGACATGACCGAATACAACTCCTACCAAATTGCAAACTCACAAACCGACCCGAAGTCGAAGGCAACGGCGCTGGAAAACTTCCTCACCACCTATCCGCAGAGCGTTGTCAAGAAGGCCGTCCTTGACACTTTGCTGGATACCTACCAAGGGCTCGGCGACCAGGACAAGACTCTCAGTGCCGCCAGCCGCCTGCTGCAAATGGACCCGACCAACCTCAAAGCCATCCTTTATTCAGTCGTGATCAAGAAGACCCAGTGCGGCAAGACCAGCGACGCTCAGACCTGCGACGATGGCGCCATTCTGGCTCAGAAGGGCCTGGCTGCCACCAAGCCGGCCAAAATGTCTGACGATGACTGGAAGAAGATGACCAGTGCGGCGAATCCCATCTTCCACTCTGCCATTGCATGGGACGATGCTGTTTCCAAGAAGGACTTCGCCGCCGCCGTAGCCGAATGGCGTGCCGAACTGATGCTCTACACCGACGACCAGTCCAAGACACAGGGCTTGTTTGACACCCTGCAACTGGCTCAGGCCTATGTGCAGCCCAGCGCCGCCAAGGACCTGCCCAAGGCTTGCTACTTTTTCGCCCGCGTTTGGGACTTTGCCCCGGCAAACTTCAAGGCCCAGATCGAGCCCAAGCTGGAGTATTACTACAAGAAGTTCCACGGCGGTCTCGACGGCCTGGATGACTTGAAAGCCAAGGCTGCCCTCACCACCTTCCCGGGCGGGGACTTTGCCATCACCAAGGCCAAGACTCCGGCCGAGCAGATCCACGACCTGATTGCCTCCACGCCTGACCTGAATGCCCTGGCCCTGGCCGACAAGGAAACCGTGCTGGCCCTTGGTAGCAAGGATGACGCCGACAAGCTCTGGGTTCTGCTGAAGGACAAGGAGACTCTTGTCCCCGGAATCGTGATTGAAGCTACTGCTTCGGTGATCAAGGTTGCGGTTACTCAGGATGCCAAGGATGCCAAGACGCCTGACTTCATCGTGAATCTGAAGAAGCCGTTGGCCGACAAGGACATTCCGGCTGTGGGATTCGCATTCGGAACCAAGGCCCCTGAAGCCATGCTGGCGGGCACTTACGATGCTTACACGCAGATTCCTGCCACAGACACCGTCACGCAGTCCGCGCAAATCGTGCTTCGCGACGGCGAAGTCATTCCCGAAGTGAAGAAGAAGGCGGTTCCGGCCCACAAGCCGGCGGCCGGCCACCACAAGGCAGCTGAATAATCCTCAGCTCAAGAAGCTGGTTGATTCTTTGGCTGCAAGCTGTCAGCTCCTGGATCATGAGGGCAACCTGTCTCAGGTTGCCCTTTTGTTTCATGGCAGGTACTCTAAGGGCAATATGGAACTGCAGAGAATCCTGCTTACCGGCCTGGTTTTGGCGTTTACCGCGATCGCCTCCGCTCCCTTGGCGGCCCACGCGGAAGACGCAAAACCCGTGAACTCGATTCAGCTTCGCGCCATGGACCAGATGAGCCCGGCCGATCAGGAACTGGTGGATCGGGACAAGTCTTCCATCGCCCAAGGTGCGAGGTTCCTGGAATTCGACATCGAAGCGGGCCTCTGGAAGTACGATCGACTGGTTTGCCCGGCGCTGCCCAATCATCTGCTGCTGCGGTTTACCAACGACAACGGCAGGGGCGACGTCAGCGTGTTCACTGCCTCGCTTTCCAGGGCTGTGGCTGGCCAAGTTACAATCATTCCCATCGAGCGACGTGGGTACGCACTGCTGCAGCCTGCCTCGTCTAACCCCCTAACCATTGCAAAATTCAATAGCATTCTGGCTGAAGAACATGGCAACAAGGCTCTCGACCTGGTAGCGGAAGGCCTGTGCTACGCCGTGTTGGCTGGCGGCCATCCTTTGGCTGCTTCACTGCCACAGACGGAGTCCGGCCCGCAAACTCCAACCCCGGATGACACCGTGGTCCATTTTGCGGACATCGGATCGCTTCCCAAACCAATGCAATGGGACGTGACTTTCGACCGCAATGGCCGCGTGCTCACGGGTGCAATGGACGTTCCAGGGCCTGTCGGGATTCGCGCGGTTCCAGCCTCCCCCGAGAAGAGCGGCAAGCCGGTTCCGGACAACCCGGCGGCCACGTCCCAGGGCAGGCCCGTCCCTGAGACGCAGCTGACTTCGCGCCCAGTTCCAGCCAATTAAGGGCATCCAGACAACGGTCCAAACGCAGGCCCTTCGGCATGCTCTAAGCCAAGTTGGTTTGTTTGCTTTTCTATCAGGCCTTAGTTTGTTCAGTCGTGCTGCAAGCGTCCTGGAATGAGAGGGAATTTACAGGCTGCGGAAATGGGTGTGTCTTTTGAGGAAGAGCCCCAAAAAGCATCCCTCAGAGGGTAAAGCCCCACTCATTAAGGGCAGTGGTGGACCGGCTGAAGTCCTGCCCATTGATACAATGCCTCCCGAAGGAGTTTTTCGCAGACTCCTTAGCTCCTGAGGCTTGCTTTTCGACCCTCCGGATTTGCTCCTGAAGAAATAAACGAAACGATCGCGACCGGGCAGGCGAAGTGACATTCGACGACCGTGTTCGGTGAAGGCTCGTGGAACCAAGCCCCCTGCCGCCGCGTATACCTTTCCAACCGCCTGTCTCCGGCGTCCAAACACTATGCAGAATTTCTCGGACACTCTCGGTCAGGTCTTCCGCGCCATCATGGCCAACAAGCTGCGCACCTTCTTGACCATGTTCGGAATCGCCTGGGGTGTCGGTTCTCTGTTGGTGCTGGTGGGCCTGGGAGAAGGCTTTCGTTCCGGTCAGCACAAGCAGCTATCCACCTTCGGCAACGATGTGGTGATGATGTGGAACGGCACCATCCCGGCGCTCGCCAACCAGCACACCGGGATGCGCCCCTACCAGTTCACTCTTGGCGACGAGGCGGCTTTGCGGCGGTTGCCGGAGTTGCGCGCGGTTACGGCATTTCTGAGCCGCAACGATCTCTATGAGGTCAGCGCGTACGCCAATACCTCCGGACAGGTGATGGGCGTAGAACCGAATTACTCTACTGTTCGCTTTGTGCCCATTGCCGACGGCCGTTTTATTGACGATGCCGACCTGGCGCAGCGCCGCCGCGTCGTTGTTCTGGGTTACAAGGCCGGTCAATTGCTGTTTCCCGGCCGGCCCATGCTGGGCGAAACCATCACCATCAACGACGTCGCGTTTCTTGTAGTCGGCCGCGTGCAATCCATCAGCCGGGGCAACAACGACGGCGACAATCAGAAGGTCTACATCCCCCTCACCATCATGCAGGAACTGTTCGCCATGAAGGGCGACAACGTGGCCCGTGATGCCCTCAGTTCCATCCAGTACCAGCCCACCGTCCACGGCGACACCACCTGGGCTGTTCCGGCCGTGCATCGCGTTATTGCCGAGCGTCACGGATTCGATCCCTCGTTAACCGATGCATTCCAGGAGTGGGACACGATCCAGGAAGAGCACATGATTGGCGCCATCTTCAACGCCATGGACATCTTTCTGGGCGGCGTCGGCATCGTCACCCTGGCCCTGGGCGCGGTGGGCATCATCAACATCATGCTGGTCTCGGTCACCGAGCGCACCCGCGAGATCGGCCTGCTCAAAGCCATTGGAGCCACCAAGAGCAGCATCCTGGCACAGTTTTTCTGGGAAGGTCTGCTGCTGACTGCAGTCAGCGGCATCATTGGCATTGCTGTTTCTGCGGGAGGCATGTGGGTGCTGCAGGGCGCACTCACCGGCAAGGTGCCCGGCTTCGACCCGCCGCGTCTCGTACCCTGGTCGGCCGCGCTGGCCCTGGGATCGCTGGTACTTTGTGGTGTAGTTGCCGGCCTCTATCCCGCCAGCAAGGCCGCAGCCTTGGATCCCATCGAAGCGTTGCGGAGAGAGTAGGAAAGACAGCTTCTAGCTTTTAGCTGCTAGCGGTCAGCGGTTGGGGAAGACATGCTGTCTTGGCTTGCTACGAACGCAAGGGGCGGCGCTGCAGGAGCTAAATGCTGAAAGCTGAAAGCTAAAAGCTTGTATTGAGAACTTAGGAGCAGCAATCATGTTGAAAGACATTCTGGCCCAGGCCTGGGAAGCGATGATCTACAATCGCCGCCGCACCGCCATCACCATGATCGGCATGGCCTGGGGCATCGCCACCGTCGTGCTGCTGGTGGCCTATGGCGCCGGGTTCAGCAACGCCATTGAGAACATCTTCTCCAAGTTCGGCACCAACACCATCATCTTCTGGGGCGGCCGAACCAGTGAGCAGGCCGGCGGCGACAAGGCCGGCGCCAAGGTGCAATTCACCCTTGAAGACGTTGATCGCGTCTCCAATAGCGTACAGGGCATCCTGCACATTTCGCCGATGTCGTCAAAGACCGTGAATGTGCAGAACGACCTACATACCTACAGCTGGAGTGTGAATGGCGTTCGTCCCGTCTATCAGGAGATATGGAAACTGAATCTGGAGCAGGGGCGCTTCTTCGATGGCGCTGAAGACCAGCAACGCGCCCACGTTTGCATCCTTGGATCGGAAAACAAAGTCAAGCTTTTTTCCGGCGGCTGGGCTCTCGGCGAGACCATCCGCCTTAATGGCGAAGCTTTCACCGTCATCGGCGTCATGAAGCCCAAGATGCAGGAAGGCGACAACGACGACAGTAACCGCAATATCTATATCCCCTTCGACACGAGCAGCGACTTTATCAATACCCACTACCTTGACAGTGTATGGCTCGACTACAGTGGCGACCACGAGATGGTCGAGAAATCGCTGCGCGAGACCATGGCTGCCGCCCATCATTTCCGCCCCTCCGACCATCGCGCCATGGGCGTCGCTAACCTCATGTCCCAAGTCATCGTGTTTCGCATGTTGTCGATTGCGCTTTCAATTCTGCTGACCTTGGTGGGAGCATTGACTCTGGGCATTGCCGGAATTGGCCTCATGAACATTATGCTGGTAGCGGTGCAGCAGCGGACTCGCGAAATCGGAATTGAGAAGGCCCTGGGCGCGCGCCGGCATCACATCCTCGTTCAGTTTCTCGCTGAAGCCATGGCCATCACCGGCGTCGGGGGCATCTGCGGCATCGGGCTGGCTTACTTGGTTTCGGCAGCCGTGGGGCGCATCACCTTTTACAGCGCCTTGGCCAAAAATGCCGAGAGTGCCGACATCCGGCTTATCATCTCGCCCACGTCGGTTATTGTGGCGACGGTTATTCTAGCCCTGACCGGTCTGATCAGCGGCATGATTCCTGCCATTCGCGCCGCCAATCTCGACCCCATCGAGGCGCTGCGCTACGAGTAGCCAACTGTGCCGGGCAGATGATTATGTCTTCACACGCGAAGATGGGACGCCTGCGCGAGATTTTCGATGCTCTTGGGCGAACGTTTGTTGTATTGCACTCCTGGGAGACCTCTATTGCCCGGATTGCAAAACGGCTGTAGGGCTCAAGGGGAACTGCCCGAATTGTTCCCGTCAGTGGAATCAGAATAACCTGAAGTACAAGGGGCAAATCTTCCACGATCTGCGTCGCACGGCTGTTCGCAACATGGTTCGTGCTGGCGTTCCCGAGCGTGTGGCCATGAGGATCTCAGGACACAATGCGCGAGCTGTGTTTGAGCGTTACAACATCTTAAGTGAGCGCGATCTTGGGGCGGCAGCTTCGCAAATGTCCCAGGCACGCGCAAAGTTTGCAGCATCAGTCCCAGAGGCTTTGAGACACAACTCGGGACACACCGAGTTCGAACAGGTAGAGAAGCTAAACGAGAACATTATGTAAGTTGTTGATTCTATGGTGCCGGGAGGGGGGGTCGAACCTTAGTCGGGTATTCAAAACACGTAAGTTACTGATTCCAGAATCGCCAGAATCGCTCAAATCGCCAGAAACGACATCTTCAGGCACAATCTGGGCACAAAATGTGGAGAGGGAAGCCGCCGGGGCGACCTCTCATCATGCGTGGCTTCCCGTACGATTCGGATGCTGCGGCAGCCGTGGGAGAGGTTTTGCGGACCTTTGAGTTGAAGGTGCGAAAGCCAGTATTTATGCAGGTCCTGCGTCATCCGCCCGTCATTCGGTCCGACTTTGGTCCGACCCCTGTTTTGCAAGGAGTCGGCAACGCACAGCTACGATAGGCAAGCAAGAGAAAGTCAACGAGGAGGAACTGACCGGTTTCCTGCCCAAGAATGGGCAGAAAATTCCCCGTGGCTACTCGACCATGGATAAAGATTGTCGCCTGTTAACCAACGCAGTTTGAGGTGTTTATGAGAACTCAATAGGGACCTTATTATTGCGAAACCGTAGTAGTATCGCATTTCGGAAAAGAAACACAGAGGTGATCCAATGCGAATTGTTGCCGTCTCCGACACACACGGTCTCCACAGCCGGATAGAGACCCTCCCCGAGGGCGACGTCCTGGTTCATGCCGGTGACCTGATGAATTCAGGGCTTGATCCGGAAGACATCTGGTCCTTCAACCGCTGGTAGGGATTGCAGCCGTTCCAGCACCGCATCGTGTGCGCAGGGAATCACGATCGTCATTTTCAAAGGGCCCCAGAGCATGCCCGCTCCATGCTGACGAATGCTACTTACTTAGAGAACGCCGGTACAGTCATTTCCGGCGTGTCTTTTTGGGGCTCACCGTTCACTCCTGAATTTCTGAACTGGGCGTTTATGTATCCACGCGGCTCGGGAGCCGAGCGCTATTGGAATCAGATACCCGATGGACTCGATGTCCTCATCACCCACGGGCCTCCATTCGGGATTCTTGACCAGGTTGCGCCGGACGGCGACCATCTTGGATGCGAGGAACTGCTGAGGGCCGTGGAGGAGAAGAAGCCCAAGGTGCATATCTTTGGCCACATCCATGGCGGCGCTGGGACATTCGACAATGGCGTGACCCGCTTCGTAAATGCGGCGTTTCTAAATGAGCGTTACAAGCCCCTCGAACCAGCAGGACTTGTACGCGTGATTGATCTATAGCCGCCTGAAGCACTGCTTAGAGTCTGGCGCCGGGACTCGTTCACGACGACGTTCAGCATACCAGAGGCACCGCAACCTCAATTGGCTCGATCCGGATTTTTGAAGGGATGAGGGAATGTCCAAAAAGACGAGACTGTATATCGACATCGACGACACAATCCTCGCACATGCCTTGCCAGGAGCGGGATTCGACCTGCGTCCCGGTGTGATGACGCAACTGGCTCTGTTGGGAAAAATGTTCAACTGTTGCTGGCTCACCACCTGGCCTTACAGCGAACCGAGACATCCGAAGTCGCGGGAGGCCCAGATGTCCAGCGTCGCATTGATGCGGTGCTTGTATGGCACCGAGATCAATGCCTCATTCAGCTACGCCGAGTGGAATCGGAATCACCCGCAGCGTAAGGCCGGTTTCGTCCTGCGTGAGGGCGCGCCGGAGGACTGGTACTGGCTTGAAGATCCACTCTCCGATGTGGAGCGTGAGGCGCTGATCGCAGCCGGAAAGATGGACCGCTATATTGCTGTGGAGCCGAATGGCCCGTGGGGGTTTTTGGACGCGGTCCATGACCTTCTCCGGCGCACCGGGAAGTCGTCGACCGAGATCAAGCGTGTCGGTGGTCGGCCAGAGTGGTTTGATCGGACGACAATTTCAGTTTCTTAGGCAGCGCCGCTGCTACCAATAAGATTCGGCAACCACCCACGCGCCTGCCAACAGCGCCGCGTTCAGGATGGTCTCACTCCACTGGAACGGGTCTTTGGAGCCCGCAGCCACGATAGGTATCCACACCACGAACAGGAACAGTGCGAGTTGAAAGACAGAGAGCGCGACGGCCAGCCGGGCCCAGAATCCAATGAGGGTCGCAATGCCCGCTGCAATGAAGGCACAGCCTGTGAAATACGCCCAGAAGAGGGGCCCCGGCAACCAATGGGGGATAAGCGACACCGTGTCTTTCACGTCGACGAAGTGGGCTACGCCGAAAAAGATCAAGCAGAGGCCGTAGAGCACGCGCGCGATGCGCAGGCCGTCGTTGCTGCTGACAAATCCGAGGTGCTTACTGGTCGCCGGTCGATGAGGTTGAGGATATGGCGGAGGCCGAAACTCTGGCCGTCTCCCTGTTTGAAGACGACCCAGGGCACAAATTCTTTGTGTCGGGACCGCGCAAAATCTTCGCATATTTGGTGTCCTTCGGCCCCAGCCCCGCAGAGTTGGTGGCGTGGATGTCAAATCCGGATGTGATCGACAAGAAAGTCCAAGGCACCGAGATGGAAGAGCTGATCGATCCCCATGCACCGGCCCAACGGAGCGGCGTGCTCAGCTCACTTGGCATGGTGGCGAACGCATTGCGCTACCTGCCTCCAATCGAAAAGACAAAGACACGATGGACAGCGCGAGAATGGACAGAAGAGCGTAAGGGATGGATCTTCATCACAAGTTTCTCGACGAATTTGGAAGCTATGCGGCCTTTGATCTCCGTGTGGTTCGATCTGATGGTTCTGCGCCTCTTGAACAAACCGAAGCCGCATCATCATCCGAGTTGGTTTGTGATTGACGAGCTAGCTGACCTACAGAGACTTCCTTCCTTGCATAAGGCGCTAACCCAGAGCCGGAAGTGGGGCAATCCCATTGTTCTTGGCTTTCAAAATCCCTCTCAGATAGAGGCCAATTACGGTCGGCTCGCCAGCTCCATGATCTCGCAGCCGGGGTCCAAAATGTACTTCCGCGTCTCCGATCCACCCTAGGCAAAATGGGTCAGCGACGCCATTGGCGAGGTCGAGATTGAGCGGCTCAAGGAAACTCATTTCGATGGCACACGCACCGGGAAGAACTTAACGCTGGACCGGCAGATTGAACCACTGGTAATGGCCTCAGAGATAGAGGGTCTGCCCGATCTGCACGGCTATCTGAAGTATGAGAACTCTGTTACGCGTTTCCGTCTGCCACATGTGGAATTGCCAGAAGTAGCGCCAGGATTGATTAAGCGCGATCTCCGCGACGTGGTGCGTCCGATCGTGCGCAGCAAGCCCGCGAAACGCACGCGCACGTCGATTCTCAAAGGCGAACAGGCAGCATTGTCGTTCGACACTAGTCAACTCTGAGACTATATGCTGACAATCTCCAAACCGCTTTCGGCAGGCCAGGCGCAGAGCTATCACCGTAAGGAATTCACTGCGAAGGAGCAGAACTACTGGTCGCAGCGCGGCGTCATTGCCGGCGAATGGCAAGGGAGGTTGGCCGGGAGTCTCGGCCTCAGCGGGGCGGTCTCTGAAGAGGAGTTTGCTCGTCTCGGCCAGGGTCAACACCCACAGACCGGCGAACAGCTTGTCAGGCAGCGGGCTTCCTACGAATACAAGGACCTCGACGGCAAAACGGTAAAGACGATGGAACATCGTGCCGGGTGGGATGCGACCTTTGCCGCCCCGAAATCGGTCTCGCTCACCGCCCTTGTTGGAGGCGATGACCGGGTGCGAGAGGCGCACCGGGAAAGCGTCCGGACCGCACTCGAACACCTGGAGGACTACACGATGGCGCGGATCGGAGGGAACCATCCTCCGGAAGCGACAGCAAAATTCGCTGTCGCGAAATTCGAGCACGATACCGCCCGTCCCGTGGACGGCTACGCCGCTCCGCAGCTTCATACGCACTCTGTCATCTTCAATATCACCGAGCGCGAGAACGGCCAATTCCGCGCACTGCAGCCCCAAAGTCTTTTCGCTTCGCAACAGTTCGCAACGGCAATCTATCAGTCAGAGTTGACCTACCGGCTGCGCCAGTTCGGCTATGAAATCGTCGCTGGAAGAAGTGGCGCGCCGGAGATCAAAGGCTACACTCAGGAGTACCTTGACGCATCGAGCCCGCGAAGTCAGCAGATACGCGAGTATCTCGAACGCACCGGTTGGAGTGGCAAAGAAGCGGCTGAAATTGCCGCTCACTCGACACGCGACCGCAAAGAGATTCACTCGCTCGGTGAGGTCATGGCCGCGCATCGTAGGCTGGCTGCCGTATACGGCAACCAAGCCGAAGCCGTAGTTCGCGCGGCTCAGGAGCGGTCCCAACATCAGACGCAGGAAATGAACCCACAACAGCGAGTCCAAGAATCTCTCACGTTCTCCCGCGACAAGAACTTCGAGCGCGAAGCCGTAGTTGACGAGCGGGCGCTCGTCCGCGATGCCCTGCGCCGCGGCATGAGCGAGATCACCTACCGACAAATTCGCGCCAACCTTGATGCCCGGCTCGCATCTGGCGAATTCCAGGCCATCGACCGGCCGAATCAGTTGCCTGGTCGAGGGCTTACGACGGCCAAGACGATCGAAGCCGAACAGGAGATTCTTCGCCGTGTCCGCGAAGGACAAGATCAAATACAACCTGTGGCAACGCGCGTCGAGGCCTATCAGTTTACGAAGGACCATCCATATCTGAATCGAGCGCAACGGGATGTAATCGAGGATGTTCTCAGCTCTCCCGACCGTATCCAGGGAATCCAGGGCTACGCAGGCGCGGGGAAGACAACGGCCCTGGCCGTGTTGCGCGATGCGATCGAGACGCAAGGCTGCGATGTGGAGGGCTTCGCCCCAACTTCGCGAGCCGCCCGCCAGCTTCGGGAAGCAGGTATTGCGGCAAGCACATTGCAGGGCTTTCTTGCCCGCTCTTCCTTCTCCGGCGACGCCCCAGAGCAAAGGCACTTCTACTTTGTGGATGAATCGAGTCTCGCCGGCACCAACCAAGTGCGCGACTTCCTGGCCCGGCTCGGGCCAGCCGACCGTGCGCTCCTTATCGGCGACATCCGCCAGCATCAAGGCGTCGAGGCTGGTCGCCCCTTTGAGCAGTTGCAGGAAGCTGGAATGCGGACTGCCAAGCTCGACGAAATCGTACGCCAGAAAGATCCGGCCCTCAAATCCGCTGTCGAATTGCTGGCCACGGGCCAGACCGCCGCAGCCCTCGAAATGCTTGAGCGGCAGAACCGGGTGCTTGAAATTCCCAATCCCCGTGAACGCATTCAGGCAATTGCCAGAAGCTACTCCGAGTCGCCGGCGAACACACTTATCGTTTCCCCCGACAATGCTTCGAGGCGCGACCTCAACTCTGCCTTTAGGCACGAGTTGAAAGCCGGAGGAATCGTCTCTTCAGAGAACCACTCCATTAGTGTTCTTGTTCAGCGCCAGGAGATGACCGGCGCCGAACGCGCTTGGGCGAATAACTACGAAGTCGGGGATATTGTGCGCTATGCGCGCGGCAGCAAGGCCGTCGGCATCGAGGCCGGAACCTATGGAACGGTGGCCGCAATCAACCCGGGAAATAATCTGCTGTCGGTCGAGAGATCTTCCGGCGAGCTAGCCACCTACGATCCGCGCCGCCTGGCCGGCGTCAGCGTCTTTCGTGAGAGCACCCGCGAGTTCTCAGTCGGCGACCGTATCCAGTTCACCGCGCCGGACAAATCTCTCGGCGTTGCCAATCGCGACCTTGCCGCAATCGAGTCTATCGCGCCCGATGGACGTATCTCGGCCCGGTTTGAAAACAACCGTCAGCTTGAATTCGATCCGGTCGAGCACCGTCACTTCGATCACGGTTACGCTGTGACTAGCCACAGCGCCCAGGGTCTCACTGCCGACCGCGTCATCGTCCACGCTGATACCAGCGTCCATCCCGACCTGCTTAACTCCCGCTTCGGCTACGTCTCCATCTCACGCGCCAGCCACGAGGCCATCATCTATACCGACAACCTGGCCAAACTTACCCCACAACTCAATACCGATATATCGAAGTCCTCCGCCTTGGAGATCGGCCAGAGCGCATCATTGGCTCAGGAGATTGCCATGACCTGATTTTTTAGACAGCGCCTGAAGAATCTAAATCAGCGCGATAAGGTCCAGCCAATACTCCAGACGATATCTGGTGCATTGGAATTCCTCAGACGCGTTCGGCGAATTCTCTCGACACTGTCGAGAGAATTCAAAGGCGATTAACCATCATCCATTGAGCAGGATACGAAAATACCTGCCTTCGACTCCATACCAAACCGAATTCAAGAGACCGCACCTCCCGGTTCTTTTTGCATATGAAAACTGAGCAAGATAATGAAGTTATGCAGTCCTTTCTAATCCAAAGATGAGCCTGAAGGAAGCGAAGGGTTGGCGAAGCGGGTTTTGTCCTTTCGGGTTTTGAATTCCACTCATGCTAGCAGCCGGGGCGGAGGGAATGTGGGAATCGC